>JGI1652J44930_10000628_pt1 | contig 13731 bp, 12 predicted proteins | sample NewIslsDNAsample_FD_44930 | JGI IMG/M metagenome (IMG submission 44930)
GACGATCTTTGGTCGGCGGGTGCTTCGCCCGGCGGCGAAGATTCCCATCTGCGCGGCTCCTCTTTTGTGTAAGCTTGAGTTTGGTGAATGGGCTGCGGGAGATGGACATTTTTGGCTCGATTTGTTAGAATTCATATAACCAATCAAGGATTGAGGGGGCAATCGGCGCGAAATGCATTCCGACCGCTGAATCCGAGCCCAATCAGATACGGCGTCTGGGCCCGCTACGGTGGAGCGGTCGGGATTTTTATGTCCATTTTTAAGGATACGCGTATAACCGAGGACGGAGGGCACGCTTTTTTTGTGCGATGTCGTCGGGGGTCTGCGTTCGACCCTCCTCACCGTTGCCGGGCAGACGCTTTTCAAAGTGCAACGTGAGGAGGGTTTTTTATGGTGGTTTTGAAGGCGGAGAACCTGAAGAAAGAGTGGAACGGAAAACGGGTGTTTGAGAACGTCCATTTGGAGGTGGAGCAGGGGGAGCGCGTCGCCCTGATCGGACAAAACGGAGCGGGGAAAACGACGCTGCTGGGATGTCTGACGGGGAGGATCCCCCCGGACGGAGGAACGATTTTTCGCCGCTGGCCGGCGGAACGATGGGGGTTGGTGGAGCAGCATCTGACGGTACCGGAGGATTGGAGTGTCAGGGATTTCGTGGAATCCGGAAGCACGGAGTTGCACCGGTTGAAGCGGGAGCGGGTCCGGCTGGAGCAATGGATGGCCGACGGGGGAGGGGAGCGGATGCAGGAGCATGTCGTACGGTACGGATCGGTTTTGGAACGATTCCAGCTCCTCGGCGGCTATGAGTGGGAGTTGGAGGTGGAAGCGCAGCTGACCCGCTTTCGCCTGTCCGGAGAGGCGTTATACAGCCGGCTGAGCGGGGGGCAAAAAACCCGTGCCCAATTGGCCCGAGCGTTGATGGGGGATCCGCCCCTGTTGCTCCTGGATGAGCCCACCAATCACCTGGATGTGGAGACGGCGGACTGGTTGGGGGAATGGATCCGGTCATATCGCGGAACCGTGCTGTTTGTTTCCCACGATCGGGAGTGGATCGACCGGCTGGCTGACAAAACGGTGGAGCTTACGCCGAAGGGAACCCGGACCTACAGGGGAGGATATACGGACTTCAGGCGGGAACGGGAGCGGGAGCGCAAAGAGCAGGAAGCCCTCTACAAAAAGCAGCAGCAACAGAAGCGAAAATTGGAGGAAGCGATCCGCCGCTACCGCGAATGGTACGCAAAGGCCCACACCACCGCCGGCGAGCGAAATCCCTTTCTGAAGAAAAGGGCTGAAAAGAACCGAACCCGTTTTCAGGCCAAGGAAAGGGCGCTGGAACGTCTGGAGCAGGAAAAGGTAGAGCGCCCCAAAGAGGATCCCCGGGTGCAGGTCCGCTTCGAAGAGGGCACCTTTGAAGCGCGCCATCTGATTCGGCTGGAGGGAGCGGATGTCGGTTACGGGGAGGAGACGGTACTCAAGAATATCACCTTCACCCTTTCCCGGGGGGATCGGATGGTTGTGGTCGGCCCGAACGGAAGCGGGAAGACGACGCTGTTGAAGTTGCTCGCCGGAAAACTGGACCCCCGCACGGGGACGGTGATCCGCCATCCGGCTCTGCGGGTGGGCTATTTCGCTCAGGAGCTGGAGAATTTGAAGGAGGATGAGACGATTTTGGAGAGCCTTCTTCGCCTTCCGGGGATGACCCAGGGAGAGGCTCGGAACATTCTCGCCGCGTTTTTGTTCCGGAAGGAGGAAGTTCACCGAAAAATCGGCAGTCTCAGCATGGGTGAACGATGTCGGGTGGCTTTCGTCAATCTCTATTTTTCCGAGGCCAACCTGATGGTACTGGATGAACCGACCAACTATCTGGATATTCCCACCCGGGAGCGAATCGAGGAGGCGCTGCTTCAATACCCGGGAGCGATGGTGCTGGTTTCCCATGACCGCACGCTGTTGAAGAAGGTGTCCAACCGGGTGGCCCATTTGAGGAATGGGCGCGTGGAAATTTATCCAGGGGGATATGGAGAGTATCTGACCCGCCTGAAAGATCGGGCCCGGCCGGCCGATCCCGAAACGGAGAGGCGAATCCGTTCCCTGGAATTGGAATTGAGCCGGCTGATGGCCGAAGAGGAGCCGGAAACGGAAGAGGACAAAGGCATCCTGTACGACCGCATCCGGGAGGTCAAAGNGGAACTNATGCGGTTGAAGGCCTTGAAGGAAGCGGAACACTCCTCCCATGGCTGATGGGTGTGACGACTGAAGTAAAACCGCCGCCGGTTCACCGGCGGCGGTTCCTTTTGAGGGTACCCTTATGGAAGCGACCGGACCATTTGTCGGAGTGAACCCAGGTGATAAGCCGTGTGGGCCAAAGTCCCCAAAAGGATGTTTGTTTTATAGGGATCCCACTCTTTCACCTGGTCCATCCTTTCCATGAAGGTTTCGTATTCCTTTCGAAGCTCCCGCAAGAGGTTCTGCCAGGTTTCCTCATCGACGCGGCGTATCTTCCAGCTTAAGTTCCAGTCCAATTCGGTCTTTTCACCCCGGAGAAAAGAATTGGCACCGGCGATGTAATATCGAATATGATCGACGTGGGCTGCGATCGGTGCCTCGCTGGTCGGCACCGGACGGGAAGCATCTTCGGCGGACAGGTTTTTGAGTGTTCCGAACAGACCGGAATCGGGTTTTGATTCGGTAAACCAACTGCCGCTTCCGGGGGGACCTTCAAAGGCCTCTTTCATGATTTCCTTCAGGGAGTTCCACAACATGGAGCCGTCGGGAGGAGTCAAAGGGAAGACCTCCTTCAACAAGTGGTAGGCCCGCTTCGCGGGAGCAAGCGATGCGTAACGACCAAAAACGAAAACGGTTGTTACAAACCGATTATATCACAGAAGGGCGGAGATGATGGAATGTTTTTTCGATTATATATAAACAAGTTTGTAATACAAACTAAAAACCCAAGAAATCGCCCCACATGAATCTATGGGGCGCGCAATTGCCTGACCAGCTTTTCGAAATGGAGCTTTCGCGAGGCTTTGAAATAGATGACGGCGTTTCGCGGGAGCTGTTGAAGAAATCGGGCGGCGCCTTCCCGCGAGCTGAAGTGGCGCACCCGCGAAGGGTTCATTCCGTGGGATACGGCCGTTCTCCCGATTTCCCGGGCGTCTTTTCCCACGGTGACGAGCCAATCGGGGGTGATTTTGGCGACGAACCTGCCCACTTGCTGGTGGGCCCATCGGCTCAGACCACCCAGCTCGAGCATGTCTCCCAGTACGGCGACGGCAGGACGGCCTCCGGCGACATGTTTCAGCACTTTCAGTCCTTCCATCATGGCGGTGGGGTTGGCATTCCAGGCATCGTTGATCAGCGTTCGCCCGCCGCGTCCGGCGACAAATTGGAGGCGCATTTTCGGCGGTTGAAAGCGGGCGAGCCCTTCCTGGATGTCCCGGATCGGAACATGGAGCGCTCGGGCGATGCCGATCGCCGCCAGAGCGTTGTACACATTGTGCACGCCGAAAACGGGAATGCGGAAGACATAATCCATTTTATCCAGCCTCACCCGGAATTCCATTCCCCGGGCGGTGTAACGGACCGAATGGGCGCGAACATCAGCCGGGTTGCGAATGCCGAAGGTGCGTACAATTCCCCTGAAGCGATGGGTGCTCAACTTGCGGGATCGGGGGTCGTCGGCGTTGAGGAAGAGGATTCCCCCCGGACGCATTCCATCAATCAGTTCCTGTTTGGCGCGGACCACGCGGTCGAGGCTGCCCAGGCTTCCTACGTGCGCTTCACCCACATTGGTGACGGCACCGATTTCGGGACGAACCACCCTGCACTGCCGGGCGATGTTGTTCAGGGATTTCATGCCCATCTCCAGCAAAAGAATTTGGTGACCGGGGGAGAGGCGGACCAGATAGGAGGGCAGGAAAGAGTAGGTATTCAGGTTGCCCTGGGTTTTGATCATCGACCATTTCCGCTTCAGGATGGATGCCGTCATCTCGGTTGTCGTGGATTTTCCGGCGCTGCCGGTGATTCCGATGACTCGTGGCGAGCATTGTTTCCAATTCCAGAGGGCCAGGCGCCAGAAGGCGGCAAAGGTGTCTTCGACGGTGACCAATCCGACGGAGGGAGGAATTTGATGGTGAGAGAGCGAGCGCGGAAGGACAAGGGCCTTCGGTCGGACACGACGGATGGCGTCCAGTTGCTGGTTCCAGGATTTTTTCTTGGTGTAAAAATAGATTTGATCGGAACGAAGATATTTGGGCTTTCCAAAGTTTGCGGTTTTCAGCCAGAGACTCCTGTCTCCGCGTATCAAGTTGCCGCCGATAATCCTGGCCAGATTCCCAAGGGTAACGGCTTTCGTGGCAATCCCCTCCCATCCCGTAATGACGAAGGCAAAGGCTCCCTGACGATTGGGACATTTTATGTTATTCCCGTCGGCGATCCGTGGTTTGGGCAAATGAACAGGAAGGGGAAATTCAAAGGTNNCAATAATAAAAACAGGTTTGNGAAACAAACATCAAAANCCCAAACAACCTCCAAAGTACATCAACAACGGCGTTTATTTGTCATGTGCAATCGGGGGATGAGACGGCGATGGGTAGTCGAAACAAGCATATGAACAGGATCGAATCGGTACCGCGTTTGTCGTTTGGAATGCCTTGCGGCGGGATGGAAGGATGATCCGCTGAGCCATGTACACGTCGCGCAGNGCGAGATCGTCTTTGGCGGGGGAGAAGTCCGTGTTGTCAGTGACGGCGGATGCGAAGGCGCCGTTGTGTCGGCGGCGAAAAAAAGCGGGGGATGTTCGGAGGGCAAAGGCGGGAAGCGGGCTCTCGTCAATCTTTCAGGTTTTCGATTGACGACCGGATCCGGTCCAGGTTCTTCCAGTAGTTTTGCACGGCAGCCCGCCCCTCCGGCGTGATTCGCACGGTGGTCTGGGGGATTTTTTTGCGGACAAAGTGTTTGTCGATCGAGACGAGATTGGCCTTTTCCAATTTGGAGAGGTGACAGGAGAGATTCCCCTTNGTCAAACCGGTCATCTCCTGGAGAAAAAGAAACTCGGCAACATTGCAGGCGGCCAGAGCATTGAGGATGGCAAGCCGCGCGGGCTCATGGACCAGCTTGTCAATCCGGGCCAATTCTTTGAAGGGCATCGGGATCACCTCGCAAATATTATATCACAAGATTCAAATTNAAGACCAGTTTGTATCACAAATCACAAAGAATACTTGAAAGAGTTCGTTTGTTAATTGACTCCAATTCCGCTATACTTTTGATGAGAGGAATCTCCAATGACGATTTCGCGCTGTGACGAAGGAGAGCATCCTCTTTTCTTTTTTCATATTATCAATCTTTGCCTTGATTTGCGGGAAGGGAATGTGGAGGAATTGATCGATTGGTCCTTGTTTGAGCGGTTGACGCAGGCGCCGGGGGCCCCGGGTTTCGAGGGGGAAGTGCGCGGTATTCTGCGAACTCATCTCGGGAAGNATTCCGATGAGTTGGTTCAGGACCGCTTGGGCGGAGTGTTCGGAATCCTCCGCGGCGAATCCGGCCCCCGGGTGATGGTTGCCGGCCATATGGACGAGGTTTCCTTCATGGTGACCCGGATCACCGAGGGGGGCTTTTTGCGGTTTCAGCCTTTGGGCGGATGGTGGAATCAGGTGATGCTGGCCCAGCGGGTTGAAGTGATCACCCGAACCGGAAAGCGAATCCCCGGAGTTATCGGATCGGTGCCGCCTCATCTGCTTAAGCCGGATGCGCGCACAAAGCCCATGGAGATCGAAGAGATGTTTATCGATGTCGGTGCCCGGGATGAGGAAGAAGTTGACCGGATGGGCATCCGTCCCGGCGACCCGGTCGTCCCGGTTTGCCCCTTCATCGAGATGGCAGGGGGACGACGGTTGATGGCCAAGGCCTGGGATAACCGATTCGGTTGCGGCTTGGCCGTCGAGCTGCTCAAGGAGATGAAGGAGAGCAGGCCGCCCAACACGCTGATTGCCGGCGCCACGGTTCAGGAGGAACTGGGTTTGAGGGGAGCGGAAGCGGCGGCAAATCTCATACAACCCGATATCTTTTTCGCGGTGGATGCCAGTCCCGCCGGTGATATCCCCGGCGTAAGGGAAGGGTTTGGCAAGTTGGGCGGCGGAGTGCTGATCCGCGTCTATGACCGCACCATGGTCACGCTTCCCGGCATGAGGGATTATCTCCTGGACACTGCCGAAAAGGAGAACATTCCCTATCAGTTTTTCGTCAGCCAAGGCGGAACCGACGCGGGAGCGGTTCACCGNTCGGGAACGGGGGTTCCATCCGCGGCCATCGGCGTGTGCGCCCGATACATCCACTCCCACGCGGCCATTGTGGACAAGGATGATATCGAAGCGGCCAAGGCTTTTCTGATCGCGCTGGTGAAGGGACTGGACGATGCCGCCGCCGAACGGATTCGTGAACGCTGACAGTTTGTGATTGGAGGAAAAATCTGATGGAAGAAACGTTTGCGGAAAAACGNCCCCAACATGTCAGGCCGTTGGGATTTGGNGAGATCCTGGATATGACGTTTCGCGTCTACAAGAATCGATTCGTTTCGATTTTCGTGATCACTCTCCTGTTATGCGGCCCTTTCTATTTTCTGAACGAAATTTCGACTTGGCTGATCATGATCCGAAGTATGGAGACGGTCACGGAATGGGACGTCATCGCGGACCTCGCCCTGCTGATCCTCCTTTTCATCGTTATCATGTTGTTCGGGGTGATTTTAATGCCCCTCTGGTTTGCGGCAGTCACGGGGATTTCCGCAGGCGCTTTTTTCAGGGATGAGTCCTTCACCTGGATCGAAGGGCTGAAACTGGCCGGAAAATACGGTAAAAAGAGCATTTTGACCTGCCTTTTGCTGTTCGCTTTGGGGACGGCGTATGTGCTGATCTATTTCGCTTCCCTTTTTATCTTCCTTCTTTTAATGCACACGNCCGGGGCGGCGGATTGGGTGTTGGGAATGCTGATGGTTTTCCCGTCCTTGTTTTTTGTTTTCTTCACGCTCTATCTCTCTATCCGCCTCAGCCTGATTTTCCCGGTAATGACGGAGGAGGGCCTCGCTTACTTTCAATGTCTGAAACGGAGCTGGGCGCTGACNAAATCCTCCTTCTGGAGGATTTTCGGCCTGCTGCTTATCCTGGTTCTTCTGGACAGTTTCATCACAAGCATTCCGTCTTCCGTCAATCAGATGCTTTTGTTGGATCCCTCTTTCTATTCGATGGGGATCGCCATGGTCTTCTCCCTCACGATCACGCTCTTTTTATGNCTGACCGCTCCCTTGAAGATGATCGCGCTGGTCCTTATTTATGCTGACCGCCGGGCGAGAAGGGAAGGACTCGACCTCGAAATGCAGATGGCCCGAATGGAGACCCTGGCCTGATGATGGAGGAGGAGGGCATGGACGCGGAATATCAACAGGCTCGAGAACAGTTGGAGGAGATCTTAAATCGCAAGGAATACACCGGCGGCGACTGGCTGGAACGGGGNATCCGGTTCATCGATGAATTCCTGGAAGGGTTGGATTGGCTTCCGTCCCTGTCCTTTCCCGGGTGGGAGATCCCCCCGTGGCTGTTGCCCGCTGTCCTTTTCCTGTTTTTTGTCTTTTCCCTCGTGTGGGTTAGAGGGCACCTCACCCTGAACAGGCGACTGAAAGGGAACGGGAAAGAAAGCGCCCCCGGAAAGCCCGCCAGCGGTGAAAAATTGCAGGAGCTCGGCGAGGAGGCCGCCCGTCGCGGCGATTTCCGACTGGCCATCCGATATCTTTTTCAATCGGTCTTGACGGCGCTGCGGGATCAGGGGATGCTCAGCGAAGTGTCCCGTCGGACCCACAGGGAACAGATCGCTGAGATCCGGTCGCGGATGCCCGAAAGGTGCTCCCTTTTTGAATCGTTGGTTTTCCGCTTTGAAGAGGCTTGGTACGGTCAGGTTCCGGTCGGGCCCGGGGATTATCACCGGTTCCGTGAGGAAGCGGACATGCTTTTGAAAGGAGACCCNGCCCATGCAGCAGAGGGATAAAACGTGGGTCGGAGTTCTCATCATGGTGTTGCTGTTGGGCGCTTTGGCGGTGCTTTTCCCCCTCCTGATCCCGAAGGGGGCGATGCGCACCTTCTCCTCCGACAACCCGGGCAAATCCGGCGTGAAGGCGATTCGCGATTTGCTCGCGGAGCGGGGGGTGCAGGTTCAAAAATGGGAAAAGGAGTGGGATCATCTTCCGCACACCAAGGGGAACGTGCTTTTCATCGTCGAGCCGGAAATCCGGGGTGTCGACAAAGAGGAGATTTCCAGCCTCCGGGAATGGGCGGAGAGGGGAAACACCGCGGTGATCTGGTCAAGTTCGGGTTTTCTCCTCTTCAATGAGATGGGNTTTTCGCCGACTTCGGGGGGTGACGCTCCCCAAATCGTTTCCGTTGCTGAAAGCTCCGAAGAGTGGTTGCGCCATATCGATCGGTTGATGCTGCCCGAAAACAACCGGGTCCAATCAGGTGAAGACATCGAGGCGGTGTTGACGGACCTTCGGGGGGAAATCCTGGTGGCCCGGAAACGGCTGGGGCAGGGTCAGATTTTTTACATTCCCGAACCGGAGATGATCACCAATCGGTTTATCAACCGGGGAGACAATGTGGCACTTCCTCTGTTTTTTGCTTCTTTTGCGGAGGGAACCCTCTGGTTTGACGAAAGCGGTCCCCGCCTCGCGAAAGAGGGGTCTTCCGGGGAGAATCCCGCCCAAAACTTGAAAAGCTGGTTCGGGGATCAAGGAATTTTTGCGGCGGCGGAGGCGTGTATCGCTTTCCTCCTGTGGCTGTATGTGCGCGGGAAACGCTTTGCCGCTCCCCGGTGGGACACGGTGGATCGATTCCGGAGTCAGGACGAGTTTGTACAGGCCATGGCTTCTCTGTATCAGGTCTCCCGCCTGCGCCGCGATTCCCTCGAGATATTGGAGCGCTCCTTCCTCCGGGATGTTTCCAGGATGGCCGGCTTTCCCTTCGGAACATCCCGGGACCGGCTGGCGGAGCGGATCTCGGCGATTGCGGGCGGGGAGACCGGGGAGAGATTCCGGCTGCTGATGGAGGAAATCGAGCGACGAAAAAATACAAGGATCACGGAAAAGGAACTGATTCGTCTCACCCAGGAGATGGAAGGATGCAGAAGGGAGATTCGGAAATGGAAAATCGGACCTTAGGGGGAAACCGGATTGCCGAGACCACCGAAAGGGTATTGGGGCAACTCGAATCGGCGGTGCTCGGCTCCAACCTCAATCTGCGACTGCTGTGGGCAAATCTGTTGACCGGAGGACATGTCCTTCTGGAGGGAGTCCCCGGCCTGGGAAAGACGCTCATGGTCCGCTCTCTGGCCCGAACCGTGGACGCGTCCTTTTCCCGCATTCAATTCACGCCGGATCTGATGCCGTCGGATGTGACCGGCACCAAGGTGTACGATCCTCAGTCGGGGCGTTTTTCCTTCAAAAAGGGGCCGGTCTTCACCCATCTGCTTTTGGCGGATGAGATTAACCGGACGCCACCCAAGACGCAGGCGGCCCTTCTCGAAGCCATGGAGGAGGGGCAGGTTTCCATCGACGGGGAATCGATGCCGTTGCCGTCCCCTTTTTTTGTCGTCGCCACTCAAAATCCTCTCGAATATGAAGGGACTTATCCCTTGCCGGAGGCGCAGCTGGACCGGTTTTCAGTCAAGTTGATCATCGATTACCCCGCGGAAGAAGAGGAAGCCGCTCTCCTGCGGGAACATCGGCTTTCGGCCGGGCGGGAGTCAAACCTGAAAAAAGTCGTGGGAATCGAGGAGCTGTTGGCGCTGCGGGAGGAGGTGGACCGGATCACCGTGGAGGAATCGGTGCTCCGATATATCACCGCCATCGTCCGCGGCACCCGCCAAGATCCCCGCATCACTTTGGGAGGAAGTCCCCGAGCCGGTCTGAGCCTGCTCGCCTTGAGCCGCGCTCTGGCCGCCATGGACGGACGCCACTTTGTAACGCCCGACGACGTGANAACGGCAGTGAAACCGGTGCTCCGCCACCGAATCATCCTCGCGTCGGAGGCGGAATTGGAAGGGATGAAAACCGATGACGTCATCGAAGAGATCGTCCGTTCGATCCCGGTTCCGCGATAACGCCTGGTTGCCGGGCCCGCTGTTGATCGCGCTGTTCGTCGTCGGAATCGGGGTCATCCTGTTGGGGGCCTGGATGGAGCGGGGATGGATGTTTTTCCTCCTTTATAACGGATCGATTCTCTTGCTCGCGCTGATCGACATGGCCTTTCTGCGCGGCGTATCCCGGGTAAGGGTCAAGAGGGAATGCGGTGCCGTTTGGGAACTGGGGATGGATCATCCCGTCCGGGTGGCGGTTTTCAACCCGCTCTCCTTTACACTTCGTTTAAAGATCCGGGACGATTATCCGGAGGGCTTTCGGGTCGACCGGCGGACGATGGAGGTTACCGTCCCGCCGGGAGAAACCGCGGAGACAGTCTACTCCGCCCGTCCTCACCGACGGGGAAGGCACCGATTTGACCGCATTCACCTCCGGGCCGTGGGTCCGCTCCGGTTGGCAGTCCGGCAAAGGGCTTTCGATGCGACGGAGGAGAGGAAGGTGTTTCCTCCCCTTACAGAGGTGCGGAGGATCCGCAGCGGNGTGTACCGGAAGGCGCTGGCGCNGAACGGGCCNCATTCCCGCCGCTCTTGGGAGCGGGGATCCGATTTCTCCCACACNCGGGATTATGTTCCCGGCGATGAACCGAGGACGATCAACTGGATGTCATCGGCCCGCAGGGGACGGCTGGTCACCAATGTGTATCAACCCGAGCAGGGACAGTTGATTGCCATCCTGTTGGACTCAGGACGCGTGATGGGGATCCGCGAACAGGGGCAAACCCGCCTCGACCGTTCGCTGGAAGCGGCTTTGGGGCTCTCGGCGATCGCTCTGGATCGGGGGGATCAAGTCAGCTTCCTCTCCTTTTCCAACCGCATCAATCGGTGGGTTCCTCCGGGGAAGGGGATGGGCCACCTGCAACAGCTGATTCAGGCCTCGTTCGACCTGGAGCCCGACTTATCGGAATCCGATTACCGAACCGCTCTGGAAACCCTTGCACTCNGTCAAAAGCGACGCTCGCTGGTGGTTCTGTTTACGGATGCGGACAATCTCATTTTTTCAGATGAATTGATGCAATATCTGGCCGTGTTGAAGCGGAGGCACCTGATTCTTACCGTGTCCATCCGGAATCCTTCCCTGCAAAGGCAGGCGGAGAGCTGGCCTGTTCGGGGAGAAGAGGTTTTCCGGAAGGCGGTGGCACAGGAACTAAAATGGGAACGGGAAGAGCGGCTGAGCCGACTTCGCAGGCAGGGAATTCTCGTGCTGGATTCCCCCTCCGACCGATTGGCTCCGGCGGTGATACATTCCTATCTGGAAGTGAAAAACCGGTCCGCCCTGTGAGGGAGTAGAAAATATCCCGCCCCGACCGGGGCGGGATATCCACTCAGGAGGAGTAAGTGGGATTCTCGGAAGGCGTCGCTTCCTTTCGGATCCATGCGCTGCCGAAATAGAAGAAGAGGAGAATCAGGGTGGAGAGCGCCAGCAGGTACTTGGTCCAAGGGGGCCAGGGCGCCGGCGTCAAAAATCCTTCGATGAGGGCGGCAATCACAAACAGGGGAATGACGCCCATCATCAGTTGGATGGTCACTTTTCCCTCGCGCTTGAAGGATTCGCCACGGGTCAGTTCCCCGGGAACGAAGAAGGAGTAGGCGAGGGAAAGACCCGCTCCTCCGGCGATGAAAATGGCCGTCAACTCGGTCACCCCGTGCGGCCAAATATGGGCCCAAAAGGTGTAGGATTCCCCCACCCGGTGGAAGAGGGCGGCCAGGGCGCCGATAAGCATTCCGTTGTACAGGAGCATCCAGACGGTTCCGACGCCGAGCAGCGCGCCGAAGGCGAAACAGAGAAAGGCCACCTGAATGTTGTTCACCATGATTTGACTGGAGACGATGGAATGATTCCATTCCCCCGCCGGGCCCGCCTTGGGATCGATGTTCTCCGCCATTCCCAGGGGTAGAAACAGAGATGCGAGCCGGGGATCGCCCAAGGTCAGAAAAAAAGCGAGAAGGGCCCCGACCGCAAACAACGAAAAGGCGATGAGAAAAAAAGGAATCCGCTCGTGGAACAGCAGAGGGAAATCGCGGGTGAAGAAGCGGAGCAGTTCGGGAAATCGCCGCTTTTTCACGCTGCCGTAGAGGACATTGTGGGCGTTCAGCGTAAGTTCGTTCAAGCGACGGGTCACGTCGTGCTGGGGAAAGTAGGTTTGTGCGTACGCGAGATGGCCTGCCACCTTGCGGTAGAGAAAGCCGAGCTCGTCCAATTCCCGTTTGGAAAGGGATCCACGGCGAAATTGATGAATGAGTTCTTCGAGGCGCGTCCATCGGGATTGATTTTTATGGACAAACGACCCGAGTCTGCGATTTGATTGCGGGAGCGACATCCCCTTCACCTCCATCGATTTTATTGTAGCACGAAAAAAAGTTGGTCACGAAGAGGAGAGGATCATGGAAAATCGCGTCGCAGTGGTCACCCCCGAATACGTGCAGATCCAATTTGAAACGGCCGGTATCGGAAGCCGGGCCGCCGCCAAGATGATCGATTTTGCCCTGGTGTCGCTGGTGAACGTTTTGTTCTTTCTCTCGCTTCCTTTTGTCGCGCAGGTGTCTTCCGGTGAGCCGGCGTCCGTCATCATCGCCGTCTACTTGGTGCTCTCCGCCGCGTTTCCCCTGGCCTACTTCGTGCTCACGGAGTACTTCACGGGCCAGACGGTCGGAAAGCGGTTGCTGGGCCTGCGCCTGGTTGCGGATACCGGCCAGTCCCCCGGTTTTTGGGCGGTTTTTCTGCGCAATGTCCTGCTCCTGGCGGATCTTACTCTGCTTGTGGGTTTGATTTTCATGTGGCTTCATCAAAAGGAGAAACGGATCGGCGATCTGGCGGCGGGCACGATGGTGATCCGGGAAAGAAAAAAAGGGGAACGTTCCCTTCCGGAACTTCCCCTGTCGGAGGAGGAGGAAAATTGGTTGCGACGATTTGAGCGGCTGGGGGACGATCAATTTTTGCTCATCGAAGAGTTTTTGACGCGGCGAAACCAGATGGATCCCGACCGGCGCAAAGCGCTGGCCCGGAAGCTTTTACAGCGGATCGAAACGGATGAGGAAACAAGGCAGGCAGATGCCGAAGTCCTTCTCGGAAAGATATATACCTATCTGAAGCAGACCCGATATCCGTCCATCCAATGACGCGCTAACGGGCAAACGGCTCCCAGGNGGGATTTACGTCCGTCCCGGGACGCCTCCGATACCTGATTTCCAAACGGGGCGTGAAGCGTTCGTAATATACAAGTTTGGCCAAAGGATGGGTTCTCGGGATCTGCGGTCCCAGAAATTGAACGGTTCCCTCCTTCTCAGGCGGGATGGACAGGTAAATCATCAAGGTTTTTTTCCCTTCCCGGATCAAACGCCGGACCAGGGGAGTGACCGGGATCGTCACCGGCGCTTGATAAGGTTTTTCCTTGTTTATAGCGGTGACGGGGATCGCGCCGCTTTCTCCTTCCAGGACGAGATCGCGGGGGAGGCTTGTGGGCTGTTCCTTGGAACTGAAATATTGGCATTTGATCGCGGTGTTCCGGTCGGGATTGACGGCGAGAAACAATTTCACCCGGGCCAGTTGGACAT
>JGI1652J44930_10000631_pt1 | contig 13654 bp, 12 predicted proteins | sample NewIslsDNAsample_FD_44930 | JGI IMG/M metagenome (IMG submission 44930)
GGGATCGCTTGAAACGGTTTCATTGATGATCTCGGAAACGTGAAACGATACGGATCACCATAAGAATATAAAAGTTTTCCTTCAGAGTTAACCACTGCTACATGGATATCATGAGTACTTTCTAAATAATCTCCCCTATATACGAATAACGCTTTTCCCACTAGACATCCTTCTTTCCTCTTATTCAAAATATCTTTTCTATATTTATTATATATACAGGAGAGATATTTTTTAAGAAAGCTTCAATAATTTAAAAAATTATCTTCCTTCTCATTAAAAATGATAAAATCGTATTCATATACTCTTTTTTTCTGAAGTTTCTCGTCTAATCCTTTGATTTCTATTTTATTTATGACACGACCATCTTCGTAAGAGTATGCAACTACTTGATATTCGTTCGTATCTGCATGTTTTTCTAACGTATAAATGGCTCGGTCAGAAAGATATATCATTTTAGGTTTAATATTTGATTGTAAAGGAAATGTTTTTAATTTCTCAGTTTTTAAATCAAATTTATATACTAACGACTGGGCGGAAATATGATATATATTTTGATCTTTTAATATTAAATTATTAAAACTGATCGGTACAGCATTTTCAAAATCATTCATCTGAATTTGAAAAGAGCGAAAAGGAATGATTTTATCTAATTTTTTACTTTTGATATCAAATTTGACTAAAGCTAATTCTACATTTGAACTGTTTTCTTTGATTTTGTAAATCATAAAATAAGCAAACGGGTCATCAATGATCATGTTCGATAAGATGGAAAAATTTTTAGAAATTGGGATTAAACAATCTTTCGTTAACGGACCTAAATTTTTTAAATCAACCTTATGAAAATAATAATTGCGATTCTCCCCTATTTCTTCTTCGATGAAAAAAATGTTCCTTCCATCGTGGCCAACACTGGTATAATATCCAGGAATGATTTTTTCGTAAAAACCATCTTCATTTCCCCATCTGAGTAAGCTTGCATATCTCCCATTCGATGAAAATCCTTGATTATATATAGAAAAATATAAATTCAATTCTTGTAAATAACCGGAACTTTGAAAATATCCAGTATGTACCTTCTCTTTAAGTGAAAATTCCTTATAAGGATTACCGATCAATTCNACCCCTTGTTGATTGGTTTTAAACACATGTTTACCTTTAGCTAACGAACCTAATTCAACAGTGTCTCCTTTTAGGGCTGACGTTTCCCCTTTTTCATCAAAAAAGACTGTAAAACTCCCGTCGTAAAAATGGTCTATCGTCGCTGAATAATAGATTGCTCCAATTTTATCGTCTAAATAATTTGGATCTTGATAATGAGCTACTTCTTCGGTCTGATTTAAATAATAATATCCGGTAACAATGAAACAAACAAATATTATCAAACAACAAACGAGCCATTTCTTTCTCAAAGCCCCAACTCCTAATGTCGTTTTTCAAACTGCTCAGAACTTTCCATTCTGAGCAGCTTATCATTTTATAGGTTTCTAACATGTATCATATACCCTGAGTCTCTTATATCTCGTGGATAAACACCTAATCCTTTATTCGCATCAATATCTATTCCAGCCGTTACCATAAATGCAGACCAAATTAGCTTCGAACAATTTTTATTACCATAGTGACTTGTCGTGCGGTTTGTAGCAAAGTTATAGCTATACCCATCCACACCAATACGACTCACAGCCCAATCTACAGCTGCATTAATATTGGAACTTGAAGTATTCACTCTTTTTAATACTGCACCTGTATTTTCTACCCTCCTAGTGTATGCACTAATATGACGGACACCATCACCAGGAACGGATTCAACTATGCTCGTTGAGCTATAATACATCCCTACATGCCCATGATCAAGTCCCCATGTTGAGGCAGGAGTATAGAAAATATATCCTCTAGTAGCTGGACCAATAACTTTTGTACCAGAATCTGCTCCCATCAATCGGTACAAATTTTCCTGTTTCGCTAATTGCTCATCCTCTTTCAATTCTTGTTCTATAGCTTTAATAATTTCCTGAGTGGACTTATTTTCTTTATTAGCAGCCTCTTCAATACTTTTCATTAATTCATTTTTACTTAAACCGGGATTTTGTGAAAGGATGTATTGAATGGATGTGTCAGTGGAATAATCGATAGCATAGGNATAAGTGGAAAACCCGCCAAGAAATAAAATGAAAGAAAAAATAACAGAAATCACCCATTTTTTCATACACTCACCTCCTTCTTTTATTTCTCCTAAAGATGTAGAATACTCGGTTGTTTAGAAGGAATGAAAAATATTTTATATAACATCTAAATTCTACAACTTTAGTTACTACTATATTAGTTTTAATAATAAAAACGATTCCTACGCTTATANTAAAATGAATCTTTATAACTAATAAAATAGGTAAAAAGGGCAATAAACCAAGTTTACTGCCCTTTTTCTTTATTAAAATTCCATAGCTGCCTTCACAGCTTTTTTCCATCCGTTATATAGATTTGTTCTTTTATCTTCTGACATTTGAGGCGTAAATGATTTTTCTAAATTCCATTGGTCAGCAATTTCAGAACGGCTATTCCAAAAACCGACCGCTAATCCAGCTAAGTAAGCAGCTCCTAGTGCAGTGGTTTCGTTAATAACTGGACGCTCGACTGGCACGCCTAAAATATCGCTTTGGAATTGCATTAAGAAATTATTCTTTACCGCTCCACCGTCTACCCGTAAGGTTTTTAGCCTAATATTGGAATCAGCTTCCATTGCTTGAAGGACGTCTTTTGTTTGATAGGCTAAGGATTCCAATGTTGCACGAACAAAATGTTCTTTTGTCGTTCCACGTGTTAAACCGAAAACGGCTCCTCTCATATGACTATTCCAATACGGTGCTCCCATCCCTACGAAGGCAGGAACGACATAGACTCCATCGGTTGATTCCACTTTTTCTGCATAAGACTCACTGTCAGCAGCAGACTTAAACATGCGAAGCCCATCTCGTAACCATTGAATAGCTGAGCCTGCTACAAATATACTTCCTTCCAATGCATATTCCACTTTTCCATCGATTCCCCAGGCAAGAGTAGTTAATAACCCGTGTTCAGATTTTACAGCTTTCTCCCCCGTATTCATTAACATAAAGCATCCGGTTCCATACGTATTTTTGGCCATTCCTTCTTCAAAACATGCCTGGCCAAAGAGAGCTGCTTGTTGGTCTCCTGCCGCTCCAGAAATCGGAACTTTTTGTCCAAAGAAATGTGCAGGATCAGTATACGCGTAAACTTCCGATGATGGGCGGACTTCTGGTAGCATGGATGATGGAACTTGTAGTATATTCAATAACTCTTCATCCCATTTTAAATCATAGATATTATACATAAGCGTACGGGATGCATTGGAGTAGTCTGTTACATGTGCAGCTCCTCCAGATAATTTCCAAATAATCCAAGTATCAATGGTACCAAAAAGTAACTCTCCTTTTTCTGCCTTTTCTCTCGCACCATCCACATTATCTAAAATCCATTTCACTTTTGTTCCTGAAAAATATGCATCTATTAATAACCCTGTTTTATCTCTAATAATTTGATCATATCCTTGCTCTTTTAAATTTTCACATATATCCATTGTTTGACGAGATTGCCAAACGATAGCGTTATAGATCGGTTTACCTGTTTGTTTATCCCATACAACAGTTGTCTCACGTTGATTCGTAATACCAATTGCTGCAATCTCTTCTGGTTTAATTTCTGCTTCTGAAAGTGCTTCTGCCATTACCGCTAAAACCGAGCCCCAAATTTCGTTCGCATTATGTTCCACCCACCCTGGTTTAGGAAAGTATTGTGTGAATTCTCGTTGAGCAATCTTTACAATCTCTCCCTTTTTATTAAAAATTATGGCCCTTGAACTTGTCGTTCCTTGGTCAATTGCTAAAACATATTTCTTTTCCAAAAGAATTCCCCCTTATTCACACAATAAAGTCTTACGATGATAGCTATACTGTTCTGTTATTTGTTCCTTTATCATAAACAAAAGCCCACACACCAACAAGTAAAAAGATTACAGACCCAAGCCAGAAAGCTGGACTAAGCTCTCCTAAAAACATGGCTTCGTAAAATAATGCTCCATATATACCCCCAAAAATCGGTCCAATCACTGGTACCCACGCATACCCCCAATCTGAATTTCCTTTTCCAGGTATAGGTAAGAAAAAGTGAGCGATTCTCGGACCTAAATCACGGGCTGGGTTAATAGCATATCCTGTTGTTCCTCCTAATGACAAACCAATGGCAATAATCAAGAAGCCGACTAATAACGGATTTAGTCCTTCTGCTAATTGATTCGCGCCTATCGATAAAATCCCTACAATTAATATAAATGTTCCAATCATTTCACTTAATAAGTTAGCTGGTAGACTACGAATGGCAGGAATGGTTGAAAATACACCTAATTTTGCTTCTTGATCGGTAGTTTCTTTCCAATGTGGCAAATAGTGAAAGTAAACAACAACTGCACCAATGATCGCCCCTAACATTTGCGCTAAAATATATGCAGGTACATCATTCCAAGGAAAATCACCAATGGAAGCTAGGGCAAGTGTAACAGCAGGGTTAATATGTGCTCCACTAAAATTACCGATAGCATAAATAGCAATAGCTACTGCAAGTCCCCATCCAAATGTAACAACAATCCAACCGCTATTTTCTGATTTAGTACCACGCAACACTACTCCTCCGACGACACCACCACCAAAAATAATTAATATCATCGTCCCAATTAATTCCGCTAAGAAGGCTGACATGAAGAATTCCCCCTTTATTTTTTCAATCAATAAAATAAATCAATTAACTTTTTTTAATAAAAAAATTAATAACTGCTCTTAACGCGTCTGATTCATCTTTTCCATCACACGATATTGTTACTTCATCGCCTTCTTTAATAATTGCACCGACTAAACTAAGGACGCTTTTGGCATTAATCATTTTTCGATCAGATTTAATATAAATATCGCTTTCAAATTTCCTTGTTATTTTTGTTAACTCTGCAGCAGATTTGGCATGGATTCCCGCCGGGACGGAAACAATGACTTGTTGTTCAATCATGTCATAACACCTCTATTACTATTCATTTTAGAAAGCCCTTACATTTTAATTGTAAATGTTAATATTTGGATTACATTGCTTCCAATCCCACTTTCAATAGTTGCAACATAGGTACCTTCTACAAGAAAAATCATGAAATTTTTCCCTTTCACACATCACATTCTGTACGAGAACGATTCCTTGTTTTAAAAATGTCATATTTGATATTACTTCCACTAATTCCGACATTAAAATTACCATTGAACAAAAGCCTAAATTTTAAATACCTACCAAAGCTTTACTGGTTGATGGGTTTCCTTTACAACATTTTCCCTCCTTTACAAAAAAGAGTCTTTTGTCCATATATATTTCAAAAATTCATCAAACATGTTATTTAAGATATAAGTTTTTGGAGCAAAATAAAAAAGAGATAAGGACCTAAATAGATGTTCCTTATCTCTTAATAATTCATGATGTAATTTGTACACAATTATCATTTTCTTGTTTTTTAATGACACGATCATAGGTTAATGTTGTAATCATGGCAATAATAAATAATCCAATAAGTATTAAAAATAAATATGACATTCCAAAATAATCAACGATCAATCCTCCAAGCAAAGGTCCAATCATCCGACCGCATGTTGCGGCACAATTAACGACACCTTGATAAAAACCTTCTTTGCCTTTTGGTGCTAACTCATTTGCAATTGTCGGTACCGCTGGCCAAATGAGCATTTCTCCAATCGACATAATCGTCATTGCCGCAACAAATCCGCTAAAATGTTCAGCGACTGAAGCGATTAAAAATGAACCGATGAAAATAAACAGTCCTACAATCATTTGAAGTTTGACCGTTTTTAAAATAAATTTAATGGTTCTTGACAAGACTGGCTGTGCTAATACGATGATCATACCGTTAATGGTCCATAATAAACTATATTGTTTTAAAGTAATATTAATTTCCTGCGTATATGTTGCAATTGTCGTCTGCCACTGGACGTAAGCTACCCAACAAAGTAAAAAACCAAAACTTACAATTAGCACTGCTATAAAATTTTTAGATATAACAAGTCTTTTCTTTTCTCTTTGTATACCATCTTTCGTTCGAACTTCCGTAATGGAACGATAGCCAAAAAAGGCAATAAAAAAGAATATAAAGTAAAACAGGAAATTTGCCAAAAAAATAAGTTGAAAAGAGAATGATGCCACAACTCCACTTAAAGCGGATCCGATAGCAACCCCAATATTTGCAGCTACATACATAGCATTAAAAGCCTTTCGTCCTCCGCTTTTCCATGAAGTCCCGGCCATTGCATACATTGCCGGATGAACAATCCCTGTTCCTAATCCAATTAAAATGAGAAAAATAACATAATGTGTCCAACCGTGCCAAAAAGTGAGGCCTAAAAGGGACACAAGAGTTATAAAGATCCCTAACATAACTGATTTATATCCGCCTATTTTATCGTATAAATATCCACCATATAAATTCCCTATGACAGTAGTTGCAGAATTTAACATGAGAACAATCCCTGCTAGCGATAGGGATTTTCCTAAATAGTCGTGTATATAAATTGTGTTTAATGGCCATAAAAACGAACTTCCAGTTACGTTCACAACCATCCCAATCACTAATAGCCAAATAATTTTTGGCATCGTTCGACTCCCCTATCTTGCGTTTATTTCGAATACCTAAATATTTTAGAGCTTTTTTTAATCAAGAGCAAGAAAAATTTATAAGTCCATAGATACATTTTTTATCAAAATATATACCCGGCCATCTTTATGAAAGAATAGCCGGGTAGAATAGTCATCTGCCTATTCCTATTATGGACAGTCGTAACTTAATTTTTCATTTGTATTTGTTACCATTTATAAATGGTTGAGAAGATCTCCTTTAATGATCCGAAAGAATCATATTATTTTGTATTTGTTGCAGTAATAAACGCTTGCGATGAAGAAGCTCGCGTTGTTCTGGACTTGCGCTATTCATCGTTTTCATTAAATCATTATATGTCTCTTCTAGTTGCATTAAAGCCTCGGTATATTCTGTTTCATTCACGGATTCTTGTCTCGCTTTTTCTTTTAACTGTTCCTCTGCAAAGCGGACCGTTTCATCCACTCGGTTAAGGAGATGGTCTATGGACTTTCTCGTAGTCATGTCGAACCCCCCTTTTCAAATATGAAGAGCCCATTCTCTTCAATGTTAGTTTAAACAAATCAGACAAAATTTCTCATTCAATTGTTTCCATTCATATAGGTTGGCTTATTCAAACATTCCATGATAAAATTCGAACATAACATTCCCTAATGGAGGTTCAGGATGAATCCTTTTCCATATTCATTTGATCATAAAAGATACCATACATGGAATTACCATTTAAAAAACACATTCGGTCATAAAGTATTTAAAATCTCTTTGGACGCAGGGTTTGATTGTCCAAATCGTGATGGGACCGTTGCTTTTGGCGGATGTACATTTTGTAGTGCTAGTGGTTCAGGTGATTTTGCTGGAAATAGAAAAGAAGACTTAGTTACGCAATTTAATACAATAAAAAATCAAATGCATCAAAAATGGAAAGACGGAAAATATATCGCTTATTTTCAAGCTTTTACCAATACACATGCACCTGTGGATGTATTACGCTCCAAATATGAACAAGTGTTAAAATTAGATGGAGTGGTTGGTTTATCTATCGCTACAAGACCAGATTGCTTACCTGATGATGTGGTAGAATATTTGGCCGAATTAAATGAACGAACATATTTATGGGTTGAACTTGGCTTACAAACGGTGCATGAAAAAACAGCTAACTTAATTAATCGTGCCCATGATTATCAATGTTATATCGATGGAGTTCAAAAATTAAGAAAGCACGGCATTCGTATTTGTTCACATATTATTAATGGATTACCGCTTGAAACATATGATATGATGCTTGAAACCGCAAAAGAAGTTGCCAAACTTGACGTTCAAGGTATTAAAATCCATCTTCTTCATTTACTGAAGGGGACACCAATGGTCAAACAATATGAAAAAGGTCTCGTACAGTTTTTATCGATGGACGAATATGTTCAATTAGTATGTGACCAGTTGGAAGTTCTACCCCCGGAAATGATTGTTCATCGCATCACTGGTGATGGTCCTATCGATTTAATGATTGGTCCCATGTGGAGTGTAAACAAATGGAAGGTTATGAATTCCATCGATCAAGAACTTGAAAGACGAAACAGTTGGCAAGGAAAGTTTTATTTTAAGGCTAAAGAGGAGAATTTCGTATGACTTTAGAAAAAATCATTCCATTTTCCCATTCTCTTTTAAAAAAAATTGTACAAGCAGGTGATATTGTTGTTGATGGAACTATAGGAAATGGAAATGATACACTTTTATTAGCTCAACTTGTTGGAAAATCTGGCTTAGTATACGGCTTTGATATACAAGAAAAAGCTATCGAAAATACAAAAAAACGATTGGAAGAGAACAATGCCCTTAATCAAGTCCGATTATTTCAAAAAGGGCATCAATATATAAAAGAATGTATCCCAAATGAACATTGTGGCAAAGTAAAGGCAGCCATCTTTAACCTTGGTTATTTGCCAAAAGGAGATAAATCAATCGTTACAAAACCGGAAACAACCATTGAAGCAGTTAAACAATTGCTAGAAATTATCACAACAGAAGGTTTAATCATTTTAGTTGTATACTGTGGACATGAAGAAGGGAAAATAGAACAAGAACAGTTGCACAAATTTTTAATCTCCCTCGATCAAAATATAGCAAATGTTCTACTTTATCAATTTATTAATCAAAAAAATAACCCTCCATTTATTTTTGCTATCGAAAAAAAGTAAAATCCAAAAGGAGCAATTCAATCATGCTCTTTTTGGATTTTTTTCATTTATAAAAGTTCATTTGCGATTAATTCAAACGATTTTAACTTGTCATTGAAATCATAAGTAATCGTTGCCAACATAATTTCATCAGTCTCATATCTTTCACATAACTGAATGATTTCTTCTTTCACTTTTTTCGGGTTTCCAATAATCATCCGTTTACGATTTTCTTGAATTCGTGCAAGTTCATAGGGACTATATTCATATTGAGCCGCTTTTTCTGGACTAGGTGTACCAAGAGATGGGATTCCTTGTTCTAATAAAAGAAATGATAAGTCGATACTTGAAGCAATTTTTTCTGCTTCTTCGTCTGTCTCAGCACAAATAGCAAAAACTGCCGTCATGTTTTTCGGTTTTTTTAAATACTTTGAAGGTTTGAAATGGCGAAGATACATATTCATATAATATTCTCCACCTTCACCATTTATAAATAATGCAAATGTATAAGGTAAACCTAAATTTGCCGCTAATTGCGCACTTGATGGACTTGATCCAAGTAGCCAAACTTCAGGAATCGCTTCGACTATCGGGGTAGCCTTTAAACCATATAACATATGATCCTTATCTAAATCATCGTTCAAATAAGCTAATAATTCTTCCACCTGCTCAGGGTATTGATCTACGTTTCGATTTCTTCCCCCTTGTAAAGCAATCGTTGCTCTCGGCATTCCACCAGGAGCCCTTCCAATTCCTAAATCCACTCTATTAGGTACTAATCCTGCCAATACTTTAAAGTTTTCTGCCACTTTATAAGGGCTATAGTGGGGTAACATAACACCACCAGATCCCACTCGAATCGTTTTCGTTTTCGCAGCAATATAAGAAATTAAAACTTCTGGTGAAGAACCTGCTAACCCCGTCGTATCATGATGCTCGGAAACCCAAAATCTCTCATATCCAAGTTTTTCAACAAATTGTGCTAATTGAACCGTTTGTTTTAAGGCTTCCTCTGCCGTTTGTCCTTCCGAAATTGGAGATTGATCAAGAACACTAAGTTTTATTTTCATGTTAAACACCTCTAGTTTTTCATCACTTCTATTTTGAATGAAAAGATAACAAATGTCGAAAAAGGTGCTCACAAACATGATTCTATAAAAATTTTGTCTTCATTTTTCTATACAATTTACCGTTTAAATAAAAAAAGTAACTCGTAAATCCTTTTTCTTTCAGTAACTTTTTCGCTAACTTTTTTATTTTCTTTGAGGAGTTTGTTTTTTCATCAGATAAATAAATCCCTAAAAGTCCATCACTAATTAATTGATGGAATTTTGCATGTGGCAAAAGGCTTGTACTTTTTTCAGCTTCCCTAATAAAATGTAAAAAGCGTTCAAACATCTCCTCTTCATTTTTATAGTAAAAGCAAAAATTCAAATCTCCACCTAGACGATCTTCTTCTTGATCAATGAAATAGTCGAGTAAAATGTGCAACCCTTGAATAAAAGGAAAATATCCATCTTTAATTTTCCTGCTATGTTCCTCTTTAAAATCATTTCGAAAAGCATATGTAACAAGGCAAAAAATGCCCAATGTAGATCCTGCCGATGCAGAAAACTCATACCAATCCATAGGAGGAAATTTATGTTTATGAGTATTAAACCATTGCATTAGCCTAGGAATTCTTTTTTCTTCAACAACATGTTTATGTATTTGTAAGTCACAGTAATATTGACATAGTTCAATTAAATCATCTTTAATATAAGAATATGCTGGCACTGTTTTTAAAATAGCCTGACAAGTTTTTACTAATTCATGTAAATATCCACCATCATCTTGATGATCTCTATATCGATAATAGTTCGGAAGATTTTCCTCTAGAGAAATGGAATGAAGCATTGATTCATGTAATGCCTTAAAATCTTCAGGGTCTAATGATGTGCTTCTATCACAAAGATTGTCCAAATAATCGCTAATGGTTTGATAAGCAACAATAAACGTAATAATTTCTTTGTAACAATTAGGAGCTAATAAAGATATAATACTTCCCCCTTCGCAATGAAATGTTTTTAACTCTATACTGTCTAATGCTTGTTTTCTTAACTCAGGATCTGGAATTTGTCTCGCTCGTTCCTTCCAATAGCTTAGTTGTTCATTTACCGTTGGGAAAATATATTTATATGACTTCAACATTAATTGAAGAGCATTTAATGGTACAGACATGTTTTCACCTCTAAATTTCCCGCAAGCCTACTTTTATTCATATAGACAATCTTACGATAAAATTAGTTATTATACTATTATACCTAATTCTTATCTTAAAAAATTAACAATGATTCATAACGAAAGGATGGATGTTCGTGATTTATTCATACTNCGGAAAAACCCCTGTCATTTCAAAAACAGCATTTATTGCTGATTATGTAGCCATTAGCGGTGATGTGACAATAGGAGATTATACGAATATTTGGTTTAATACATCGATTCGTGGGGACGTCGCTCCAACCTATATCGGATCAAAAGTAAGTATCCAAGATAACTGTGTTCTCCATCAAAGTCCAAACAATCCATTAATTATCGAAGATGAAGTGACTATTGGACATCAAGTGATTTTACATAGTTGCATTATTCGCAAAAAAGCATTAATCGGAATGGGTTCAATAATTTTAGATCAAGCTGAAATTGGTGAAGGAGCATTTATTGGCGCTGGAAGTCTCGTTCCTCAAGGGAAAAAAATTCCTCCAGGAGCTCTAGCGTTCGGGAGACCTGCGAAAGTTATACGAATGTTAAACGAAGAAGATATTAAAGACATGGAGAGAATTGTTCGCGAATATACAGAAAGAGGACAATATTATAAATCACTCCAACAGAAAAATAAAAAAGTTTAATTTACCATTATAGTTGAAAAATTATAATGAATGTTGTGTCCAAGGCAAAAATCATCATTACTGTCTAAAAAACAAAAGAAAAACCACCATTATCCATAATTCGGAAAATGGTGGTTTCTTGCTCACCTATTGTATAACTGTCTCCAATAATCTTTCTTTTTCAAATTCATATTTTCTTTCAATAAATACAGCATGCCAAATCATAAACGTAATAACCGTCCATATTTTACGACTGTAATCATGTTTTCCGTTTACATGTTTCTCTAAAAGATCCAAAACATATTGTTTGTTAATATATTCATCCGTATTGCTTTCTAAAATAATTTGTTTGACCCAATCATACATTTCATCTTTTAACCAATGTCTAATCGGCACAGGGAATCCTAACTTTTTCCTTAGTAAAACGTGGTCCGGTACGATTCCTTCCATTGATTTACGCAATATATATTTTGTCGTTCCACTATTGACCTTCATTTCACTTGGGATTTTAGATGCCACCTCAAAAACTTTCTTATCTAAAAACGGAACTCGTAGTTCTAGTGAATGAGCCATTGTCATTTTGTCCGCTTTGAGTAAAATATCACCTCTAAGCCAAGTATGTATATCAATATATTGCATCCGATTGACATCATCATACCCGACTGTTTTGGCATATAGTGGTTTTGTTATTAATTGGTACGGTAAATCTTCACGATAATGTTTCATTAATAAACTTTTTTCTCGTTCGGTAAACATTTTTGCATTCCCAATATATCTCTCTTCTAACGGGGTGCATCCTCTTTCTAAAAAGCTTTTTCCTTTCATTCCTTCTGGCATCATTTTTGATAACACGAGCAGTATACGTTTAATTAAACTTGGAATTCTTTGAAATATTTTTAAGGAATTTGGTTCTTGGTAAATGTTATACCCACCAAATAATTCGTCTGCTCCTTCACCTGAAAGAACAACAGTTACATGTTTTCTTGCCTCTCTAGAGACAAAATAGAGGGGAACACAGGCAGGATCAGCCAATGGATCATCCATATGCCATATAATTCTCGGGAACTCTTTCATATATTCTTCTGGAGTGATTACATAGCTATAATTTTCGACGCCTAATTTTTCAGCTGTTTCTTTTGCCACATCAATTTCACTAAATCCTTTTCTTTCAAATCCTACAGAAAATGTTTTAATTTTCGGATGGAATTCCCTGGCAATTGTAGCAATGATGGAAGAATCAATTCCTCCTGATAAAAACGATCCAACAGGAACATCACTTCTCATATGGACATTCACTGAATCATATAATACATCTCTAATTTCTTTGACCCATTCTTCTTCAGTTTTTAATACAGGATGAAAAGTTACAGAAAAATATTTTTCAATTTTTAACGGCTCATCTATTTTTTTGATCATATAATGACCTGGCAACAATTTTTCAATTTGCACAGACATCGTATATGGTTCCGGTACGAATTGGAACGTTAAATAATGTTGCAGGGAATCATGATTGAGTTTATCCTCTTTCATTGCCAATAATATACTTTTCTTTTCTGAAGCAAAATAAAGTTTTTCTCCATCCATTTTGTAAAAGAAAGGTTTAATTCCAAAAGGATCTCTTGCACAAAATAACGTTTTTTCTTCTTTATCCCATATGACAAATGCAAACATTCCACGAAGTTTTTCAACACATTTTTCTTTATAACGGTTATATAGAGCCAAAATAACTTCCGTATCTGAATGAGTAGAGAAAACATCCCCCTGTTTTATCAAATCTTCTCTTAACTCAATATAGTTATAAATTTCACCATTAAATATAATCCAATATCTATCATTATTATAAGATAATGGTTGCTGACCTGATTCTAAATCTATAATGCTTAATCGTTTAAAGCCAAAGCATACAT
>JGI1652J44930_10000632_pt1 | contig 13648 bp, 11 predicted proteins | sample NewIslsDNAsample_FD_44930 | JGI IMG/M metagenome (IMG submission 44930)
ACCTTCATCTGGCCGATGATCGCCCTGTCCAATATCGCCCAGGGAAGCGCCGCCCTCGCCATGTTCTGGGTCGCCAAAAACGCCAACGAAAAGAGCATGGCCTCCACCTCGGCCCTGTCCGCCTATTTCGGCATCACCGAGCCGGCGATGTTCGGTGTGAACCTGCGGCACAAATTCCCCTTCTACGCGGCGATCACCGGGTCGGCTTTGGCGGCGATCTTCGTCTCCCTCAACGGCGTGTTGGCACCCGCCATCGGCGTCGGGGGATTGCCGGCCTTCATCTCCATCATGGTGGAACACATCCCGATGTTCCTGGTCGGCATGGCGATCGTTCTGATCGTGCCCTTCCTGCTCACGGTTCTGCTCCACAACATCAGCAAAAAAAGGGCTCAAAAATCCCAAGCCTGATCCCCTGATGAAGTAGCGGGGCCGGTTTCCGCCGAACTTACTGCGGAAACCAGCCCCTCTCCCTTTTTTCTCACCTCTCCATCGAGTCAAGGAGGCGGATCCCATGAAAAACTTCAAAAACGAAGACTGGAAAAAATCCGTCATCTATCAGATCTACCCCAAAAGCTTTTACAGCGCCAAAAACCAACCCACCGGGGATCTCGCGGGAATCATTGAAAAACTGGACTACCTCGCGCACCTGGGCATCGATTACATCTGGCTCACGCCGATCTATCCGTCCCCGCAAAGGGACAACGGCTATGATGTGAGCGACTACTATGCCATCGACCCCCGCTACGGGACGATGGAAGAGTTCAAAACGCTGCTCGAGGAAGCGCGCCGGCGCAGAATCGGGATTATCCTGGACATGGTGTTCAACCACACGTCCACCGAACACCAATGGTTTCAGGAGGCCCGCAAATCCCCGGACAGTCCGTACCGCTCCTTTTATATCTGGCGGGACCGACCCAACAACTGGCGCTCCAAATTCGGCGGTTCCGCCTGGGAATACGATGAGGTAGCCCGGCAATATTACCTGCATCTGTTCGACAAAACCCAGGCGGATCTGAACTGGGAAAACGAACAGGTGCGGCGGGAAATCTACAACATCATGAAGTTCTGGGCCGACATGGGCGTCGCGGGATTCCGCCTGGATGTCATCAACCTCATATCCAAGGACCAGCGTTTTCCGGATGCCGCCGGTGAGGGTCCGATGAACGACGGCCGAAAATTTTACACCGACGGCCCCAGAGTCCACGAGTTTCTTCAGGAAATGCACCGGGAAGTGTTGGAAGGCACCAATCTGATCACCGTGGGGGAAATGTCCTCCACCACCATCGAACACGGGGTGAAATACTCCCGGCCGGACCGGAAGGAACTGAACATGATCTTCAGCTTCCACCACATGAAGGTGGATTATCCCGGCGGCGAAAAATGGGTGAAAGGCTCCTTCGACCTCTTGAAATTGAAAAAGGTGATGTCTGAATGGCAGAGAGGGATGCATGAAGGCGGCGGATGGAACGCCCTCTTCTGGTGCAACCACGATCAGCCCCGCATCGTCTCCCGGTTTGGAAACGACACCGTCTACCGGCGGGAGTCGGCCACCATGCTGGCGACGGCATTGCACATGCTTCAGGGCACTCCCTATATTTATCAGGGAGAAGAAATCGGCATGACCAACCCCTATTTTGAATCCATCGATGATTACCGCGATGTGGAAACCCTGAACGCCTACCGCCTCCACCCGGACAAAGAGGCCGTCATGGAAGCCATCAAGCAAAAATCCCGGGACAACGCGCGCACGCCCATGCAGTGGAACAGCGAAAAACATGCCGGATTCTCCACCGCAGAGCCCTGGATCAAAGTGGCTCCCAATTACAAGGAGATCAACGTGGAAAAAGAACTCAAGGATCCGCAGTCCATCCTCCATCACTACAGGGAATTGATCCGGCTGAGAAAAACCTACGATATCATCACCTACGGAAAGTACGAACCCCTACTCGAAGACCATCCCCGGCTGTGGGTATATACCCGCAGACTGGAAGGCGAAGCGCTTCTGGTCGTGAACAACTTTTCCGATGCGGAGACCGAATTCCTCCTGCCCGAAGGACTCCCCTTCGCCCGTTGGAACAGCCGGGTGCTCATCTCCAACTACGAAGACGCCCCTTCCGATTTCAGACGAATTCTCTTAAGGCCCTATGAATCCGTCGTCTTCCACTTCACCCGGTGACAACGGACACAGCAAATTCCCGGACGACAGCTCGTCCGGGTTTTCTTCGTTCCTTACAATCCGATTGCAGCCCGATGGATGATGAATGCCTCGGAAACGCGATCATACGCCTCCCACTACTATTCCGAGTGAATCCGCTGCGCCGTGCAGGAAGGTAGCCTCCCGGAACGGTCTCAGCATACGGTCAGGCTGATGGATCGCCCGCTCCGCGCTTTGAGTGTCCGGAGAGACACTTCTCACGGGCTCCCCGGAGAAACATGACTCCACTCAACGTACCTCTTCCTCCCCCTGCGCGATCGGGTTTTCCTCATAACTGATCCAATCGCTGAAACTTCCGGCGTACAGGCGCCCCTCCCGACCCGCAAGATGAAGGGCCAGCAAATTGGCGCAAGCCGTCACCCCGGAACCGCAGTAGACGATGGGACGCTCCCCTTCGGGAATGAAGGAAAAATCGCGCCTGAGCTCCTCCCGCGATTTCCACCGCTGCCCTTCCGCCAGGTTGTTTTTCCAAAAGCGGTTCACCGCTCCGGGGATGTGTCCCGCCTTGGCATCGATGGGTTCAAACTTCCCCGCATACCGCTCGGGATCCCGGGAATCGATCAAAAGCCCCCGGTGACGCCTCACTTCCTCCATGCCCACCAACCATTCGGGATGACGGATTTGGGGGATGAACCGGGCGGGCGAAGGCTGGATCCGCTCCGCCGTCACGGGATACCCTTTCTCCTTCCACCCCTGATACCCCCCGTCCAGCACCGCCGTCCGTTCATGGCCCAGATAGCGGAGCAGCCACCACAGGCGGGCCGCCATCGCTCCTCCCTGATCGTCGTAGGCGACAACGGTTTTGGACGGATCGATTCCGGCCTTCCCCAACTTCCCCGCGAATGCATTCGTCTCCGGCAGGGGGTGTCGGCCGCCGTGTCGGCCGACGGGACCGGAGAGATCCTTCTCCAAATCCAGGTAGACGGCTCCCGGAATATGATCCTGTTCATACGCTATTCGGCCCGCATCGGGCTTTCCCAGTTCGAAACGGCAATCCACGACAACCAGGTCGGAATCCCCCAACCTATCCCGCAACCACTCCGGTGATACGATTGCTGACGGTAACACGCACATCCTCCTTCCCGGAATCCGTCCGGTCCTTTCCCCCTCCAATGCGGAACACAGGCCCTCCCGGCAACCGGCCCAGGCCGGCCGATGCAGGCGGCGGACCTCCTCCCGCTCTACCCCTTCTCCCCAACCGGTATGCTCCACGATCACCCGGTCTTNCCTCTCCCTCCTCAAAGCGACCGTCACGGACGTGGGAGTCCTCCTGATTCATTCAGCCGCAAAACGATCCGGTCCCTTCCGGGTAAGGCCGGCCGTCTCAATCGGCTCCACCGCCTTGAACACACATCCCTCGGTCGACTGGTGGTCAGAGGCCTCCGGTACGGCCTTCGCCCGTACCCGGGGGCAATCCCCATCAATCGATCNGGATCCGTTCAAGCCGGCCAAACCGCTTCCAAAGGCGTGCAATGGTGGTTTCTTGACGAAGGATTTGGGCCAATCGTCTAAATCCTCTCTGATCCGCAGATATCCGGTCCTATCCTTCACCGGGTTCGTCGCCGCCTTCGTCATCGTACTTCCTGCAGCGCACGTAACCCCGAAAGGCGGCCTCCACCCGGCGTCCCCACTGAAAGAGGGCCGTTTCCTGTCCGACAGCGGTGATGAGCTGAAGACCGATCGGCAGCCCGGACCGGTCGGTCCCCACGGGGATGGTCAGGGACGACAGCCCGAAGGTATTGGCATAGGCGACATACGGAAGATACCGGAGAAAGGTTTTGCGGATGGAAAAAAGTTCCGCATACACTTTTCCGTGTTCAGGGGCGGCACAGTGGTACACCGGAAAAACCAGCACGCGGTTTCGCAAAAATGCCTCCACCTCCCGTCCCCCTTCGCGGAGCTCCTCCGACATGCGCACCCACTCCTTCCCGGAGGGACGGAAAAGGCGTGTGCCCAGCAGTGCCCAGGTCAGGTAGGGATGAAGATCCGCCCTCCCCTTCAGGCGCGCCTTCACATACTCCAGAAAAATGCCTGAAAACCCCTTTTCCCCGCACAGCCGAACCAGCTCCTCCCCGCCGTCGTGGGACATGATCCACTGCCACATCTGGGCCGCCCGCTCGAAGCGGGGAGGATACTCCGCGTGGGAAGAGCGGGGGGTGAACTCCCGGCGGACCGCATCCAAATATTCGACCGTCTCCTCCCCCACCGGCGCGTCGGGATGGGGAGGAGGAACCACCAGCTGAAACGCGTCCGCATCCGCCGGGGGCGGCTTCTGAATGGCAAGGATCTCGTTGATCAATTCCGCATCCCTCACCGATTTGGCAAGGGCGCCGATTCCAAACATGGAAACCTGATGGGGCTCCTTCACCTCCGGAAATGCTCCTGCGGGGGAAACCCGGCGGTTGCCCGACTTAAAGCCGATCACTCCGTTGAAATGGGCGGGAAATCGGATCGATCCGCCGATGTCGGAACCGATGCCCACCGCGGCGCCGCCCACCGCCATCAGGGCTCCTTCCCCGCCGCTGGAGCCGCCGGCGGTGCGGCTCAGATCCCAGGGGTTGTTGGTTCGGCCGAACAGCGTGTTCTCCGTCTCCTGGCAATAACACAGGGCGGGAGTGTTGGTCTTCCCCAGAATCACCGCCCCTTCTTCCTTCAAACGCCTCACGATCTCCGCGTCTTCCCGGTCCACCTCCTCCCTGCGGCGGGGCAGTCCGCCGGTGGTGTGCATCCCCTTGACAAAAAAGGCTTCCTTCATGCTGATGGGAACGCCCCACAACCTCCCCTTCGCCCTGCCCTCCTTAAGCAGCCGGTCCCGTTCCTCCGCCTCCCGCCTGGCCTCGTCAAACCGGGGCTCGATCATCGCCCGAATGCGGGGATTGACCCGCTCGATGTGTCGGATGTATCCATCGACGGCCTCGGCGGACGTGATCTCCCCCGACCGGATCTTCTCGGCCAGGGTGGAGGCGTCCATGTCAAGAAGCTCCCTCATCGCCTCACCACCAACTGGATGATTGATCAGATTTCGCACGCGCCCCTCGGATAATTGTCAATCCAATCATTCCTTTGACAAGGCGTAAAATTCCTTCCGGTTATCCTATTTGGATGGCCGACGAAAAAACTCCTTCCGCGGAAGCCCGCTTATTCCCCCGTTCCGGAAATCCTACCTATCTAACCATTGAGGGAAAGGAGCGCTCCCCCTGCCGCACACAGGAGAACGACCGCCCAGGTCGGCACTTTCCAAATCCCCAGCATAGCGAAGGCGAACAGCGCCAAACCGAAATCCGACGGGTTCCGGATCGCTTCGGTCCACAGGGGATCATACAGGGCCGCCAACAAAATCCCCACCACCGCGGCATTGATCCCGTCCAAGGCCCTTTGAAACCCCGGGCGCTGGCGAATCCACTCCCAAAACGGAAGCGCCCCGATGATCAACAAAAAGGAGGGGAAAAAGATTGCCGCCGTTGCCAACAACGCTCCCGGCCACCCGCTGATCAGCGTCCCCAGGTAGGATGCAAAGGTGAGGAGCGGCCCCGGCACGGCTTGAGCCGCCCCGTACCCGGCGAGGAACTGATCAGGGGTCATCCACCCGGGCGACACGACTTCCGCCTCCAGGAGCGGAAGCACCACGTGGCCGCCGCCGAACACCAGCGAACCCGTCCGGTAAAAGCTGTCCAGAATCGCCATCCAGCGGCTCGATGCGATTTGCCGCAGCACCGGGAAGAGGAGAAGCAACCCGAAAAACAGCGCCCAAGAAATCCATGCGGCCTTCCGGGAAACGGGAATCCGAAGCGGAGCGGCTCCCCGGTCGGAATCCCGGGGCAAAAACCGCCAACCGATCAACCCGGCGGAGACGATGATCAGCACCTGGCTCAGCGTCGAATGCCAAATCACCGCGACGATGGCCGATAACACGGCGATCGTCGCCCGGGGACGATCCGGAGCCAACGTCCGGGCCATCCCCCAGACGGCTTGGGCGACCACCGCCACCGCGACGACCAATAAACCGTGGATCCACCCCGTCTCCTTGATCTGGGATCCCTGCAAGACATACGCGAACGCCATCAACGCCAAGGCGGAGGGAAGGGTAAATCCCGTCCAAAAAGCCAGCGCCCCCGGTAATCCCGCCCGGATCAGACCGACGGCGATCCCCACTTGACTGCTCGCCGGTCCCGGGAGCATCTGACACAGGGCCACAAGATCCGCATACGCCTTTTCATCCAGCCATTGTCGCCGGATCACGTATTCCTCCCGATAGTATCCCAGATGGGCAATGGGACCGCCGAAGGAAGTCAGCCCCAGCCGAACGGCGACTCTCAACACCTCCAGGGCGGATCCCCTCTGCGCCTTGTGGGTTTCCGAAACGCGCTCTCTTTCAGCCAAGTCCCGCTCCCTCCGATTCCGCCGCAGGCCATCGTAGGCCCTTCAACATCTCCCTACCCCTCCCGGTTTTCATTTACACACTCCGAACGCGCAACCGCACCTCATGGCCGTACGCCTGCCGGGGTCGGTTTGACGGTCCGTCCGCATCCTCGGGGATCGTCCTCCCCTCCGATTTTTGATAAATTGAATAAAGAACCCTCGGGAAAGGGGTAGAAAACATGAACAAAAAAATCAAGGAACTGAGCCTGTGGATGAAGGATAAGGGCATCGACCTCACCTTGCTCACATCCACAGCCAACATCTTGTATCTGACCCGATTCCACTGCGATCCCCACGAACGTCTCCTGGGCCTGTTCGTCCCCGCCGATGAGGAGCCCTTCCTGGTCTGCCCCCTGATGGAAGTGCAACGGGCGAAGGAGGCGGGCTGGAAAGGGGAGATCCTGGGATACGGCGATGCGGAAGATCCCTGGGATCACATCCGGCAGATTTGGGACCGGCGGCTGAAGTCGGCCGGCACGATCGCCGTGGAGAAGGAGCACCTTTCCCACGGGCGGGCGGAACGGCTCCTCGCGCTGAATCCCGGGGCAACCCTGGTCCCCGTCGAGGAAAAGATGTATGAACTTCGCGCGATCAAGGACCAGGAAGAAATCCGCCTGCTCGCCAAGGCGGCCCGGCTGGCCGACTACGGAGTCGAAATCGGCATCGACGCCTTGCGGGAAGGTTGCACGGAGATCGAAATCGTCGCCGAAATCGAATACGAGCTGAAGAAAAAAGGAGTTCAGGGGATGTCCTTCTCCACCACCGTCCTGTTCGGTGAAAAGACGGCCCTCCCCCACGGCGTTCCCGGCAGCCGCAAACTGTCTTCCGGAGACTTGGTGCTGTTCGACCTCGGTGTCATCGTGGACGGGTATTGTTCCGACATCACCCGAACTGTCGCATACCGGCGAATCGACGATTCGCACCGGCAAATCTACGAGACGGTTTTGAGAGCCCAGCAGGCCGCCCTCGGGCGCTGCTCCCCCGGCACCCCCATCAGTGAAGTCGACCAGGCGGCGCGGAAGGTGATCACCGCCGCCGGATACGGGGACCGGTTCCCCCACCGCGTCGGTCACGGGCTGGGCCTGGAGGTTCATGAATTCCCCTCCATGAGCGCTTCCAACGATCAGACGCTGCGGGAGGGCATGGTATTCACCGTCGAACCCGGCATTTACATCCCCGGAAAGGGCGGCGTGCGGATCGAGGATGATGTGGCCATCACCCGGGAAGGGTGCGATATCCTGACCAAGTTCCCCAAGGAACTGCGAGTGGTCGAATAAAAAGGAAACTGCGCGGGATCGGTGCAGGATTTCAAACAATCTGCTAGGCGCAATAACATATCATTGCTTCAACAGGCTATATAGTCCGTGCGGCTCGGAAATAAGCCGACCGAAGAGCGGCGCTGTCATCATAGCCCGATGCAAAATCGTCCTGGTAATTTGCGTGAGTCAAAAACCCGGCTCCGTAAGTCCGAAGGAGCCGGGTTTGGTCATTCCGCTTTTTTTCTCAACCGCCGGCGATACCATTCATCCACGAGCCAGAACACCGCTGCGAACGCCGCTCCCAACATCACCGCAAAAATCTTTAACCTGTTATCTCCCCCTCCATCTCCCTCACCGAGAAGGTCGTTCATCACCAACGCGCCTCCGCCGACATGAATGATAAAGGCCCACAAAGGCCGAAATGGGAGCTTTTTACTGACCCAGTCGGAAAGAAGAGATACGGGAATCCCTGCAAATAACAAAGCCGCTCCGCTGTAAAATCCCAAAAAAATTGGAGCATATAGAATATACGAAGGCGATTTTATTGCAGCACCAATTAGTGCAAAAACTATCAACGTCAATAACCATGTGGCAGAACACGCGACCAATTTTCTTTCGATCAGCAAGAATGGAACCGATTTTTTCTCTATCACCCGGATTGCCTCCCCGCAACAAACAAATGAAAAACGATATTCCGATTCTATTCTTGCTTCTGTTCCGATAACCCTTTTTTTGGGACAGGAGAAACTCTCCTTCAGATACTCTACGAAAAGGGGGCGTTACCTCTTAAACCTGTGCACCGCTCGGAAGGCCGTCCCTACCTCCGCAGGGCCATCCGTTTCATATTTTCAGTAAAAACCGATAAAATGATCGTGAAATCTATAAAACGAAATAGTATCATAGAAGTGTGGAGCAATCCGGCTGACAACGACAGAAGGGAGGATTTCCTTGCGAACGCTTCGATCATTGGCCCTCGCCCTGTTCCTGCTCCTCTCCTTTCATCCGCAAGTCCTTGCCTCGGAGGAGGATTCTCAGCGGGACAACGCAAGCGCCTCCGAACCTCCCACCCAGCAGCTCCCCTCTCCCACCAAGCTGGAGGCCAAGGCGGTTCGGGTGATCGACGGGACCACCGTAGAGGTGAGCCTGTCGGATGGCCGGCGGGAGACGGTTCGGTTCCTGCAGGTCCATGTGCCCACGGGCCGTTCCTGCACGCCGAAAGCCGTGGACTTGGTCAAGAGGATGGTGCTCGGAAAGACCGTGCAGTTGGAATTGGATCATCCGAAGAGGGACGGGAACGGACGCCTCTTGGCGTATGTCTACGTGAACGGAAAATCCGTACAACAGGCCCTTCTCAACGAGGGACTTGCAAAGGTTGCCCCCCGTCCGGCCGACGGCAAGTATGTGGATCAATACCGGGTCTTTGAAGATCACGCCAAGGCGTTGGAAAAGGGGATATGGGCATCCTCCGCCTGCAAAAATGAGGATCGGGCGAAGGGCTCAGCCGAGGGAAAGGAAACCGGAAATAACGATCACAACCCGAACAACACGCTGAAACAGTCGAAATCCGGCAACAGCGGCGGCCGGCTGCCGAAGACCGGGACGCAGCATCCGGCCCATGCATTGATCGGCGCCGGAATCCTCCTGATCGGCCTCTTCATCTACCGGCGTACCGCTTGAAAATGGGGCGGGGACTCTTCCCCGCCCTTTAAACAACGGCCGGGCTTCGGTAGAACAGGCATTTTCTGAAAGCCGTTCAAACGAAACCCGGCTCAATTTTTTTCGCTTTATATAATTTCAGACCGGGAGGGTCGATCCCTCCCGGCGCTTTTATCTGAAAGTCTTTGATCTTGGCCTCAAAATCCATTTTATTCAACTTTCGTCACGAATCAATCCCGATTTCTTCTTCACCAAAAAAAATTTATCTTCAGGATTCAATCCCCCCTTCAGGCAACACCCGTCTTTTCAACCATCCCCGGGCGCGAGTCCCCCTCTTCACCCCCCGATCAGAATGGCAAGACCGGTGGAAAGGATCAGACCGAAAACCACGGGGAAAAAATTTTTTCTCACCAGATCGACGGTTGACACCCTCGTAAATCCTGCCACCGCCACCAGCGAAGACCATGCGATGATGGTTCCTCCTCCGCTCCAGATCGCTCCCATTTGGCCGATGGCGGCCAGCATGGCGGGATCCGTCCCGGAGGCTTCCGCCAGCGCGCCGGCCAGTCCGCCGGTCAGCGGAAGTCCGGAAAATCCGGAACCGTCCAACCCGGTCATCATGCCGACAATCAACAGGCCGAATCCGGCCAGAAAGCGGTTGTCCGGTATCAACGATTGGGCGCTGTTTATGAGATCAAACAGGAAGGCAGGCGCGCGCTCCGAATCGGAAAGGATCCCCCCGGAGAAATCCCCGTTTCCCAGAAAGAAGAAGCCGGCAATGGGAATGACGGGTCCCATCGCTTTGACGGCAAAGATCAATCCTTCCACCAGATGGTCGGCAATCCGATCCAGCGCCCGGACTTTCCAATGCGCCACCGTGGCCAGGATCAACAAAAGGGCCCCCACACCGCCGACGAAAGCGGCTCCGTTCTCCCCTTCCAGGCTCCTTCCGCCGCCCAATTTGGAATAGATCATGATGGCGACAATGCCGAGCAGGGCAAGGGGAACCAACACGGCAAACACACTGCCCCACCGGCTCGAAGATTGACCCTGCCCGCCGTCCGTCTCCCCTTTTTTCCCTTGAACGCCGACGACGGACTCCCATTCCCGCTCATTGCGGGGATCTTCGGGACGCCGAATCTTTCGGAACAGGGTCAGGTAGGCCATGCCGATGGCCACGACGCCGGTGATGAGGGATAGAATCATCGCCTTATCCGCCACCTCCGCCGCCGAGACACCCGCGGCCCGGGCACTCAACATCGGGGCCACCTGCATCACATAATCGGAGGACAGCGCCATCCCTTGACCGGCGAGGGCGATCGCCACGGCCGCTCCCATCTTCGGCAGCCCGGCGCGAATCGCCGGAGGCACCAGCAGGGCGCACACCAGGGGAACCGTCGGAGTTGGCCAAAAAAACAAGGAGAAAATGTACGTCGCTCCCGTCAGAATCAGAAAGGCCATGTGGCCNTTCACCATCATTCTTCCGATGGGAACCACCATTCGCCGATCCGCTTCCAAATCGTTGAGGGAGCGGAGAAGGGCTACCATGAAGGTGATGATGAGGAAAATGCTGAACAATTCCTTGGCAGCCACCATATTGGCCTTAAAGATCGCCTGCAATCCTCCCGCGAAACTCTTCTCATACACCCAGGCAACGAGCAAGGTTCCGAGCAGGGCCGGAAGGACCACTCCCCGGCGGAACAGCATGGTGCCGATGATCGCCAATGTGACTCCCGCGTAAATCCAATGGGCTACGGTCAGTGTCATGGCAGACCCTCGCTTTCCCTCGGCCTTGGCANAACCGAGTCGAATANAATATTCCNAATTTTAATAATTATTTATCCCCCTTCTTTGCGTCAGGCCGTGAGATACAATACAGACAGACTCGGCTCTCACCCATTCCGCACTATCCTATTCATCTCGCCGCCGGAGTGTGTTACTTCCAACGAGAGGAGTGCCTGCATGTGCCTGATTCTTTTCGCTTTCCGGGCTCACCCGGACTACCCTTTGATCGTCGCCGCCAATCGGGATGAATTCATGGACCGGCCGACAGAACCGGCTCAATTTTGGAAGGATCATCCCGACGTGCTGGCCGGACGCGATCAAGTCAAGGGGGGAACGTGGATGGGCATCACCCGCAGAGGACGATTCGCCGCCCTCACCAATTTCCGCGATCCCTTCGCTTCCGTGAAAAATAAAAAGTCCCGCGGCCTGCTGGCGCGGGACTATCTGACGACGGAGATTCCACCCCGAGACTACCTGGAAAGCCTGCAGGAACGGCGCGCGTCCTATCCCGGATTCAATCTGCTGGTCGGCAGTCCCCGGGAACTTTGGTACTATTCCAATCAAAACGGCATGTGCCGCTCCGTTGAGCCCGGAATCCACGGGCTGAGCAACGCCTTTTTGGACACTCCCTGGCCCAAGGTCGTCAAGGGAAAGGAGCGCATCGCANCCTGCCTTCAAAACCCGGAACCCTCCCGACTCTTTGATCTGTTGGCGGATGAGGAGCCGGCTCCCGACGAACAGCTGCCGGATACCGGCGTCGGCTTGGAAACGGAACGGCTCCTCTCCCCCGCGTTTATCCGGATGACCGGCTACGGCACGCGCTCCTCCACCGTATTGATCGTAAATGCCCGGGGGGAAGTCGACTTCATCGAGCGGACCTTCACTGAAGGAGGGGCAAGGGAGGTGCGCTTCCGCTTTTCCATCCGGGAAGAGTGAAGCGCGGGCCGTCAGCGGCGGTACACCGCCTCCCCGTCCACAACGGTGAGACGTACGGAAGCTTCAGGTAGCGCGGGCAGCGGGACGGAAAGCGGATCGGCATCCAAAACGGCCAGGTCGGCCGGCTGACCGGATTGCACCGGGGCGGTTACCGCCTGCATCGCCGAGAGGCGGGCCGCATGTTCGATCCGATCACTCGCCATGCCCGGATTTTCCCCCGACAGAATTCCGATCGTTTCCTCCGCCGCATTTCGAATCAGTTGCAGGGGGGAGCCGAACTCACCGGGAGGGCAGATTCGAAGCAAACGCTCCGTCGTCAGCCAGTCATACATGTCCATGCAGCGCTCGGGATGCCGTTTTTCCCGAAGGGGTTTCCAGATCCCCGCCAACCAATCGGGGGACATTTCGAGAATCGCCGACAGCTCTTTGGATGCGTAAAGAACCGATTCATTGAACACCGGAGGGAAACAGATCCGGTGCTTGGTCATCAGCCCCTCGGGATGGGTACGGGCATGCAAAAGGGCATGGAAGACCTCCGNGAGGGAGGAACCGCTGATCGGGCGGAAGACCAACTGAAATCCGTTGGCATGGACCAGATAGGAAAGGCGCTTCAATTCCTCCCGGGATCCCCTTTCCTCGGGTCCGGCGTGCACCCGGACGGCTCCCATGCGCACGCGGGTGGAACCGGTCCCTGTCCTCAGGCCGTTCTGAAGGAAATCCATGAAGGCGTCGATGGAAGGGATGCACACCGAAAGGCTGAAGCGGATCCGCAGAGCGTTTCGCTTCTCCAAACCCTCCAGCACGCGCCACAGGACGCGAAACCCCTCCGGGCCGACCGCTTCGTCGCATTCAAGCCGGGTAACGCCTTGCCGCAGGGCCTCCTCCTGCACCTTCAGGACGGCACTCTCCCACCGTTCCGCCTCCGATTCCCCCACCGCCGACCGAAAGGGAAAATTTCCCTCCAATCCGGTAGCCCGAAATTTTTTGCGCCCAAAAATCCGCTGCCAGATTCCCGGCTTGGCATCCGCAGGCGTAGATGCCGTCCGTTCCCCGCGGAAAGCCTCGGGCTTTGCCAGGAGATGCAGATTGGTTTCGCGGAAGCCGGACAGGACCCATCCTCCCTTCACATCCACCCACTCCGTTTCCGGGGAAGTCTGTTTCTCCAGCTCCTCCGCCGAGCCGAGGACGGCCACTCGATTTCCCCTGATTCCGACGGCAACGCTCTCCCAGGTCTCCTCCTCCGTCCAGACCCGGCCGCCGAAGATGACGGTGTCCAACGCTTTCCCGATCCCCTCCCGATCCTTCACCCTTCTCCCGCCTTTCCTTTGTTTAAGGTTGGTTCACCCCCATGAAAACACGTCCCGCCGCCCCTTTCAAG
>JGI1652J44930_10000635_pt1 | contig 13610 bp, 10 predicted proteins | sample NewIslsDNAsample_FD_44930 | JGI IMG/M metagenome (IMG submission 44930)
CGTCCGGCTGGTGGAGGCGGCCCTCCTCAGCCCTGCCGCAACCTCGGGCCCCGTCCGGGTGAAGTTGCCTGTGGTCACCACCCGGGCTGAGCTGACCGCCGAGCGGCTGGAGGCCCTGGGACCCTGGACGGTCCTGGCTTCCTTCACGACCCGCTTTGATCCCGCAGACACCAACCGGGCCGCCAACATTCACCTGAGTGCCGCCTTGCTCGACGGCGCCTTGGTCGAACCGGGCCACATCTTCTCGTTCAACGACGTGGTCGGCCTCCGGACCGAAGAGCGGGGGTTCAAGCCGGCGCCCATTATCGTCAGCCGCCGGCTGGTGGCAGGCATCGGAGGTGGGGTGTGCCAGCTTTCGTCCACGACGTACAACGCGGCCCTACTGAGCGGCCTGGAGGTGGTGGAGCGGCGCAACCACTCCATCCCGGTTTCGTACCTTCCGATGGGACGGGACGCGACGGTGCTCGATCGGCTCATCGACCTCCGCTTTCGGAACACCCTGGACCATCCCATTGTGATCCACAGCCGGGTGGAGGGTGACCGCCTGACGGTGGTCATCTGGGGCCATCCGAGCGACCGCCGGGCGGTGGACGTGCGGACGCGGGTCATCGAGGAGCTCCCGGCCCCGGTCGTCTGGGAAGACGGCACGCCGGCTGACGAGCTCGCGGACGAATTCGCCGCCGGACGCACGGTCGCCGGGGTGGAAGTGGTCGAGCCGGGCCGGCCAGGGTATGTGGTGGAAGTGGAGCGGGTCTACTACGGGCCCGATGGGAAAATCGTGCAGGTTGAGAAGGTTTCCAGGGACGTCTACCTGCCCGAGCCAAGAAAAGTGAGACGTCTCCCAGGTGCAACGCCGTCTGCCTCCGGGTTGTGACAAACGGCGCTGATGCCGTCTGGAACCGGCTTTCTTGACGCTTCTCGCGCGCCTGGTGTATAATCCGCGTGGACGACTTGTCCTGACGAGTTGAGGTTCTCTCCAGCACCAGCACGGCCGGTTCGGAAGGACCGGCCGTCAAGGCAGTCAGATCCGACGCCGGGCCGGAAAGGCCACCAAGACTCTGGGAGTCCGATTCCAGTCCGACACCACGCATCTGCACTTGAACGAATCTTCTTATGGGGGCGATTTCGCTTTGAGCCTTCCCGCCCGTAAAGAGGGGTCTCGCAGGGAACTCTACGACTTGTTTGAGCGGTTGGACGACGAAGAAGTCGTCGAGTTCGCGCGGGAGGGTGAGGAAGCGGCCCTCGAGTACCTCATCGACAAGTACCGGAACTTCGTGCGGGCCAAGGCACGGTCGTACTTCCTCATCGGCGCCGACCGCGAGGACATCATCCAAGAGGGCATGATCGGGCTCTACAAGGCGATCCGGGACTTCCGGGCGGAGAAGCTCGCCTCGTTCCGGGCCTTTGCGGAGCTGTGCATCACCCGCCAGATGATCACCGCCATCAAGACGGCGACACGTCAGAAGCATATTCCGCTCAACTCGTACGTGTCGCTGAACAAGCCCATGTACGACGAGGAATCGGACCGGACGCTCATGGATGTCCTCTCGGGCAGCCGCATCAGCGATCCCGAGGAGCTGGTCATCAGCCAGGAAGAATTCAACGACATTGAGAGCAAGATGAACGGCTTCCTGAGCCCGCTCGAGTGGCAGGTTCTCATGTACTACTTGGAAGGGAAGTCGTACCAGGAGATTGCCGACGATCTCTGCCGGCACGTCAAGTCCATCGACAACGCCCTGCAGCGGGTGAAGCGGAAGCTCGAGCGATACCTGGAGCGCCGGGAGATGGAGAGCCGCTCCTGACGGTGCCTGGCCCGGCCATTGACGAGGGCGCCTGACCCCTCGTAAGATCGGAGTTGGAATGCGCCGGCGTAGCTCAAGTGGTAGAGCGGCTCCCTTGTAAGGAGACGGCCCGAAAGGGAATTGCGGGTTCGAGTCCCGCCGCCGGCTCCAAGGGTCGGACCTGGGTCCGGCCCCTTTTTATGGCCAAATGGGTGACCTTGACGCAGGGGCCGGGCCCTGCTATAATCGGCCTTGCGGCTCGGGCGGTTGCCGTCGTGGAGGGATTCCCGAGCTGGCCAAAGGGGGCAGACTGTAAATCTGCTGGCGATGCCTTCGGAGGTTCGAATCCTCCTCCCTCCACCATCAAGGGCTGGCAACCGCTCAAGGCGCCGCGACGCGGGGTGGAGCAACGGTAGCTCGTCGGGCTCATAACCCGGAGGTTGTCGGTTCGAATCCGACCCCCGCAACCAGAGGGCCAGCTTCAGGCTGGCTCGTGCCCGCATAGCTCAGCCGGTAGAGCGCGTCCATGGTAAGGATGAGGTCGGCGGTTCGAGTCCGCCTGCGGGCTCCAACACGACACGGGATGGCCCCTGCACCCTCCGGGTGCAGGGGCCATCGGAGTCTTTGCGCGGGTGACCGGCGGCGGTCCCCCTGGGCCGGGCAGCGGCGAAAGCCAGGAAGGCACCATTGTGCCGGTAAGGAGGAACGGTTGACAGGTCGGGGCCGCTGTGCTAGAGTCAAAAGGTGCCTGCGCGGCCAGGCGGGGAGGTGGCATGGGTGCGAGTGGGTATCACCCTCGAGTGCACCGAGTGCGGTGGGCGGAACTACCGCACGAGCAAGAACAAGAGCAACGATCCTGATCGGTTGGAGCTCAGGAAGTATTGCCCCGTCTGCCGGCGACATACACCGCACCGCGAGGCTCGCTGATGCTCCTTCGGCCGGGCATGAGCAGCGGATAGGATGTGAGCACCGTGGCGGCGACAGACAGGGCCGGGAAGGTGGCGGCTCGACAGGGCGTGGTCCGGCGTGCGGGCCAGTACCTGCGCGAGGTGCGCGCGGAAGCGCGCAAGATTGCCTGGCCGAACCGGCGTGAACTGACAGCGTACACGGCGGTCGTCCTCGTGGTGGTCGCGGCGACGACCGTTTTCGTCATGCTTGCGGACCTGGGGATCTCGCAGCTGATCCGTCTGGGAGGCATCCTCTGAGGGAGGGTGGGTCTGATGCCGGAGCCGGAGATGGAACTGCCGGAAACGCACGAAGCCGGCGCCGAGACCCAGCCCGAACACCCGGACGATGGCCGGGCATGGTACGTGGTGCACACGTACTCCGGCTATGAGAACAAGGTCAAGACGAACCTGGAGCGCCGGGTGGAGTCCATGGGGATGCAGGACAAGATCTTTCGGGTCCTCGTCCCCACCGAGGAAGAGATCGACTTCCGGGACGGGAAGAAGAAGATCGTGACCCGCAAGATCTTCCCGGGCTACGTGCTCGTTGAGATGATCATGGCCGACGATTCCTGGTACGTGGTCCGGAACACCCCGGGGGTTACGGGTTTCGTGGGAAGCGGGAACAAGCCCATTCCTCTCGACGAGGCGGAAGTCCGGGCGATCCTCCACGGCATGGAGGAGGAAGAGGCCCGGCCGAAAGTCGCGTTCGAGGTGGGCGACCCGGTACGGGTCATCTCGGGTCCCTTTGTGAACTTTACCGGCGTCATCGACGAGGTGAACCTGGAGCGGGGCAAGCTTCGGGTGGTGGTCTCGATGTTCGGTCGGGAGACGCCCGTGGAGCTGGAGTTCAACCAGGTCGAGAAGACTCTGTAGGTGCAAGGGTGAGCGTTGGGTGGCCAAGAAGATCATCGCGATGGTAAAGATTCAGATCCCGGCCGGTAAAGCGACCCCGGCGCCGCCCGTGGGCACTGCCTTGGGTCCTCACGGGATCAACATCATGGAGTTCTGCAAGGCGTTCAACGCCCGGACGGCGGCCCAGGCGGGAATGATCATCCCGGTCGAGATTACCATCTATGCCGACCGTTCCTTCAGCTTCATCACGAAGACGCCGCCGGCGGCTGTTCTGCTGAAGCAGGCGGCCGGCATCGAGAAGGGATCCGGGGTGCCGAACCGGGAGAAGGTCGGCAAGGTGAGCAAGGCGCAGATCCGCGAGATCGCGCAGATGAAGATGCCCGACCTGAACGCGAACGATATCGAGGCAGCCATGCGGATCATCGAAGGCACGGCCCGAAGCATGGGCCTGGTGGTGGAGGGGTAGGCCAATGGCACGGCGGGGCAAGCGGTACCTCAAACTCCTGGAGCTCTACGATCCCTCCAAGGCGTACACGGCTTTGGAGGCCATCCAGCTCGTCAAGCGTATGGGCTCCGCCCGGTTCGACGAGACGGTCGAGGTCGCCCTCAAACTGGGTGTCGACCCGCGGCATGCAGACCAGCAGGTGCGGGGCACGGTCGTCCTTCCCCACGGCACCGGGCGCACCGTGCGGGTGGCTGTTTTCGCCAAGGGTGAAAAGGCCCAGGAGGCCCGCGAAGCCGGCGCTGATCTGGTTGGCCTGGAAGACTTGGCCGAGCAGGTTCAGGGCGGCCGCCTCGACTTCGATGTTGCCGTGGCCACGCCGGACGTGATGGGCATCGTGGGCCGGCTCGGTAAGATTCTCGGGCCCCGGGGTCTCATGCCGAACCCCAAGTCGGGCACGGTCACCATGGATGTGGGCCGCGCGGTGCGGGAGATCAAAGCCGGTAAGGTGGAGTTCCGGGTCAATAAGGAAGGCGGCATCCACGTTCCCATCGGCAAGGTTTCCTTTACGGAGGAGCAGCTCCGGGAGAATTTCCGCGCCGTGATGGACGCCGTCCTGCGCGCGAAGCCTGCGGCGGCCAAGGGCCAGTACCTGCGGAAGGTGGCCCTGTCGACGACCATGAGCCCTGGGATCAAGGTGTTGCCTTCGGATGTTTTGACCTTTGCCCAGTCCCGGGCTTCCTAAGCCCGGCCTGGTGAAGAACCGAAAGACCTGCCGTAGACAGCCGGCGCCCGCGAGGGCTTAATGGGTCGACGACCCACCGACCGAGGCATGGGGTGTGAAGTCTCGTCTCTTGACGCGTCGGGTGGACGCGTCCCCCGCGCCGCCGGCTGCCGCAGCCGGCGGTTTTCGCGTAAAGGAGGGACGAAGGGTGCCAAGACCGGAGAAGGTCGCCCAGGTGGCGGCGCTGACCGAGCGGCTCCAGCGGGCCCAGTCAGTACTCGCCGCGAACTACCGCGGCCTGACCGTCAAGGAGCTCACGGAGCTCCGGCGCCAGATGCGGACGACGGGCGCAGAAGTCAAGGTGGTCAAGAACACCCTGGCCCGCATCGCCGCGGACGAGGCACAGGTGCCGGCGCTGAAAGGCTTCCTGGAGGGGCCGACGGTCCTGACCTTCGCGTACGACGACCCGGCGGCGGCCGCCAAGGTTCTCGATCAGTTCGCCAAGCAGCAGAAGCTCCTTGAGATCAAGGGCGGCGTGCTGAACGGCGTCGCGATGGACGAGAACGGCGTGCGCCAGCTCGCCCAGCTTCCCGGACGGCAGGAGCTCCTGGCGCAGGTGCTCCGTGGCCTGCAGGGTCCGCTCACCGGCCTGGTCTACGTCCTCAGCGGCGTCCCGCGGGCACTGGTCTACGCGCTCGACGCGCTCCGGCGCCAGCGCGAGGCGGCGTGAGACGCGAGCCGGGCTCCGCGTGGACAGCGTGATGGAAAGCTTTGCACGATCTGAAAAGGAGGCCGCACGATGGCTCTGAGCAAGGAAGAGATCCTCGAAGCGATTGGCAACATGACCGTCCTCGAGCTTGCTGAGCTCGTCAAGGCTTTGGAGGAGAAGTTCGGCGTAAGCGCCGCGGCTCCGGTGGCGGTGGCTGCCGGCCCGGTCGTGGCCGCGGGCGCGGCTGAGGCGGCGGCGGAGGAGAAGACCGAGTTCGACGTGATCCTCCAGTCGGCCGGCGACAAGAAGATCCAGGTCATCAAGGTGGTCCGGGAGCTCACGGGGCTCGGGCTCAAGGAGGCCAAGGACCTCGTCGACGGCGCGCCCAAGCCGGTCAAGGAGGGCGTCTCCAAGGAGCAGGCGGAGGAGATCAAGAAGAAGCTGGAAGAGGCCGGGGCAACCGTCGAGATCAAGTGAGGTTGGACAGCGCGGGCGAATGCCGGGCGCGTCTCGACGCGCCTGGCATTCGCTTGGCGCGTCGGAAAGCCTTGACAAGCCGCTTTTCCACGTGCTAAAGTACTAAGGTGTCGGTACGTACGGACGCAGGCAACTCGGTTTCAGTTTTCTCCGTGCATGCATATTCTCGCCGGCCGGGTTGGACCCTACTTCGTGGCCCAGTCCGCATCTCTTCTTGACCGGTAAGGGGGCAGGTCCTTGTCTCGCAGGGTCACCTTCTACCCTTGCCGCTTGTTATCCTTCTCGAACTGCTTGGTCCTTCCTTCCTTGCTGCGCGCAGATTTCAAAACGAGGTGAGCGCGATTGGCGGTGGAAATCAAGGCGGCGGCGCCTAGGCGGCAACGAGTCAGCTTCGGCAAGATCCGTGAAGCCCTCGAGATGCCGAACCTCATCGAAGTGCAGCGGAAGTCCTACGAGGCGTTCCTGAAGGAGGGGCTGCTGGAGACCTTCCGGGATATCTCGCCCATCACTGACTTCACCGGGAACCTGGTCCTGGAATTCGTGGACTACAACCTAGGCGAGCCCAAGTACACCGTCGAGGAGTGCAAGCACCGGGACGCGACCTACAACGCGCCGTTGAAGGTGAAGGTGCGCCTCATCAACAAGGAGACGGGCGAGGTCAAGGAGCAGGAAGTCTTCATGGGCGACTTCCCGCTCATGACCGAGAACGGCACCTTCATCATTAACGGGGCCGAGCGGGTGATCGTGAGCCAGCTCGTCCGGTCGCCGGGCGTCTACTTCGGCAGGGAGGCCGACAGCAACGGCCGGCCCGTCATCACCGCGAGCATCATCCCCAACCGCGGGGCGTGGCTTGAGTTCGAGACGGACGCGTCCCACGCGATCTACGTGAAAATCGACCGGACGCGGAAGATCCCCGCGACGGTCCTCCTGCGCGCCATGGGTCTGGAAAGCGACGGGCAGATTCTGGAAACCTACCGGAACGCCGAGCCCATCCGGGCCACCTTGGAGCGGGACAACACGAGCTCCCAGCTCGACGCTTTGGTTGAGATTTACAAGCGGCTCCGTCCCGGCGAGCCGCCCACTGAGGAGAACGCCCGGACTCTGTTCCAGACGCTGTTCAACGACCCGAAGCGGTACGACCTGGCTGGCGTGGGCCGCTACAAGGTCAACAAGAAGCTGCGCCTGCTGCCCCGCATCCTGAACCGGAACCTGGCGAGCGCTGCGGTCGATCCCGAGACCGGAGAGCTTTTGGCCGAGGCCGGGACGAAGGTGACGCGCAAGCTCGCCGAACTCTTCGACGAGCGGGCCCTTCCCTACGTGGAGATCGAGGATGACGAGGGGAACGTCATCCGCGTCCTGGGCAACGGGGCTCCGGGTCCGGAGGAGAAGGTCTTGACCCAGGGTGACCTGGTGGCCACCGTCGGGTACATGATCAACCTCATGCAGGGCGTCGGGACCATCGACGACATCGACCACCTGGGGAACCGGCGGCTCAAGTCGGTGGGCGAGCTGCTCCAAAACCAGTTCCGCATCGGCCTCTCCCGCATGGAGCGGGTGGTCCGGGAGCGGATGACCATCCAGGACGTGGACATCATCACCCCCCAGGCGCTCATCAACATCCGCCCGGTGGTCGCGGCCATCAAGGAGTTCTTTGGGTCCTCCCAGCTCTCCCAATTCATGGACCAGACGAACCCGCTCGCCGAGCTGACCCACAAGCGGCGCGTGTCGGCCCTGGGGCCCGGCGGCCTCTCCCGCGAGCGTGCGGGCTACGAGGTCCGGGACGTCCACCACTCGCACTACGGGCGGATCTGCCCCATTGAGACCCCTGAAGGGCCCAACATCGGCCTGATCGGGTCGCTCGCGACCTACGCGCGGATCAACGAGTATGGCTTCATCGAGACGCCGTACCGCAAGGTGGAAGACGGTCGGGTCACCGACGAGATCGTCTACCTGACCGCGGACGAGGAGGACAACTACGTCATCGCCCAGGCCAACGAGCCCATCGGCGAGGACGGGCGGCTGGCCAACGAGCGGGTCTCCGCCCGCTGGAAGGATCAGATCCTCATCGTCGCGCGGGAGCGGGTGGACTTCATGGACGTCTCGCCCAAGCAGATGGTGAGCGTCGCCGCCGCCTTGATCCCCTTCCTCGAGAACGACGACGCCTCCCGGGCGCTCATGGGCGCGAACATGCAGCGGCAGGCTGTCCCGCTCCTCCAGGCGGAAGCGCCCCTCGTGGGCACCGGGATGGAGTACAAGACCGCCGTCGACTCCGGTGTCGTGGTCCTCGCCGAGCGGCCGGGCGTGGTCGTCCGGGTGAGCTCGACAGAGATCGTCATCCGGGCCGACGACGGCACCCTGGACCATTACCGGCTGCGGAAGTTCGAGCGGTCGAACCAAGGCACCTGCTTCAACCAGAAGCCTCTGGTCCACCGCGGCGACCGGGTGGAGGCGGGCCAGGTCATCGCGGACGGCCCGTCCACCGACCAGGGAGAGCTCGCCCTGGGCCGGAACGTGCTCGTCGCGTACATGCCCTGGGAGGGCTACAACTACGAGGACGCCATCCTCATCAGCGAGCGGCTGGTGAAGGAAGACGTCTTCACGTCCATCCACATCGAGGAGTACGAGTGCCAGGCCCGGGATACCAAGCTGGGCCCCGAGGAGATCACCCGGGACATCCCCAACGTGGGCGACGAGGCGCTCAAGAACCTCGATGAGCGGGGGATCATCCGGATCGGCGCCGAGGTCCGCCCGGGCGACATCTTGGTCGGCAAGGTGACGCCCAAGGGCGAGACGGAGCTCACGGCGGAGGAGCGGCTGCTCCGGGCCATCTTCGGCGAGAAGGCCCGGGAGGTGCGGGATACCTCCCTCCGGGTGCCGCACGGCGAGGGCGGCGTCGTGGTCGACGTGAAGGTCTTCGACCGCGAGACGAACGACGAGCTCGCGCCGGGCGTCAACCGGATGGTCCGGGTCTACGTCGCCAAGAAGCGGAAGATCTCCGAGGGCGACAAGATGGCCGGCCGCCACGGGAACAAGGGCGTTGTCGCCCGCATCCTGCCCGAGGAGGACATGCCCTTCCTGCCTGACGGGACGCCCATCGACATCGTGCTCAACCCCCTGGGCGTGCCGTCGCGGATGAACATCGGCCAGGTGCTGGAGACGAGCCTGGGGTGGGCGGCCAAGGCCATGGGGATCTATGTGGCCACGCCGGTCTTCGACGGTGCGACCGAAACGGAGGTCCTGGAGCAGCTGCGCAAGGCGGGCGTCGATCCCGAAGGCAAGGCCTGGCTCAGGGACGGGCGGACGGGCGAGTACTTCGACCGTCCGGTGACCGTCGGCTACACCTACATGCTCAAGCTCGCCCACCTGGTGGACGACAAGATTCACGCCCGCTCCACAGGCCCCTACTCGCTGGTCACTCAGCAGCCGCTGGGCGGCAAGGCCCAGTTCGGCGGCCAGCGGTTCGGCGAGATGGAGGTCTGGGCCCTGGAGGCGTACGGTGCGGCGTACACGCTGCAGGAGCTTCTGACCGTCAAGTCGGACGACGTGGTCGGGCGGGTGAAGACCTACGAGGCCATCGTCAAGGGCGAGAACGTGCCGGAGCCCGGCGCCCCCGAAGCCTTCAAGGTGCTCATCAAGGAGCTCCAGAGCCTCTGCCTCGATGTGAAGGTCCTGGGCGAAGACTCCCGGGAGATCGAGATCCGGGAAGAGGAGGAGGACATCTCCGAAATGGCCCGGGAGCTCGGTATCGACATCCAGGGCCGGGAGGACGCCCGCAAGACCGCTGCCGCGGCTGCCCAGGCCGGTGGGGACGCCGAGCAGCCTGAGGAAGAGGCCGAGGAGGAGGCGGAGCCTGAGGAAGAGGAAGCCGAGCCGGATCTGGACGAGGATGTGCCGGATTNACGCGTTCCTGGCCGAGGACGAAGAGCTGGACGATTCCCAGCCTTTGGTGACGCCTGAGGAGCTGGCCGAGCTCTACGGCCGCGGGCACGGGCTGGATGATGACGAGGACGAGGATGCTGAGCGCCGCAGACGTGCCTGAGCGCGCCTGGGCTGCAAGCCGCAGGGGACGTTCGGAGGGGGAATCCGCGTGCTTGATGTGAACAACTTCGACCGCATCCAGATCGGTCTGGCCTCTCCCGAGCAGATTCGGGCTTGGTCCTCGGGTGAGGTGAAGAAGCCGGAGACCATCAACTACCGGACGCTGAAGCCCGAGCGGGAAGGGCTCTTCTGCGAGAAGATCTTCGGCCCGACCAAGGACTGGGAGTGTCACTGCGGCAAGTACAAGAAGGTCCGGTACAAGGGCATCGTCTGCGACCGGTGCGGCGTCGAGGTGACCCGGGCCAAGGTCCGCCGCGAGCGGATGGGCCACATCGAGCTCGCCGCGCCCGTCTCGCACATCTGGTTCTTCAAGGGAATCCCGTCCCGGATGGGTCTCATCCTCGACCTGTCGCCGCGGACGCTCGAAAAGGTGCTCTATTTCGCCGCGTACATCGTCACGAACCCCGGCGACACGCCCCTGACCAAGAAGCAGCTGCTCTCTGAGAACGAGTACCGGGAGTACCGGGAGAAGTACGGCAACGCCTTTGAGGCAGGCATGGGCGCGGAGGCCATCAAGAAGCTCCTCGAGGAGATCGACCTCGACCAGCTCTGCGAGGAGCTGCGGAAGGAGATCGCCTCCACGAGCGGCCAGCGGCGCCTGCGGGCCATCCGGCGGCTTGAGGTGGCCGAGGCGTTCCGGAAGTCCGGGAACCGGCCGGAGTGGATGATCCTGGAAGTCATCCCGGTCATCCCGCCTGAGCTCCGGCCCATGGTCCAGCTCGACGGCGGCCGGTTCGCCACCTCGGACCTGAACGATCTCTACCGGCGGGTCATCAACCGGAACAACCGGCTGAAGAGGCTCCTTGAGCTGGGCGCGCCGGACATCATCGTCCGGAACGAGAAGCGCATGCTCCAGGAGGCCGTCGACGCGCTCATCGACAACGGCCGCCGCGGCCGCCCGGTGACGGGTCCAGGCAACCGGCCGCTCAAGTCGCTCTCCGACATGCTGAAAGGGAAGCAGGGCCGGTTCCGCCAGAACCTCCTCGGCAAGCGAGTGGACTACTCGGGCCGGTCGGTCATCGTCGTCGGGCCTGAGCTCAAGCTCCACCAGTGCGGCCTGCCGAAGGAGATGGCCCTGGAACTCTTCAAGCCGTTCGTCATGAAGCGGCTCGTCGACCTTGGCCTCGCGCACAACATCAAGAGCGCCAAGCGGGCTGTGGAACGGCAGCGGGCTGAGGTCTGGGATGTGCTCGAAGAAGTGATCAAGGAGCACCCGGTCCTCCTCAACCGGGCGCCGACCCTTCACCGTCTGGGGATCCAGGCCTTCGAGCCGGTGCTCGTCGAGGGTCGGGCGATCAAGATCCACCCGCTCGTGTGCTCGGCCTACAACGCCGACTTCGACGGGGACCAGATGGCGGTGCACGTGCCGCTGTCGGCCGAGGCGCAGGCCGAGGCGCGGCTTCTCATGCTCTCGGTGCACAACCTGCTCCTGCCGGCCAGCGGCCGCCCGGTGGTCACGCCGACTCAGGACATGGTCATCGGCTGCTATTACCTGACCCTGGACCCCAAGAACCGGAAGGATCGGCCGCTCAAGGGCGAGGGGCGGGCCTTCTCGAGCGTCGATGAGGTCCACCTGGCCTACGACCAGGGCGAGATCGACCTGCACGCCCCCATCATCGTGCGGATGCAGGAGCCGGACGGGACCTGGGTCCGCCGGGAGACCACGGCGGGGCGCGTCTTCTTTAATGAAGTGCTGCCGCCTGAGCTCGGCTTCTTCAACGGCACGGTGGACCGGAAGGAGCTGGGGCGCCTCGTCGACCGGCTCTACCGGCGGTTCGGCAACACCAAGACCGCCGAGACCTTGGACAGGATCAAGGCCCTGGGCTTCCACTTCGCGACCCGTTCGGGCACGACGGTGGGCATCAACGACCTCTCGGTGCCGCCTGAGAAGCAGGAGCTCATCCGCCAGGCTGAGGAGCAGGTGGAGAAGATCGAGCTCCTGCACCGCCGCGGCCTGTTGACTGCGGAGGAGCGGTACCAGCAGGTGGTCAAGGTCTGGACCGAGACCAAGGAGAAAGTCACCCGGTCCATGCTGGACCACATGGACCGGCTGAACCCGGTGTACATGATGGCCATCTCGGGCGCTCGCGGGAACGAGTCGCAGCTTTCGCAGCTGGCCGGCATGCGCGGGCTGGTGGCCGATCCTCGGGGCCGGACCATCGAGATCCCCATCAAGGCCAACTTCCGTGAGGGGCTGACCGTGCTGGAGTACTTCATCTCCACCCACGGGACCCGGAAGGGCCTGGCCGACACAGCCCTGCGGACGGCCGACTCCGGCTACCTGACGCGCCGGCTGGTGGACGTGGCCCAGGACGTCATCGTCCGCGAGGAGGACTGCGGCACCACCCAAGGGATCGAAGTGACCCGGGATGAGGACGATGACGACGTGCCCTTCCGCGAGCGGATCACAGGCCGGGTGCTGGCCGAGCCGGTCTTCCATCCCGAGACGGGCGAGCGCATCGCGGACGAAAACCAGCTCATCGACGAGGAACTGGCCACCTATATCGAAGAGGTGGGCGTCCCGAGAAGGTGGTTATCCGCTCGGTCCTCACTTGCCGGACACGGCACGGGGTCTGCGTCCGGTGCTACGGGCGGAACCTGGCCACGGGCGAGCTGGTGGAGGTCGGCGAGGCTGTGGGCGTCATCGCCGCCCAGTCCATCGGCGAGCCTGGCACGCAGCTGACCATGCGCACCTTCCATACAGGTGGCGTGGCCGGCGAGGACATCACCTCGGGTCTCCCGCGGGTCGAGGAACTCTTCGAGGCCCGCAAGCCCAAAGGCGAGGCGAAGATCAGCGAGATCGCAGGAGTCGCTCACATCGATGAATCCCGGGGCGTCCGGAAGGTGATCATCACCGCGGACGACGGCCAGCAGAAAAGCTACACGGTGCCCTTCGGCGCTCGGCTCAAGGTGCGGGAGGGCCAGCGGGTTGAGGCGGGCGACGCCCTGACCGAAGGGCCCATCAACCCGCACGACATCCTGGCCATTCGGGGCGTGCGGGCGGTGCAGCAGTACCTCGTGCGGGAGGTCCAGAAGGTCTACCGCTCCCAGGGCGTGGACATCAATGACAAGCACATCGAGATCATCGTCCGCCAGATGATGCGGAAGGTGAAAGTCGAAGACCCAGGCGATACGGAGCTCCTCCCCGGCGGGCTTTACGACACCTACGAGTTCGAGGAGGAGAACCGCCGGGTGGAGGCCGAAGGCGGCCGGCCGGCGGTGGCGAAGCCTACGCTGCTCGGAATCACCAAGGCGTCCCTGGCCACCGAGAGCTTCCTGTCGGCAGCTTCCTTCCAGGAGACGACTCGGGTGCTCACCGATGCAGCCATCAAGGGGAAGGTGGATCCCCTGGTGGGCCTGAAGGAGAACGTCCTCATCGGCAAGCTCATCCCGGCCGGGACGGGATTGCCCATGTACCGGAAGCTGCGGGTGGCGGCCCGCGCCGACGCAGCGCCGGTGGCGGAAGGGATGAAGGGCCCTCGCGGCCTGGACGGCGTGGCCGCAAACGCCCAGGCCAGCCAGTCGGCGGCTGCGGCGGTGGCGGTCGCGAGCGCAGGCGGCGAGAGCGGCAACGCTGGGG
>JGI1652J44930_10000636_pt1 | contig 13605 bp, 10 predicted proteins | sample NewIslsDNAsample_FD_44930 | JGI IMG/M metagenome (IMG submission 44930)
ATAACGCATTTAACTAAAGAGCTATTTGATGTGTGCTAAATTGTGTATATTTGGTATATGTATTTACAGAGCTTAGTTTAGATTAGTTAAGAAAGGTGAGTGGAGATGAGTAAATCTGAGGCAGTGAACAAGTGGGATTTGAATCGCATTGTCTTTATTGGTAGAATTTGGGATGAATACATGCGAATGTTCGGCCTTGTCAAAGAAGATTTAGTGAGGCGTAAGATTCTTGATTGCCCTGCTGGGGCATGTTCCTTTACGGCAGTATCCAATCAACTTGGAATGGATGTTACAGCATGTGATATGGCTTATTATCTTCCTATTGAACAATTAGAGCAAAAAGGTTTACAAGATATTGAAACCACCATGTCTAACATGGAAAGGGCTGATATTCAAAAAAATTTTTTGTGGGATTATTTTAAATCAGTTGATGAGTTGAAACAGATAAGAACACAAGCAATGAATCAATGTATCTCAGACATGAAACGGAATAAGAATCGTTATATTCCTGCCGTTTTACCGACCTTACCGTTTGATGATAAGCAGTTTGACTTGACACTTTCAGCAAACTTTCTATTTCTTTATGAAGATAAACTGGACTATGACTTTCATTTACAGACTATAAAAGAACTTATGCGTGTAACCAAAGATGAAGTAAGGATTTTTCCTACAACTAACTTTGCTTGTGAGAGATATAAATACTTGGATGAACTAATCCGTGATATACACCATTTAGGATGGATTGCAGAAGAAATGAAAGTTNCTTATGAATTTCAAAAGAACACCAATACTATGCTAAAAATTATGAGGAAAAAATAATCAAAAGGATGCTTACTAATTGTAAGCGGGAAATGTCTCTTCTACATTCCCCGCTTTTTTATGGGGGATTAGGACTGAAAGAAAGTTTTTGGCAAGTCATTGACTTCATATGCAACACGTATTCCGGATTCGATGGCACCTTGGATCCAACCGTGGGTAGAGGAGGTATGTTCGCCCGCAAAATGAACTCTTCCTTCGGGAGTGGAAATATAAGGAGATAGTTCTGTCGCCTGTTCTGGTTTAAACATGGTGAAAGCTCCGGCAGAATAAGGATATCGAACCCAACTGTGGCTCACTCCTGTTTCAAACTCACGATATACTTGTTTACCATGAATAGTGGCCAAGTTTTTTAATGCATATTCCAAACGATTTTCATTGCTCAAACTATCCCAAGGTATAGTGTCATCCTCCCATGTATAACTAGCCAAAACAACTCCTGATCCTGTTGTACCGAGGTCATGGCTTGGGTATTGAGTATACGTAATAGGAAGATCAGAAATGGCCTTCCCGCCATATATGCCTTCCTTTTCCCAAAACCTGCTTTTAAATTGGATGCCGGTCTTCGTAGATCCCACATAGTGAAGTTCCCGAATCGCCTTCCATTTGTTATAAGAAAAAGAGTCATGTGGTTCGACCTCTACAAATTGCAAGACGGAAAAAGGAATGGTCACAATCGCAAGATCACCGGTGATTTGAAATGGTTCCAAGATTTTTGTATGGACAGAATGAATCGTTATTTGGTTGTCGTGCTGCACAATTTTCTGTACCTTTTGCCCGAAGATGATATTCTCTTTTAATTGAGGGACAAATGCTTTAGGAAGTTGGTCGTTCCCGCCCGTGATTTCATAGAAGACAATATTAGGAGTAAACAAGATCATTAGTTCACGTAACGCTTCCAGGAAAGAAAGCTCCGGAAATCCTTCTAGTGTAAGAAGTACTTTGATCATATCGATAGCACCCGAAGATAATCTGACTCCAAACGGGTTATATCTCAAATAAGCGTCCATCGAGTATTTATCGAACTCTCTTATGACCAAAGGCCAATTTCTCCGCGGGTTTTGGTTAATAAAATCGGTTACGGGCTTTATTGCTGATTGAAGCAATTGTGTCGCGGTTTTTCCCCTTTCATGCGGGGCTACCGGAAAGCCCAAAATATCTGGGTTCCTTTCATATATCTTTAAACGGGTTTTAATTCCTCTAACATAGATAATGTCGTTAGGAGTCGTGTTGATAAACCGATTAACCGGGAGGCGGAATTTTCTTATATATTCCAAAGTCAAAGAATGAATATGAGGAATGCGCATCGCACCCGCTTCAAGATACTGCTCATCCCTAAAATCGGATCGCAACGTATAGACTCGCCCTCCCACCCTTTCCGAAGCTTCAAGGATTGTTACCTGGTGTCCAGCTTGCTTAAGCAAGGAGGCCGAGACTAGTCCTGCCATACCTGCGCCAACAATGATGATCTTCTTGGGAATTTTGGTTTTTGGAAGTCCGTTTCTGATGATCGAAATCATTTGATCGGATGATAGCTTAGGAAATACATAATCTGACATGCTTTCCCTCCTCAACAATACTCATCAGGCCATGAGCTGATAAAAAGATGGCTTACTGTCATCTTATTCAGCTAGAAAGTACAGTTATGCCAAAAAAGGAGCCGCGTGTATGCTGCTTCTTTGGTTCTGGGACAACCCTGCAATTTGAATGGTAAAAGAAGGAGTAGATACATGGGTGGCAGCAGAGGCCATCGTTGCTGTTACGGAACGGCTGGTAAATAGTTATTTATTTACAGGGGAAAAAACAAAAAAAGAATTGGGTGAGCAAGTAGCACAGGTGTTTTTGAGCGGCAAATGATTCGAAAAGTGGTGATGAAGTGATATGAGAATGGTTAGATTCTCAATTTCATATAATCAGTATTCTATGAGCAGCGAGCTGGAACCGCCGTGATGGTATGGATTTCATGAATGTGTGGTCCTGCATCCTTATGCTTTTACTCTAGTTTTGCAATACTACCGCTTTTTAGAAAGTTTAGAAAAATAAATTGACATTTATAGATTTTAGGAGTAAATTTTTTGTATATAGAACTAAACCTATTAGTTTAGTAGGTAAAATAAAATCTGACATACTTTAATTAAAGATATCTTCATCTTTATTCTTATGCCAAGAAGATAGATGTCTCTTTTGAAAAATTTATCAAAATTACATTTAGAAGGGAGAAAATGATTATGTCAAATGAAAGAAAGCTTCAGCCTGAAACGTTAGCGGTGCATGCAGGGCAAGTGCCAGATCCTACAACTTTATCAAGAGCAGTACCAATTTATCAAACAAGTCGTTTGTATTTAATGACAGTCAACATGCTGCTGATTTGTTTAGCTTGAAAGAAGAAGGGTATATTTATACGAGAATTATTAATCCAACAAACGATGTGTTTGAAAAACGGGTTGCTGCTCTTGAAGGCGGCGTGGGGGCGCTTGCGCTTTCATCCGGTCAAGCAGCTGTTTTTTATTCCATTATCAATATTGCTTCAGCTGGAGATGAAATTGTTTCTTCGTCAAGCATTTATGGCGGAACGTATAATTTGTTTGCTCATACGCTGCCTAAATTCGGAATTACCGTTAAATTTGTGGATTCCACCGATCCGAAAAACTTTGAACGGGCGATTACAAGCAAAACAAAAGCCCTGTTTGCTGAAACGATCGGAAATCCAAAATGTGACGTCTTAGATATTGAAGCCGTTGCGGAAATTGCTCATAATCACTCTATTCCGCTAATTGTTGATAACACCATTCCTAGCCCGTATTTGCTTCGTCCAATTGACTTTGGCGCCGATATTGTTGTGCATTCTGCAACAAAGTTTATTGGAGGACATGGAACTTCAATCGGTGGAATTATTGTCGATAGTGGAAAGTTTGACTGGAAGAAGAGCGGAAAGTTCCCGGAATTCACCGAGCCAGATCCAAGCTATCATGGCCTNATTTATACAGAAGCTGCTGGAGAAGCGGCCTATATTACGAAAGCACGCGTCCAGCTGCTTAGAGATCTTGGTGCAGCATTGTCACCATTCAATGCATTCTTATTTTTACAGGGGCTTGAAACTTTACATTTACGTTTAGAACGTCATAGCCAAAATGCTTTAGAGGTAGCGAAGTTTTTAGAAAAAGAGGCAGCCGTTGAATCAGTAAGCTACCCTGGTTTAGAAAGCCATCCTTCTTATGAGTTGGCGAAAAAGTATTTGCCAAAAGGGCAAGGTGCCATCGTAACCTTTGAAATTAAAGGNGGCGTTGAAGCAGGGAAAAAATTAATTAATTCTGTTCAGCTATTCTCTCACTTAGCCAATATTGGCGATTCTAAATCATTAATTATTCATCCTGCTAGCACTACGCATCAGCAATTAAGCAGTGAAGANCAATTAGCTGCTGGCGTTACGCCAGGACTTATTCGTTTATCGGTTGGCACAGAGGCAATTGATGATATTCTATATGATCTAAAACAAGCAATCAAAGCTAGCCAAACTGTAACTTCCATTGTGAAGTAAGCGATAAATATGGAGCTTATCGAATGACGATTAGACCGCCTTTGCCGTTGGCATTGGCGGTCTTTGTCATTGTCCGTGGTTCTTTTTATGAAGAAACGCCTTTCCGTAGCTGCCGTGGTCATGAATCATGGCATGTTCGACTTGGATGGTGGTATGCTTAATGCCGTATTTTTCNTTTAGNATCTCGTTGATGGCTAAGATNACGCAAAACGGCTGGATATGCTCGTTAATAAATACGTGTGCGGTTAACGAATAATGGTCGGTGGAAACGGCCCATAAATGCATGTCGTGCACATCCTCGACGCCTTCAATTTGGTGAATATCCTTGCGAATTTGGTCAAGATCAAACTGTTCGGGAACGGCTTCCATTAAAATGAGATAAGATTCGCGAATAATTTTCGCCCCGCCGGTAAAAATGATGCCGGCGATAATAATGCTGATGAGCGGATCAAAAAAGTAGAAGCCGGTCAAGTAGATCAGTACCGCTGAAATAATTACGCCGATCGAGCTGAGCAAATCGCCGATAAAATGCCATAAGGCGCTTTTAATATTTAAATTTTCCTCTTCTTTTGTGCTTCGGCTCAGGACGATGGTNAATATGAGATTCACGACGAAACCAATGGAAGAAATCATCAACATTAAGCGAAAGTTAATAGGTTCAGGAGAAATAAACCGTTGAATTCCTTCCCAAAGAATTCCAATGGCAATAATGGCTAACGTAAGCCCGTTTAAAAACGATGTAATAATCTCAAAGCGCAAATAGCCAAAGGTAAAGCGTCGGTTGGGAGGACGTGTCGCAAGGTAAAGAGCAACCATGCTAAGCCCGAGCGCCAATACATCGGATGCCATATGAGCGGAATCGGAAAGCAGCGCTAAAGAATTGGACAGCAATCCCCCGACAATTTCCACAATCGTAAAAAACAATGTTAATGCAAGGGTAATCCAAAGCGCTTTTTTCGATTGGGTTTGTGTTTTGACATGCGGAAGATGATGGTAATCGTATTGAATTGGCGACATAGTACACCTCTTTTTTATAATAATTATTAATTTATATATATTATAATATAGTTCCTGGAAAAGGTGCAAAAAAATTTTTGTCGAAGGGAAAATAGCAAATGTTGAATATTGTCAAAAAATATAAAATTCCTTATCAAGGAATTTATCTATGTTTATAGAATATAAGTAACATACTGTAAGAATCTTTAGGAAAGGATGCGATACTAATTGATTGCCGTCAGCCCTACTGATTTCGAAATTTACTTGTTTCATGAAGGCAGCTTGTATAAAAGCTATGAACTGTTTGGCGCTCATGTCATTAAACAGGATGGAATGGTTGGAACGCGTTTTTGCGTATGGGCTCCGCATGCACGCGAAGTGCGATTAGTCGGCAGTTTTAACGAATGGAACGGAACTAATTTTCATCTTATCAAAGTCAGCGATCAAGGCGTATGGACGATTTTTATTCCGGAAAATTTAGAAGGGCATTTATATAAATATGAGATTGTTACGAAGGATGGAAATGTTTTGTTAAAATCCGACCCTTATGCATTTTACTCCGAGTTGCGTCCTCATACTGCCTCCATTGTCTACAATATGAAAGGATATCGATGGAAAGATCAGGCCTGGCAGCGGAAGAAGAAGCGGAAGCGGATTTATGAAAATCCCTTGTTCATTTATGAGCTCCACTTTGGTTCGTGGAAAAAGAAAGCGGACGGCAGTTTTTATACATATCAAGAGATGGCAGATGAGTTAATTCCGTATGTGTTGGAACACGGGTTTACTCATATTGAGTTGCTCCCGCTTGTCGAGCATCCGCTCGACCGATCTTGGGGATACCAAGGAACGGGATATTACTCCGCGACGAGCCGCTACGGGACACCGCACGATTTGATGCACTTTATCGACCGCTGTCATCAAGCGGGGATCGGTGTCATTCTTGATTGGGTTCCGGGGCATTTTTGCAAAGATGCCCACGGTCTATATATGTTTGACGGCGCTCCTACCTATGAATATGCCAACATACAGGATCGAGAAAACTACATATGGGGAACGGCAAACTTTGACCTTGGCAGGCCGGAAGTCCGNAGCTTTTTGATTTCCAATGCGTTATTTTGGATGGAATATTTCCATGTGGACGGATTTCGCGTAGATGCCGTCGCCAATATGTTATATTGGCCAAACAGTGACGTGCCGTACAAAAATACGTATGCAGTCGAGTTTTTTCAAAAATTAAACGAAACGGTGTTCGCCTATGATCCGAACATATTAATGATTGCCGAAGATTCAACAGACTGGCCGCGCGTGACGGCGCCGACGTATGACGGTGGATTAGGGTTCAACTATAAATGGAACATGGGCTGGATGAACGACATTTTGACGTATATGGAAACTCCGCCGGAACAGCGCAAATATGTGCACCATAAAGTAACGTTTTCCCTCTTGTACGCGTATTCGGAAAATTTCATTTTGCCTTTTTCTCACGATGAAGTGGTACACGGCAAGAAGTCGCTATTAAATAAAATGCCCGGATCCTATGAGGAAAAGTTTGCGCAGCTACGGTTATTGTATGGGTATTTGTTGGCGCACCCCGGCAAGAAGCTGCTGTTTATGGGAGGGGAATTCGCGCAATTCGATGAATGGAAAGACCTGGAACAGCTTGATTGGATGCTTTTTGATTTTGACATGCACCNCAATATGAATCATTATATGAAGCAATTATTAAAATGCTATAAGCGTTATAGTCCTCTCTATGAACTAGATCATTCTCCAGAAGGATTCGAGTGGATTGATGTGCATAATGCCGAACAGAGCATTTTTTCTTTCATTCGCCGCGGAAAAAAAGAAAATGATTTGCTTGTTATTGTTTGCAATTTCACAAACAAAACGTATCACAATTATAAAGTTGGTGTCCCGCTGTTTACGACATATCGGGAAATTCTCAACAGCGATGCCGTCGAGTTCGGGGGATGGGGAAATGTCAATACAAAACGAATGGCAGCAATGAAAGAACCGTTTCATGGAAAACCATACCATATTGAGATGACGATTCCGCCGTTTGGAATTTCCATTTTACGGCCAGTGAAAAAGAGAGGGGAGAGAAAGAAGGATGGGGAAGAAAAAGTGTGTCGCCATGTTATTGGCCGGAGGGCAAGGTAGCCGTTTATGTTCTTTGACAAAAGACATTGCGAAACCTGCCGTTCCGTTTGGCGGGAAATATCGAATTATCGATTTTACATTGAGTAACTGCACTAATTCAGGCATTGATACGGTCGGAGTGTTAACACAGTATCAGCCGCTTCTTCTCCACTCTTATATCGGCATCGGCAGTGCTTGGGATTTGGATCGGAAAAATGGTGGTGTTACCGTTCTTCCGCCATACTCGGTATCATCCGGTGTGAAGTGGTATGAGGGAACGGCAAATGCGATCTATCAAAATATCAATTATATTGAACAATATGATCCTGATTACGTGCTAGTGTTATCAGGCGACCATATTTATAAAATGAATTATCGCAAAATGCTGGACTATCATATTGCGAAACAAGCGGATGTAACCATTTCCGTCATCGAAGTACCGTGGTCGGAAGCAAGCCGGTTTGGCATTATGAATACAAACGAACAAATGGAAATTATCGAATTTGAGGAAAAGCCAGCGAATCCAAAAAACAACCTCGCTTCGATGGGAATTTATATTTTTAATTGGCCGATTTTAAAGGAATATTTGCAAATTGACAACGCCGATCCGCATTCGAGCCATGATTTCGGCAAAGATGTGATTCCGTTGCTGCTCCGCGAGAAAAAGCGGCTCGTTGCTTATCCGTTTAAAGGCTACTGGAAAGATGTCGGCACAGTGAAAAGCTTATGGGAAGCGAATATGGATTTGTTGGACGAGGGAAATCAATTAAATTTATTTGATCGCTCATGGCGGATTTATTCTGTCAATCCGAATCGGCCGCCACAATACATTTCCGATGAAGCTATCGTCATTCATTCGCTTGTGAATGAGGGATGTGTGGTAGAAGGGAATGTCGAGCACTCCGTATTGTTTCAAGGTGTTCATATTTGCAAGGGAGCGGTGGTGAAAGATTGCGTCATTATGCCGGATGCAGTGATTGGCGAAGGGGTATATATCGAACGGGCGATCGTGCCGCCGAATATCGAAATTCCGCCATATGCGGTGATTCGCTCTGATGATGTTCTTCTTGTCACAAAAGAATGGCTGCAGGAGCAGAGCAGAGAAGATAGTTGGAAAGGATGAGCAGCAATGAGTAATAAATGGATGCTAGGAGTTATTGATGCAACGATGTATATCGAACCGCTTCAGCCGTTAACGTTGCATCGTTCTGTTGCGGCAGTGCCGTTTGCGGGGAGGTACCGATTGATAGATTTTGTATTGTCGAGCATGGTGAACTCCGGGATCGAGAGTGTGGCCATTTTTCCAAAATATCAATACCGTTCGTTAATGGATCATCTAGGTTCGGGGAAAAACTGGGATTTAAACCGCAAACGTGACGGATTATTTTTCTTCCCATCTCCTGATTTATCGATTCCAAAGCCTCACGTTGGCGCATTTGCGCATTTTGAACAACATATTGACTATTTTTTGCGCAGCAAACAAAAATATGCCGTTATTTGTAATAGCTATACGATTTGCAATATCGATTATGAAGCGGTGTTAGAGCGCCATATTGCGAACGAATGCGATATTACCGAAGTTCGCCATCAAGGGCGTTCGCTTGAAATGTTTGTGCTAGAAACGTCATTGTTGCTCGATTTAATCGCTAATCACCGACAAACCGGCTATTACAGTATTGTTGATGTTGTCCGAGATCATCGTCATTCCTTGAAAATTTGTGACTATGAATATGATGGATATGCAGCTGTCATTGATTCGATCGAAAGTTATTTTCGGCATAGCATGGAATTGCTAAATAGAGATATTTGGCAGCAATTATTTATGAAGTCGCGCCCGGTTTACACAAAAGTAAAGGATGAGCCGCCGACGAAATATACGGAAAAAGCGGTTGTAAAAAATTCGATGATTGCCAACGGCTGCATTGTTGAAGGACATATAGAAAACAGCATTATTTTCCGTTCTGTTAAAATTGGAAAGGGAGCAGTGATCAAAAACAGCATCATTATGCAAAAAAGTCAAATTGGCGAACAGTGCTATCTTGATTCGGTCATTGTGGATAAAGATGCAAAAATTGAAAACGGAGTTTCTTTACGAGGAACAGAGCGGCATCCGTTTGTGATTCGCAAAGGAACCGTACAAGGAGAGTTGATGAATCAGTGAAGGTGCTATTTGTTGTATCAGAATGCGTCCCATTTGCCAAATCGGGAGGTCTGGCGGATGTCGCGGGAGCGCTGCCGAAACAATTGCGGAAATTAGGGACGGATGTCGGCGTCATCATGCCTAAATATGAAACAATTCCGCTGGAATTTAAAAAAGCGATGAAAAAAATTGCCGAGATTGTCGTCAGAGTCGGGTGGCGCCGGCAGTATTGCGGAATCGAAATGCTGGAGCATCAAGGGGTTGTTTACTATTTTATCGATAATGAATACTACTTTAAGCGCCATCAGTTATACGGCCATTATGACGATGGGGAACGGTTTTCTTATTTTTGCCGCGCGGTTTTAGACGCTCTCCCTGTCATTCCGTTCCGTCCCGACATTATTCATTGCCATGACTGGCATACAGGCATGATTCCGTTTTTATTGCGGGAAGAATATCGGCAGGATTCTTTTTATGNGCCGATCCGCACGGTGTTTACGATTCATAATTTGCAGTTTCAAGGCNTTTTCCCACGCGAAATTTTAGGAGATCTATTAAATTTAAGCGACCGTTATTTTACAATAGAACACTTGGAATTTTACGGGAATGTCAGCTTTATGAAAGGAGCGCTTGTTTCTGCTGATGTCATTACAACGGTCAGTCCTACATATAAAGAAGAAATTCAGACCGAATATTATGGGGAGCGGCTTGATGGGCTGCTGCGGGCGAGGCAGCGTGATTTCATCGGGATTTTAAACGGTATTGATGAGGACATATATAACCCGCAAACCGACCCTTTTATTGCAATGAAATATGACGCACGGACACTTTCGAGAAAACGATTCAACAAACATGCGCTTCAACAATATTTTGGCTTGCCTGTGCGGGAAGACGTCCCGATCATTGCCATGGTCACTAGACTGGCAACGCAAAAAGGACTTGATTTAGTCAAATGTGTTTTTCATGAAATAATGGCCGAGAACGTTCAATTTATTTTGCTTGGGACAGGGGATTGGCATTTTGAACAGTTTTTTTCCCAGATGGCAGCCGCATATTCCGATAAAGTAAAAGCATATATTGGGTTCAACGAACCATTGGCTCATCAAATTTACGCGGGGGCGGATCTGTTTTTAATGCCTTCCCTGTTCGAACCGTGCGGTCTCAGCCAGATGATTGCGCTCCGCTATGGAACGATCCCGATCGTGCGGGAAACAGGAGGACTAAACGATACGGTGCAATCGTATAATGAGTTTACGGGAGAAGGAAACGGATTTAGTTTTACGAACTTTAACGCCCANGATATGTTATATACGATTCGCCGCGCGCTTTCGTTTTATAACGATAAGACGATATGGGAAAAGCTGATGAAGGAGGCGATGAGCCGCGATTATAGCTGGGCTCAATCGGCGGCTAAGTACAACGAAGTATATATGGATTTAGTAAACAGGGGGTAGCGCCATGTTCTCGAATAAAGACGAGTTTAAAAAAGCGTTTTTAAAACGGCTGGAGACGTTGTGCGGCAAACGGTTTGAAGAGTCGACACCGCGCGATCAATACAACACGCTAGGGAACATGGTCCGCGAATATATCAGCAAAAACTGGATTCAGACGAACGAGCAAAATCGGGCGCGCAAGCAGAAACAAGTCTATTATTTGTCGATTGAATTTTTATTAGGGCGTCTTCTCGGCAGCAACTTGTTGAATCTCGGCATTCGCGATGTCGTCGAAGAAGGATTGCGCGATTTAGGTATTTGCCTTGAGGATATCGAGGAATGCGAGGCGGACGCGGGGTTAGGCAATGGCGGTCTCGGCCGCCTTGCCGCCTGTTTTTTAGATTCGCTTGCTTCGCTCGATTTGCCTGGACATGGCTGCGGGATTCGGTATAAACATGGATTGTTTGACCAAAAAATTGTCGACGGATATCAAGTGGAACTCCCAGAACAATGGCTGCGCCATGGCAATGTATGGGAGATCCGCAAAGAAGAATTAGCAGTAGAAGTGAACTTTTGGGGGAAAGTGGAAATATCGCAGCAAAACGGCAGGCTGACGTTCCGCCATGTCGACAGCGAAAAGGTTATGGCTGTTCCTTATGACATGCCAATCATCGGTTACCATACAAAAACGGTCAATACATTGCGGCTTTGGAGCGCGGAGCCGGCGAAAACATTTCCGGTCCATAAAGATGTGATGCAATATAAACGGGAAACGGAGGCGATTTCTGAGTTTTTGTATCCCGATGATACCCATGAAGAAGGGAAGATTTTGCGGCTAAAACAACAATATTTTCTCGTCGCCGCCAGCATTGGAAGCATCGTTCGCGCCCATCGCCGCCAGCACGGGCATCTGTATGAACTGCATAAATATGTCGCCATTCATGTCAACGATACGCATCCGGCCTTAGCGATTCCGGAGTTGATGAGGATTTTATTAGATGAGGAAGGAATGAGCTGGGAAGACGCTTGGCATATTACAACAAACACGATTTCGTATACAAACCATACGACGCTATCCGAGGCGCTGGAGAAATGGCCGATTCACATTTTTCAGCCGCTGTTGCCGCGCATTTACATGATTGTCGAGGAGATTAACGAACGGTTTTGCCGCGACCTTTGGAATTATTATCCTGGTGATTGGAAACGAATTGAAGAAATGGCGATCATCGCCCACGGACTTGTTAAAATGGCGCATTTGGCGATTGTCGGCAGCCATAGCGTCAACGGCGTTGCCAAACTGCACACCGAGATTTTAAAAAAACGGGAAATGAGGCTGTTTTACGAATTCGAACCGCAAAAATTTAATAACAAGACAAACGGAGTGACCCATCGCCGCTGGCTGTTAAAGGCTAATCCCGAGCTTTCTGCATTAATTACCGATACCATTGGCGGACGATGGATAAAAGAGCCGCAGGCGTTGATCGAGTTAAAACCGTACGCCTCCGATTCTGTGTTTCAGCAGGCGCTCGCGAAAGTCAAACAGCAGCGCAAAGCAAAATTAGCCAAGCTCATTTATGAAAAGACGGGGATCGTCGTGAATGAATCATCGATTTTTGATGTGCAAGTGAAGCGTCTTCATGCTTATAAGCGGCAGTTGTTAAATGTTCTTCACATTATGTATTTGTATAATCGGCTGAAAGAAGATGCAAGCTTTTCCATTTATCCGCGCACTTTTATTTTCGGCGCCAAAGCTTCGCCGGGATATTATTATGCGAAGCGCATTATTAAGCTGATCCATTCTATCGCCGAAAAAGTCAATAAGGACAAACAGACAAACGAACAGCTGAAAGTTATTTTTTTGGAAAACTATCGTGTTTCGCTAGCGGAAGAAATTTTTCCTGCCGCGGATGTAAGCGAGCAAATTTCCACGGCCAGCAAAGAAGCGTCCGGCACTGGCAATATGAAGTTTATGATGAATGGAGCGATTACGCTTGGCACGCTAGACGGCGCCAACGTCGAGATTTTGGAAGCGGTTGGAGAAGAAAACATGTTTCTGTTTGGGCTTACGGCGGATGAAGTGCTAAGCTACTATGAAAACGGGGGTTATCGCTCCCATGAATATTACCATCATGACAAGCGGATTAAACAAGTTGTCGATCAGCTTATCAACGGGTTTTTCCCAGATGCCCACGACCATTTCGAGCCGATTTACGATTCGCTTTTAGCACAGAACGATGAATATTTTGTTTTGCGCGATTTCGCCGCTTATGTCGAGGCGCAGGAAAAAGTAGAACAAGTGTATCAAGAGCGGGAACGGTGGCTGAAAATGAGCGCGACCAATATCGCCCATTCTGGTTATTTTGCAAGCGACCGGACAGTTCAGGAGTATGCGAATGAAATATGGGACATTCATCCAGTTAAATAAAAAAGAGAGAGGTTTTGTCCTCTCTCTTAATCATCACCATCCAACCAGTCGCCGATGCTTCCGAGGATGCTGCCTTCTCCAACAGAACGGCTCCCCGTGCTTGGCGCGGCGGCGATAA
>JGI1652J44930_10000637_pt1 | contig 13604 bp, 17 predicted proteins | sample NewIslsDNAsample_FD_44930 | JGI IMG/M metagenome (IMG submission 44930)
AATGAACAGTATGTGATCAAAGTTTTTGCCGGGAAAACCGTTGAAAAATCCCTTCAAGTTCCCGAACGGCCGGTTACGGTGGAAATCACGGTGGAAGGCGGCGATCACGGCGTCAAAGGAAAGGATTCCGCTGGCAAACAGGGAGAGGATGATAAGTGATCAAAAACGCACATATCCATCTTTTCACGCGGAGGGATGCGGGGAAGCCGAAGAAGTGTTGGGTCGTCAAGGGCTAGGGGATGTTTGTCGGGTGACAAATTTTTATGGCGATGTGGCGGATCAGCCTGCCCGTCTCCTGACGAGAAGGAGGGGGTTTTTCATGCCGCAAAAAACGAACGGTCACGCGACGGACAGCGCTTGAGGCAGGGCGTGGAAAGGTTCGCTTCGTGTCAGTCTGATACCTTGACAAAATCATACAGGATTTGTGCCGAGATTGGACTCGTCAAAGGATTGTCATGCATCTGTTTTCAATACGGCTGTCCGACGTGAGGAAAATAACATTTTGATCTAAGGACCAAGGCAAACACGCCGCAAGGACGGATATCGATTCAAATACGGGACGCTGCATACAAGATGAGCGGCATGGCGACGAGCAAAGACCCGAACAACATATGCGGAAACGGCCCAAACCAATATGTTGAAGAGCCGGAGATGTAATTCATTTGACAAAAATTTTTCAAGACAAATGTACTGGTTACAATTGACAGTCCATCCCTCGATGATGCAATCTCGCGGATAGCAATGATGAAAAAGTTTTTTATGTCTGTACTGATGTTGGGTCTGATTGCGGGGTTGATCGCGGGGTGTGGTGAATCGGATATTCAAAAGGTGGAAGGTGACGATTCCAAGCAGGAAAAGGCGGAAAAGAAACAGGAAACACTGAAGATCGGCGAGGCGGTGAAGTTTGACGGTCTGAAAGTGAAACTGACGGGGGTGCGCGAGTACAAAGGCGATCAGTTTATAAAGCCTCAGAATGACAAATTTGTGTTGATTCAGTTGGAGATCGAAAACACGACGGACAAGCCGCAAACGGTTTCGTCGCTGTTGCAAATGAACCTCGTAGATGCGGAGGGTCAAAGCCAAGACGTTGCCATTACCGGAAATGAAAAAGGAAAACTGGACGGTGAGCTTGGAGCCGGACGCAAAATGAAAGGCGAAGTAGCCTTTGACGTAATGAAATCCGATAAATACGAATTTATTTTCGATAATCCGTTTACAACGGGACAAGCGATTTGGGAAATAAAGAGCAAAGACATCAAAAAATAAACCGGGGGCTGCGCGCCCCCTTTGTCTGTTATCCCCGAAAAGAGGGATGCGGGCCAGAGGGTTGCCTGCCCGGCATACACCTAAGGGTCGGAGTTTCTGAGTGAAAGGCGGCATGCAAGCTTTGTTCGGGGAAGGGCATTCGCGAGAGGCGGGCGTATGGAGGGCTGTTCAGGAAAGATGCGTAACGGGGCGTGCAGGAGCGACGATGCCTGATCAATGGCGATTGTTGGATGATCTTCGCCGGCGCATTGCCTGTTTGCGGCGTGTGGAAATGGAAAAGCAAGCTCGGCCCCGGAGCGTGCCGAAGTGTATCGGGAACGGAGGCAGGAACTTGAATTCATCGTTCAACAAATCGTAGGTGGTACTGAACAGATAAAAGCATAAGCCCCTTGACGGGGGAGAACATTGTCGGCGGGGAGATGGAGGAGGTGCGTCAGGGAAAGCCGGTATCGGATAAAGGGAAGCGACTGCGTGTGCTGAAGATCGGGCGCTCCGGCGCGGCGGGGGTGGCGTTATTGCCGGGGAGTATCGGATTTGTGGTTGCTAAAAACATTGCTTCATCGAAGTGAAGTTGCGGTGGAATTGAAGCGTCGGCGAAGTCCTGTTTTTCACGTATTTTTTGCGCGGTGGGATTGGTTTTTTTTGTCCTCCTTCCTCTAAGCGCAGCTTCGGAAGATTTCCCGCCGAAAGCGAATTCACCGGTGGAGCGGTAAAAAACCGAGACAAGTGCTTTCCGGCCAGGTTGGGTTCGAGCCGGAAAAATCTCTCCCCGCCGCGACGGAATTGACGGGAGAGACTTGGCATACTCCCGGCTTGGGAATCGGAGGCGGCGGGTCACTCGGGCGAGATCCCGCCTTTGGGCGGGATTCTCCACCCTTTTCGTGGGCGGGCCGGGAAGAGGTGTGCAGGCGCCGGCCTTCCGCTCAAGTTTCTTTCATGAAGGAAACCACCCCGGTTTGTTCCATTTTCTGTTTGGTTTCCGGCGTCCCCAATTCGTAGATCGTTTGGTAAATGCGCTTCAGTTTTTGATCGAAGGCTTCGCTGTTTCCGAACTCGTCGTGGGAAACCAGGGGAATGTGGGCATCCACAAAGGATTGAACATCCTCGTTGTGCGCTTCTTCAAAAAGGGATTTGAGCCGCCGGATCTCCTCCGGGGTCGCCATGATTTCGAAATCGTAATAGGAATCGTTCAGATCGACGTGTTCCNTGATCTCGCCGATCATGCCTCCCGAGTGGATGGTGACGTAGTAGGTCTTTTTCTCCATGGGATCGATGGCTCCTTTCCGGCGTTTATGACGGACGGTTTTCCGGGGCGAACACGGGCGTTCCCCCGCCGGGATGGACCGATTTGCCCGAGGGAATCTCGGAAACCATGTGCAGCTCGGACCATCCGCAGTGCGGACACCAGAGGGTGTGGGGGCACTGATGGGAATGGAGGTCGGATAATCCGTCGGTTCGCTTCATGTCGTCGATGGGCCGGTAAGGGCTGTAATCGGCCCACAGGTCCGAGATGCGCCCGTGGTCTTCCATCGCGCTGCCGCANCGAGGGCATCGGCGGTTAAGCGGGGTCAGTCCGTTGCAGACGGGACAATTCCATCCCATCGTTTACTCCTCCTCATTCATCCCGGCGGCCGAGGATGGACGGAAAGATCAGGTAGGAAAGCAGGATGAGAAAGGCCAGAATCCCCGCAAACCAACCGTATTGGATGTCGACTCCCCGGGCCCGGGCGCCGGCGATGATGGCGATCGGGATGAACAGGGTGAGGGCGATGAGAGCTCCGTAATACAAAACGGCCGTCCATTTTCTTCTGGTGCGCATGGCTCCTTGCTCCTTCCCTCGGTGGGCTCTTTCCTCCTTAGCTTCTTCCCGGACCCGTTCTTTCATGCAAAAAAATCCCTCTGCGCCGNGCGCGAGGGATTTTTCGACAGCATTTTCCGTTACAAAAGATCAAAGCGGCCCCGTCACTGCCTGCGCCATCCCGGGCTTACGCCAGATTCATGCTGGAACTGTGGCCGGGCTGAAGCCGCGCTTCGGGATCGATGTACTGCTTGGCGTTGTTGACGGCGGTGGGAGCTTCGCCGAAGCCGGCGGCGATCAGTTTCACTTTTCCGGGGTAATGGGCGATGTCGCCGGCGGCATAAATGCCGGGAATGTTGGTTTCCATTTTCGAATTGACCAGGATGGCCCCTTTTTCAATGTTCAAGCCCCAGTTTTGGATCGGGCCCAGGGAGGAGACGAAACCGAAGCTGACGATCACTGCATCCGCTTCCACTTCTTCCGTTTCGCCGGATTGTTTGTTTACGATGACCACTTTTTCGATTTTTTCCTCCCCGTGGAGAGATTGGATTTCCCGGGGAGTGATGACCCGGACGCTGGATTTCATCATCTGTTCTACGCTGTGTTCGTGGGCGCGGAAACGGTCCCGGCGGTGAATCAGGGTGACGCTTTCGGCAATCGGTTCCAGCATCAGGGCCCAATCGACGGCGGAATCGCCGCCACCGGCAATCAGCACTTTTTTTCCGGCAAACTGCTGCATGTCGTTGACAAAATAATAAAGTCCTTTTCCTTCAAAGCGTTCCGCCTCGGGCAAGTTCAGTTTGCGCGGTTCAAAGGCGCCGCATCCCGCCGTGATGATGACCGCCCGGGAAAGGTGGACCTGTTTGGTGGTGGTGAGCTCGAAGATGCCGTCGGAGCGCTTTTCCACCTTCAACACTTTTTCGTTGAGACAATAAATGGGATCGGCCGTTTTGGCCTGTTCAATGAGGTTGTCTATCAGTTCCTGGGCGCGCACCTTGGGGAATCCCGCCACATCGTAAATGTATTTTTCAGGGTAGAGGGCGGAAAGTTGGCCGCCAAGCTGGGGCATGCTCTCGATCACTTTGACGGACATCTGGCGCATTCCCGCGTAAAAGGCGGCGAACAAACCCGTCGGTCCACCGCCGATGATGGTGATGTCGATAATGGGATTTTTGCTCATCTCCTTACACCTCCAAGTCGCTTCAATACCTTATCCGGAAACACCCTTCCTCATTATAACACCGCGGGGGAAAAATCAGGCGAACGACCCTCCCCCTTCCGAAAAAGGAGTTAACAAAACTTTCCATGCCGCCGGTGCGGTTGAATGGGAAGGGTTGGGGGCAATGGATAAAATGAAATAAAACGCTTGCCAAAAGTTCGTGAAGGTTTTATCATATGATATTGTATGGATAGGAGAATCCCGGGCTATTCTCCATGGGCTTATGTGATAATTCTCTCATAAAGTACAAGGCATTGGAAGTGATAAGGATGGAAAAAAAACCGAAAATTGTGGTTCTGGGCGCCGGTTACAGCGGAATGATGACCGTCATCGGGCTGCAGAAACAATTGCAATATAACGAAGCGGAAGTGATTCTGGTCAATCAGCACACCTACCATTACCTCACCACCAAATTGCACGAGCCGGCCGCCGGAACCCGGCATCACGAAGCCGCCCGCGTTTTGATCGAGGATGTGATCGACCCCCGCAAAATCACCTTTATCCAGGACAAGGTGAAGGGAATCCGTCCGAAGGAACGGGCGGTGGATCTGGTCAACCGCGAGGAGCCGCTCACCTATGACTACTTGGTGATCGGGCTGGGAAGCGCGCCCGAGACTTTCGGCATCCGGGGCCTGAAGGAGAACGCCTTCTTCATCCGCAACATCGACAGCGTGCGGATGATTCGCGAACACATTGAATACATGTTCGCCAAGTACCGCAACGAGGAACAGCGGGATGAATACATCACGATCGTCGTCGGCGGAGCCGGTTTCACCGGCGTGGAGTTTGTCGGGGAACTGGTGGATCGGATGCCCAGACTGTGCAGGGAATTCGACATTCCGCGGGAGAAGGTGCGCTTGATCAGCATCGAGGCCGCGCCCACGGTGCTCCCCGGCTTTGACCCGGAACTGGTCCAGTATGCCGTCGAATACCTGGAAAAGCAGGGTGTGGAGTTCCGGATCAACACGCCGATCGAGCAATGCGACGAGGACGGCGTCATCCTGAAGGGGGGCGAAGAGATCAAGGCCGCCACGGTGGTGTGGACGGGCGGCGTCCGGGGCAATCACCTGATCGAGGAAGCCGGATTTGAAACGATGAGGGGACGGGTCAAGGTGGACGAATATCTGCGGGCTCCCGGCTATGAGGACGTGTTTGTCGTCGGAGACTGCTCCCTGGTGTTCAATGACGAAGGACGTCCCTATCCCCCGACCGCCCAGATCGCCAGCCAGCAGGGGAGCAAGGTGGCCAAGAACCTGATCGCCCTCATCCGCGGCGGAAAGATGCAGCCCTTCCGCTTTGATCTGAAGGGAACCCTGGCTTCCCTGGGCCGGCACAACGCCATCGGGATCATCGGAAAGCGGAAAGTGTTCGGTTCCACGGCATCCTTCCTGAAATGGGCCAATGATCTGCGCTGGCTGTACACCCTTGGCGGCGTTCCGCTGGTGTTAAGAAAAGGCTTCATCTGATGCTTCGCAAAAAGTCCCGGTGCCAACCCTTTCCCCGACGGGAAAGGGTTTCCCGCATTGGGGCGGGAGAGGCCGATTCCAAAGGTGAAGACCGGGGAGGCGGTTTCTTCCGGGCCGGAGGGCCTTGGGGCACCTCGGGTTTTCCTGGAAAGGAGTGAGACCGTGACGCGGTCCGGGGTTTGGCTGGGGGTGGGGGGACTGGTGCGCCGGGGTGACTCCGTGTTGGCAGTGAAAAAGCGATATGGCGCCACAAAGGGTTTGTGGACGATGCCCGGGGGATTCGTCGCGCCGGGGGAAACGCTGGATGAGGCGGTCGTCCGGGAGATTCGGGAAGAGACGGGAGTGGAGACGGCCGTTTGCGGTGTCATTGCCGTTCGGACGGGAGTGCTGCGGACCGGGGTGAGCGACAACCTCGTCCTCTTTTCCATGAAATACCTGTCCGGAGAACCGGAGCCGGACGGGAGGGAATTGTCCGAAGCGCGTTTTCTTTCCCGGGAGGATCTGCTTGAGGACCCCACCGTCACGGAACTGTTGCGGACGCTCGCCCTGTCGGAGACGACGGCGTCCCTGGTACCCGGGGCATTCCATCCCCGCCGGGATTTCGGTTACCGTTCCTACAAAATTTTCAGAGAAGAGAGGGCGAAAAAATAGCCGAGCGGACAAAATATGCAGCTTACAGCCGGTGTTTCCGCTTACATGGGGATTGTGGGGGAAATCGCCATCTTCCTTCTGAAAAGAAGATCTGATATTATATTACGAAATTACCTTTTTTATACGACAAATTGACCAAACCTTCCGAAACTTCCTGTACTTTTGAGGGGGGAGATGGATGAAAACCCAAACGCTGCGTCGCGCCGATCAAAAATGCCTTTATTGCGGGGGAACCGGCTATTACCAGCTGCTGCTGGGGGGGACGGAAACCTGTGCCCACTGCGGCGGAACGGGGAAACAGCCCGCCGAAAAAACGGAGGATTGAGATCCGATGGAAAAGCCCCCGGCTTTCACCGGGGGTTTCGTCTTTGCCGGGCGAGGCGGCGCTTCTTCTGCCGCCGGACGAGACGGTGAAAAGCTTGATTTTATCCCTTTCATGCACTAAGGTAAAATAGAAGTGAACCGATGACAAAACCGAGCGATCCCCCTTGGGGGATTTATCGTGAAGGTTGATCGGAGGCGATAAAGGTTGAGCCTTCCTCAGGTGATTATTTCCATTCCGCTTTTTTTGGTCCTGCTGTTCGGCATCGGATTCATTCTCAACATGATCCTGAAAACCACCTGGTTGCCGAGCTATTTGTATGCGGCTTTGATCATCGGTCTGGCCGGGTACATGTTCGTGGAAAGGGGCGGTTTGAAGCCGGTGGACTGGATCATCCTCTCCGCGGGCATGATCGGGGTGCTGTTGAGCGGTTGGACCATCAAGATGTTGCGCGCCAAGGGATACCGCATGTTCTGAGCGGTATCCCTTTTTTTGTTGGATCCGGAAGTCGTTTTTTCAGGCCCAGTCCCGGCCGAGGGGAGCGTCCGGGTCGGGCGGGGAGAACACCTCCGGATACAATAGATGGGCCAGGTATTCGATGCCCGTCAGCAGCCGGGGAGAAGGGCGGCAATACCATCCTTCCTCCAGGATGTGAACGCGGTCTTCCCGGGCGAAGGGTTTTCCCCGCCAGGCGGGGCGGCCCGTGATTCGTTCCTTTCGGATTCGGTCGATGGGAACCCCCGTCCATACGATCAGGGTGAAATCGGGTTCCCGTCGGGCCACGCCTTCCCAGTCCGTTTGGACGCTCTCCCGGTCCACGTCCCCGAAAATGTTGACGCCCCCCACGATTTCGCTCACGTCGTTCAGCCAGTTGCGCCTGCCGGGNGTGAAAACCGGTTTGGGCCACCATTCCCAATAGAGACGGGGCTTGGGACGGCCCTGCGGCACTTTGCTTTTGATCTCCTCCAACCGCCGTTCGAAACGCTCCGCAACCCGCTCCGCCCGCTCGCCGACCCCCGCCGCTTCTCCCGTGCGTCGGATGTCGTCCGCCACATCTTCGATTCTCTTCGGAGACAGGACGAGATGGGGAATCCCCTCCCGCCGGAGCCCTTCGATGTTTTTTTCCATTCCGGGAACACTAAGGGAGGCCACCACCAGGTCGGGACGGAGCGCTTTCACCTTGTCGAGGTCGATGTCCAGGTCGGGGCCGCATCGCGGCAGTTGCTCCACTTCCTTCGGCCAGTCGGAAAAATTGTCCACTCCGACGATGCGGTCTTTCAAGCCGAGGAGAAAAAGGATTTCGGTGTTGCTCGGGCAGAGAGAGACGATTCGTTTCATAATCAACCTCCTGTCGGGATCAAGGGAAAGGAGTGAGGGATTTGGCCACAAGGGTCAAGCCGGTAAAGTCCGCCTTTTGCGAAAGGCGTGTCGGGCTGGCCAAGGACGGCCGGATCGTCATCATCCGGCCCGCCAGGACCAGCGACGCCGCCGAAATCGCCCGGCGGATGGCCAGGGTGGTGAAGGAGGGGATATACCTCGAAGAGGAGCCGGACACCCTTCCCACAGACCGGGAACAGGAACAGGAAATACGGAAAATCCGGGAGGACGGCGGATTGTACGCCGTGGCGGAGGTGGACGGGAAAATCGCCGGCGTCGCCCTCCTCCGCAGNGGTCCCCTGGAGATGAACCGCCATGTGGCCAAATTTCGGATGTGGCTGGTTCCCGGCTACAGGGGGCTGGGACTGGGGAAGAAATTGATGGAGTACGTCATCGACGGGGCGCGCGCCCGCGGAGTGGAAAAGATCAGCCTCGATGTCTTTTCCAACAACGAGCGCGCCATCGGGTTGTACAAAAAATTCGGATTCCGGGTCGAGGGGCGCCTCAAAAGGCAATATGTGCTGGAAGGCCGCTATGTGGACGAGATCGTGATGGGACTGTCCCTTCAGGACCAGGCGAGGTGAACCAACCAGGCGATGAGCATTCCCATCGAGGCGCCTGTTGCCACTTCAATGGGCTGGTGTCCGAGGATCTCCTTCAGTTTGGTCCCGGTTTCCCGGGGGGATCTGNCCTTCAAGTGGCGCATCTCCCGCAGCAATCCCGCCACATCCTCCGCCAGCCGGTTCAGCACCCGGGCCTGAATGCCCGCGTGCCGCCGGATTCCCGCGGCATCGTACATCACGATGAAGGCGAGGACGGCTGTGATGGCAAACAGCGGGGAGCCCCATCCTTCCTGAATGCCGATCGCCGTGGCGAGGGAGGTGACGGCCGCCGTGTGGCCGCTGGGCATGCTGCCGGTCTGGATCAGCCAGTTCCAATTCCATGTGCCGTGGATTCTATAGTTCCAAAACACTTTGGTCAGCTGGGTGATNACCACGGCGATGACCGAGGACCACAGGGGATAGTTGTGCAAAAGTGTCGGGAGCATGGGGCTTTTTTCTTCCTTTCGCCTGACATCTGCTGTATCTGTTGTTCCAACCTATCCTCTATGATATACCGCGAAATCCGGATTGGAAAGGTGAAGGGAAAAAAGTAGCAGAAGGTGCCGAGGTTTCAATCCTTCCTCGATCATCGGGGAAGGATTTTTGTCGGGTAAAAAAGTCACCGATATTGGAAGTTCGTGGTTCCGCCTGTTTGCCAAGGATTCAGAGGCGGATTCATTTTTTGTTTTTGGAACAAAATGATGGATAGAAACGACAGGGGGTGTCATCCTTGCGCGGCTTCAGAGGGTTTTTCAGGAAAAAACCCGAGGTGAAAAACCCGGTCATCCCGAGCACAAGGGAAGATCTGCGGGTCGGCCTTTATCGCGATCTGGAAAAAAACCACCGGGTGATGAAAGACCTGTTCAACCGGTGTTACGATGTCAACTTTCGCATCTTCCGGATTGGAAAGGAAATCGAGGCGGAAATCATCTATGTCGATAATATGGCCCACTTCGATGACATCAACACCCACATTTTGGCGCCGCTGATGCGGAAGTCCTGCTCCCGGCCGGAGGAGGTCGAAGCGTTTCTCCGGGAAGAGCTGCCCGCCGTATATGTCAAACCGGTTGAAACCTTTGACGAATGCGCCAGACTGGTTTCCTCCGGCGAGCCCGTTCTGTTCATCGACGGATGGAACCGCGCGCTCAATTTGGGGCTGATTCAACTGGAAAGACGGGCTGTGACGGATCCGGAGGGAGAGCCGGTCATCCGCGGCCCCAAGGAAGGATTCATCGAATCGGCCCAGACGAACACGGCCCTGCTGCGCCGCAGGATTCAAAGCCCCAAATTGAAGTTGGAAGAGATGCGGTTGGGGCGTTACACCCAAACCCGGGTCATCATCGCCTATATGGAAGGAATTGCAAACAACAGCGTGCTGGACGAGGTGAAGCGGCGTCTGGAGCGGATCGACGTCGACGGAGTGTTGGAGTCGGGAATTATCGAGGAGCTGATCGAGGACAATCCGTATTCGCCCTTTCCCCAAATCCACTTTACCGAACGGGTCGATGCGGTGTGCGCCGATTTGCTGTCGGGGCGGATTGCCATCATTACGGACGGAACTCCCGATGTGCTGGTCGTCCCCGTCAGCTTTCCGGCGTTTTTGCAGGCCACGGAGGACTACTACTTGCGAGCCATTTATGCCACGGCGGTTCGGTGGCTCCGGTACCTGCTGTTTTTTTCACCCTGGTGGCCCCTTCCTTTTATGTGGCGACCATCTCCTTTCACCCGGAAGCGGTGCCGACGGAACAGCTTTTCACCTTTGCCTCGTCCCGGGAGCGGATTCCCATGCCGACCATCGTGGAAACGGTGTTGATGGAGCTCGCCTTCGAGGCGGTTCGGGAGGCGGGGCTGCGCCTTCCGAAACTCGTCGGTTCGGCCGTTACCATCGTGGGGGCGCTGATCATCGGGGAAGCGGCGGTGACGGCGGGGATCGTTTCCGCCCCGGTGGTGATCGTCGTGGCCCTCACCGGAATCGCATCCTTCACCATTCCCCGCTATTCCTTGGGTTTTGCCATGCGCGTCCTCCGCTTTCCTCTGCTTTTCATTTCGGGAGGTTTCGGCATGGTGGGNTTCAGCNTGGCGTTGATCGCCCTCGTGATCCATTTGGCTTCCCTCCGTTCCTTCGGCATGCCGTATCTGTCTCCCATTGCGCCCTTTAGGCCCAAGCAGATGAAAGATGTTTTCTGGCGCACTTTCTGGTGGAAAATGAGGACCCGCCCCACCGAATCCGCCAACACCGATCGGCAGGCGCCGGATCAGAAGCCGGGACCGGAGCGGGGCGGAGAGCAATGAGGGAAGGGAGGAGCGGCGATGATTGAAAAAGGCCGCATCAGCGGCGGTCAGATGGCTTTGCTTTTGTTCGTTTCGACGATCGGGATCACCGTGGCGACCATTCCCTACTTGGCCGCCAAATGGGCAAAACAGGACATGTGGATGACCCCCGTGCCGGCGGCCGCCTCCGGGCTGGTGGCCTTCTTTCTCGCCTATTTTCTCCACCGCCGGTTTCCCGGGGAGACGGTGATCCAGTACTGCCCCCGGATTCTTGGCTGGCTCGGCAAGGTCATCCCCCTGGTGTTCCTGTTGACCTATATCCATGCCAATTCCTTTGTGCTCCGGATTTACGCCGATTTCGTCAACGGCGTGTTTTTGCAGAAAACGCCCCAGGTGGTGGTGATGGGCGGGATGGCCTTGCTCTGCGCGGCCGCCGTCCGGGGGGGACTGGAGACCGTCGCCCGTACGGCTCAGTTTCTCGCCCTGCTGACGGCGGGCATCCTGGGGGTGGTCACCTTTTTGTCGATGCCGGAGTGGGAGATGAGCAACATGTTGCCCATCCTGGAGCACGGCTTCAGGTCCGTGGCCAGGGGAGCCGCGGCCCCGGCGAGCTGGTTCAACGACTTTTTTATAGCGACCTTTCTGCTGCCCCATGTGAGAAAGCGGGACAAAGCGGCCCGCTGGGGAGTCGTCGGCCTTGTCGGTTCAATGTTGATGCTGATGCTGTTTCACCTGATCATCCTGTTCATATTGGGAAATCAGGCGGACAGATTCCTCTTTCCCCTCTTCGAAGCGTTCCGGCTCATCAACCTGGCGGGGTTTCTGGAACATGTGGACGCCTTTTTGCTGGCGATATGGCTGTTCATCATCTTCATCAAAATCACTTTGATGCACTACGCCGTCGTCCTGGGAACGGCCCAGTGGCTGGGGCTTGCCGACTACAAACCCCTGTCGCTGCCCATCGCCCTTCTCCTGGTCGCCGTCGGGGGTTGGACCGTGCCCACCCTCACGGATCTGAACCAATTTTTTGATGGGGAATCCTTTGTCTACAGCAGCCTGGTCCAAATCGCGATTCCTCTTTCGCTTCTGGCGGTGGCGGTCATCCGCCGGGTGAAAAGGCCGCGAGGGGAGGATGGAACATCATGGGAGCGGGACCGCTGAAGGGAGGAGGCAAAAGGGCGCTCTGCCTGCTGTGGGTCGCCTCCCTGCTCATCCTCTCCGGCTGTTGGGATCGAAAGGAATTGAACGAGATCGCCCTGATCCGGGCGATCGGGATCGACCGGACGGAGGACGGGCAGGTGGAAGTGACGCTTCTGCAGGCGATCCCCCAACGGGCGGAGGATGCCGGAGGAGGGGAAAAAACCGGGGGAACGCAAAGGGTCCTTTCCGCCCGAAGCATCAATATTCCCGAGGCAAAGGCGAAATTGCAGCAAAAGCTGGGGCGCGAAATCTTCACGGGTCACCAAGAAGTGGTGGTGTTCGGGGAAAGAATGGCCCGGACGGGAATCAGGGAGGCCCTGGATTACATGGCACGTCAGCCGCAGGTGCGGTTGGATGCCGTGGTGTTCGTGAGCGATTCGCCGAAGGAGATTTTCACCACCATTCCGCTGGCGGAAATCACCGCCTCCGAATCCCTTTACAAGCTGGCGAGAGTGAAGGGATACACCGAGATCACCGTCATGCGGGTGCTGAGGGAAGTGACCGGCGATGCGAAAAGCACGGTCATCCCGGTGGTGAAAAAAACGGGAAAAAAGTCGCTGTCGCTGGACGGGGTGGCCGTTTTCCGGGGGGAACGGATGGTCGATCATCTGGATCGAAAAAGCAAAGAAGGCTTGATGTGGATCCGGAATGAGTACACCACGGGAACGGTCAACACCCGGATCAAGGGTGAAAAAGGATATGTCGCCATGAAGGTGGATCGGACGAAGACCGAGCTGATTCCCAAAATGAAGGGGAAAAAGCCCCACATGACCATCCGGATGACCTCGGAAAATGTGTTAACGTACAACGGAACCGACATGGATCTGTACTTCCCGTCGAACATGGACCGGATCACCCGGGAGATGGAGAAGCAGCTTCGGCACCGCCTGCGCTGGACGGTGGAAAGGCTGCAGAAGGACCGGGCGGACGCCTTCGGCTTTGCGGAGGTTTTTCACCGCAAATACCCCAAAGAGTGGGCCCGGATGAAAAAGGATTGGAATCAACGGGTGTTTCCCCGGATGGACGTGGATGTCCAGGTCTTTGTGAAAATCCGTTGGCCCGGAATGACGGACAGTTGAGCGGACGAGGTGACGGGCCGTGATTGGAAAGATCTTGGCGGTTACGGTGGTCAGTTTGCTGATCATCGGATTCGAGTGGCCGAAGATCAGCCGGGAGTACAAAAAGGAGAGGGCGGCTCTCTTGGTGTGTACCGTCCTCGGATGGGGATTGTGGGTCGTGCTCATCCTGTTTCCGGAGCTGCCCGGCCCCACCCTACTCATGGAAACCTTATTGCACCCGCTTGTCCGCATGATGGGGGGGTGAATCAGGATCGGCCCGTTCCGTCGGCTTTTCCGGCGATCCTTCAGGGAGTCCGCATGATCTCGTCGATGCGGGCGATCACCTCTTGCGGAATCGTCACGCCGGAGGCCTT
>JGI1652J44930_10000638_pt1 | contig 13587 bp, 12 predicted proteins | sample NewIslsDNAsample_FD_44930 | JGI IMG/M metagenome (IMG submission 44930)
CCATCTTTCTCAACATTGATAACTTTCACTTCTACTTGGTCGCCAACTTTTAGATGTTCGTTAATGTCCTTTACGTAATTATCTGCAACCTCGCTGATATGAACTAGACCCGTTGAGCCCTCTGGCAGCTCTACGAACGCTCCAAAATTAGTGATACCTGTTACTTTGCCTTGTAACTTGCTGCCTACTTCAATTGACATAAAAAAGTATTTCCTCCTTAAATTTAAAAAAATAAAACTTTAATATATATTATAGCCAAGATTAAAATTATGTGTCAATGAGAGTCTCCTTTTTCCTTTTTTTTGTCTTTATTCTTATCGTTTTCTTCAGGAATTGTAAATATAATTTCATTTTCATCAGATAAATAATATTCTTTACGTGCCAACTTCCCTATATACTCATCATCATTCAGTTTTATAATTTCTTCCTCTAGCAATTTTTGTTGTTTTTGAAGTTCAGAAAACTTTGTCTCTAATTGACTCAATTCTTCTTGCTTTGCTTTTATTGTTTTCGACTGAGAAATCAAGGTATTTATTAAAAAGTAAGAAACTATTGAAACCATCACAAAAAATACGGACAAACGGCGATATAGCAGCTTCCGCTTTTTAGCTTCATGTTTTTGTTTTAATTCATGCTTTATTATATATGTTTCATTCAAAGGTGTGATGGTCCGCTTATTTGTTTTGCTATTCATCCCCGTCTCTCCTCAATTTTTATCCTTATTAAACCTATTCTTTATTCTTGAGAAAAATCCTTTCATTTTATTATACATACTTATGAAAAAATTTTTAACGTTCTTCGGAACTATTTTCCCAAAAACATTTAAGATGAGTTGAATTGGATATTTGAATATAAAAAATAGCCATTTAATAATCTTCCAGATGAAAAGAAGTAAGGATTTTAACATGAGTAATATTGATGTACCTATAGCAATTAATAAAGAAATTAGCGATCGAATAGGTTTTACGATAAACAATTGGACTGCATGGACCATCATTTTATAAAAGGATATACTGATTCTAATGATCTTCTCAAGTAGGTTAAGATATATTCGTTTCAATAGACTTTGATATGCCGCATAGCCACATAATAAGGCTAAAAATATATAAAATCTAACTTCTCCTTTATTTACCGTATATAATACATAAAATATAACTAAACCTTGAAAAAGCCAAAATAATATATCATTAATAAAAATAATCCATTTCTTTCTTTTATTTCTTTTTAAAAAGCGGCTATATGTGTCTAAAGCCGCCCCAAAAAAGCTTCCCATGGCGATCATGGAAAGCATTGTATAAAATTGTACTGTTAAACTCATTTAAACAACTTGCTAAAGAAACCTTTAGCTTTCTCCCCTTGATATTCATCCACATATACAATCTCAAAAATTTTCCCTTTTATGGAAACAACTCCTTTATCAACATCTAAGTTCTTCATTTGTAAATTTTGCCCTCTAATATTGAGCAAACCCATGACCGTTTCTAATAAAAATTCCTCATTGTCAAAGCTTTCGACATGTTTTACTCCTGTAATATCTAGAATACGTCTGCTTCTCATAATAATATCATGATCTTGTACTGTATTTTTAACATTGGAAGGCTCGTAATATTGGCTCATATACATCCCCCGATTCAATATTTCTTATATTAAATAGTTATGTTCAGCTAAAAAAAATAGAACAAGCTATTTGCTTGTTCTTTCAGGGAATTATTCAAGTAAATCATTATTGATTCTTTCTTCCCGAATAATCGTAAACATACCTTCCGCTTCATCTTTCTTTGTCGTTTCTTTAAGTTGATCCACTCTAACAGTCACCACTTTTTGTCCATATTGAATCATCAATTCGTCCCCAATTTCAACATTGGAGCTTGCTTTTGCTTGCTTTCCATTTATTAATATTCTCCCTTTATCTGCTACTTCCTTAGCTAAAGTTCTTCTCTTAATAAGTCGTGAAACCTTTAAAAACTTGTCTAATCTCATTCCCATTTTCATTCCCCATTTCAATCATTTCTGTAATTTTTCTATTTTTTTTGCTTCGTTCCACATTTGATCCAGTTCTTCTAAGGTATAATCTTGAAACGCTTTCCCATTTTCCTTAATCTTTTCTTCTATATATTGAAACCTTTTCATAAATTTTAAATTGGTATGATGAAGTGCTTCTTCAGGATGAATATCTAAAATACGTGTAACATTTATTACAGAGAAAAGTACATCCCCGATTTCATTTATGATGCTAGTTCTTGGATTACCCATTTTCAGTTCTTCCTCTAATTCAGCTAATTCTTCTTTCACTTTTGTAATAGCTGGTTCAACGTGTTTCCAATCAAATCCTAACCTTGAAACAACCTTTTGTATTTCATAAGCGGCCACCATCGAAGGTAATCCTTTGTATTCTGAGAATATACTTTTTTCCTTATTCCCTTTTTCCTTCGCTTTAATTAATTGCCAGTTTTTCAATACTTCTTCTTCATCCTTAACTTTTACACGGTTAAATACATGAGGATGACGACGAATCATTTTTTCAGAAATAGAGTGAATGACATCTTCTATCGCAAAATATCCTTCATCTTCACCTATTTGTGCATGGAGAACTACCTGTAATAATACATCTCCTAGCTCCTCAATCATTTGATCAATTTCTTTACTATTGATTGCCTCAAGTAATTCATAAACTTCTTCAATTAAATATTTTTTCAAACTTTCATGTGTCTGTTTTTGATCCCATGGACATCCATCAGGTCCTCTTAGTTTAGCAATTATATTTTTAAAGTAATAAAAATCTTTATATACTATTGATTCATCTTTTACCGGTGGAACATAAACAGTCGTTAAATTATCTAACTTTACTTCTCTGTCTAGCTCATATAAGGAAACTTCCTTTACGGATTCATGGTTAGTTCCCGCAGCAGTTACTATATACACTTTATATGTATCCGGTAATTTTTCCATCAAAGTTAATTTTACTTCAGAAGCTATAAACGAATCATAAACTTGTCCTATGATTAAATGTTGTTGAACGTTAATGTCTTCTTTTCTTAATGATGTTCCATCCAATAATTGAAATCCTTCAATTGGATCGATTTTTATCGCTTGAAAAAGAGGATCTAAAAAACTTTGTCCACCAGCAAACTCAATATGAACATTAGCGTTGTCAGCCTGATTTAGTAATAGTTGTACTGTACGTTCAGCTATTAATGGGTGGCCGGGGACTGCGTAAATAATATTCGATTTTTCTGTAGCTTGGATTAGAGTATTTACAATTTCATGATAAACATCATCAAAGTTATCATATTTTTCATAAATATAATCAAATGATTGATATTTAAACCCCTCTTGTTTTTCTAGCTCATACACGACAGGATGTTCTTTTGTTCTTATATATATGGGAGTCGATTCATTGCTTGTTAATAATTTATACACTCCTAATGGCATGAGATTTATATCTCCTGCCCCTAAACCGACAATGGTTATTTTGTTCATCCTTTCCCATCTTTCCTTTCTTTTTTTGGTAGAAAACGAATTAAAATGTTTCCAAGAGGAAATAATTGCAACTCATTGGCACTGAACATTTTTCCTTTAATGATGATTATTAGAAAAACTACCCCACCTATTAATGCTGATGAAATCGCTTGGAAAGATGCTAATAGCCTTCCTGAAAAGTTTATGCTTCCCATTATGTTTAAATAAAAGAATACGATTATTGCTAACATTATAAGTCCGGTAAAAAGAACAATATAAAATTGTTTAGAAAGCATTTTTATATTTGTTATTTCTTTTACTTTCCAAACTAACAAAACAGTTATGACGATTAATGATAGTACTGTTGATAACGCTGCTCCTGCAGAATCCAACTGATTAATCAACCATTCGTTAAAAACGAATTTTAATAATACTCCTATGATTATAACAATCGCAGGATAGGTCGTTTGACCAAATCCTTGCAAAATTGCTGTATTTGTTAAAATAATGGATGTGAATAAAATGGATAAAGCTAAAATTCTTAATTCATAAGATCCATTAGCATTTTGAAATAACATAATATTTAATGAATCCATTATTAATATTAAACCTAGTGAAGCTGCTGCACCAATTGTAAAACTTGTTTTATAGGAAAGGCAAATATATTTTTGTAGATCAATGGAGCGGTTATTTTTCTTTGCCGATGAGATAAATGGTACAAGCGATAAAGATAATGAAGTTGCCAAAACCGTACCTAGTTGAATAATGGGTTGTCCACGATCAAAAATCCCTTTCATTTCTTTCGCTTGTAATTCTGTATACCCATTGTCCAATAATATTGAGTATAGTTGGAATGCATCCATTAATTGAAACATTATCAATAACATACCGCTAATACATATCGCAATACCATCTGTTATTAAACTCTTGAATACAGAAGTGGAAAATTTAAATGGAAATGATATTCTCCACCTTTTAATGTTGGACAATCTCCAAACATATGCTATTAATACGATTACTGCAAATATACTACCTAAGATCGATGCTAATATTGCCCCTCCACCAACGATGTATAAATCTGAATGATATCGAAGTAAAATGATTGCAAATACAATAATGCCTGTAACTCTGACCAACTGTTCAACTACCTGAGATGTTGCTGTTGGAAGCATAATACCATGACCTTGGTAGTACCCACGAAATATTGATGTAAGTGGGATTAATAAAAAAGAAAATGAAACGATCTTGATCATAGGTGTTAAATGGATATCCCCCATAAAATGAGCAATCAAATCCGCACCAAAAAATAGAATAAAAAAGACGAAACCGTTTAAAAGGAAAAGAACAACTAGTGAAGTCCCTATAACTGATTTCGCTCCATCTAAATCGTTACTTGCTATTTTTTCAGCATATATTTTAGAAATGATTACAGGAAATCCATAAGTTGCTAGAGATAAGGCAATCCCATAAAAGGGATATACTTGTTGATAAATATAAAACCCTATGTCTCCAACTAAATTTTGAAATGGGATTCGATAAATAGCTGATAAAATTTTTGTAATAATGGCAGCAAAAGTTAATATAAACGCACTTTTTATCAAGTTAGATGTTTGCATTTTTATTGATGGGCCCATATGATTCCCCTCTTTATAAATTACACAATAACGGATGTATTATAGCATATATTAAAGATTCCATGGGTTTAACAATAAAAAACGATCGGATAAACCGATCGTTGAATTACTATTATTGTTCCATTTGACGAGCTAAAAATCCAGCAGCAGTTTCTGCAGCCTTTTTTTCTACCTCACCAATGGTCTGATCTTTAGAATAAATAATTACAGCTCCAATTGGATCTCCGTTAGCAATAATAGGACTGATGGTATAAGAAGATATTGTTTCTTCAAACCCTTCTACGAAAGAGATATTAGATGATTTCGTCTCTAATATAGATGTACGATCTTCCATCGTTCTTTCAATTAAATCACTAATATTTTTATTTAAGTAGTCTTTTTTAGAACCTCCTGCCACGGCAATTACGGCATCTCTGTCGCAAATGAATACTGGGCTTCCTAAGCTGTCAAACAAGGCTTCAGCATACTCTTTTGCAAAATCACTTAACTCACTAATCGGTGAATATTTCTTTAAAATGACTTCTCCATCTCTGTCAACAAATATCTCCAACGGGTCACCTTCGCGAATTCTCAAAGTTCTACGGATTTCTTTCGGAATTACTACGCGACCTAAATCATCAATACGACGAACAATACCTGTTGCTTTCATCTTTAGATGCCTCACTTTCATCTGATGATTGTTCTGGTAACGATTTCTCTTTTTTTGAAATCATCACCTTTGTTTAGAATTAGTATCTTTCATATGGGAAGTTCTATGCACATTCTCTGTTTTTTTCTTTACATAATGAAATATGGAAATAGTGTATAATTGTGTAAAAAAAAGATGAAGGCTATGTTACCTTCATCTTTTGAAATTCAATTTTTTATTCTACAATCTTCACTCTATGAGGATATAGCTGTTGACTTCTCATACAACGAATCATTTATATGTTTAAATAAATCATGCAATATGGACAACCATTTAGCTGGTTCAATTCCTTTTGTATGGAGAACAATTTTTAATTTATTATCTTCCATACCAAATCCGATCATTCTTCCGTATGGTTGAGTGATTCGAACTATATTTTTCACGTTTATTTTGTGAGTTTGTTCTTCCTGAAACAACACATTTACTTGATCTTTTATTTGCTTAATAGATTCTACTTTAATATTATTTCCATAAATTTTTATTTCAGTAATTAAAAATAAATAAGCAACTTCTTCTGGATAATCACCAAATCGATCAATCATTTCTTCTTGTAGTTCCTCTATTTCTTCAAATGAAGTAATTCCACGGAATCGTTTATACATCTCAATTTTTTGGTATCCATCATTAATATATGATTCAGGAATATATGCATCTACTTCCAAATCAATTTCAATACTCTCGTTTTTCTCTTCCTTCTTTTCTCCTTTTCTTTCTTCGATGGCATCCTTCAACATTTGAGAATATAAATCAAATCCAACAGAGTCAATAAATCCATGTTGTTTTGCCCCTAAAATATTACCAGCACCACGTATGGATAAATCTCTCATGGCGATTTTAAAACCAGAACCAAGTTCAGTAAATTCTTTAATTGCTTGAAGTCGTTTTTCCGCTACTTCTGTTAAGACCTTATCTTTCCTATACGTAAAATATGCATATGCAATTCTGTTAGAACGACCTACACGGCCTCGCAATTGATAAAGCTGCGATAAACCCATGCGATCAGCATCATAGACAATTAATGTGTTAACATTTGGAATATCGACACCTGTTTCAATAATGGTCGTACTTACTAATACATCATATTCTCCATCCAAAAATGCTAAAATTATTCCTTCTAATTCTGTTTCTGACATTTGACCATGAGCATATGCCACTCTGGCATCAGGAACTAGCATTGATATTTCTTCTGCTTTTCGTTCAATATCTTCCACTCTGTTATAAAGAAAATACACTTGACCGTCTCTAGCAAGTTCCCTTTCAATCGCTTCTTTTACTAAAGAACCGTTATACTCCATAACATATGTTTGTACAGGAAATCTATTTTCAGGTGGAGTTTCTATCACTGATAAATCCCTTACTCCAAGCATAGACATATGGAGTGTTCTTGGGATTGGTGTTGCCGTTAAGGTAAGAACATCAATATTTGTCTTCATTTGTTTAATTTTTTCTTTATGAGAAACTCCAAAACGTTGTTCTTCATCAATAATTAATAGGCCTAAATCATGAAATTGAACATCTTTAGATAATAATCGGTGAGTTCCTACAACAATATCAACTGTTCCTGCTTTTAAACCTTTGATTGTTTCCTGTTGTTCTTTTCTAGTTCTAAAACGGCTTAATAAGCCTATTTTAATAGGATAATCTTGAAATCTTTCACGCATCGTTTCAAAATGTTGTTGTGCAAGAATGGTAGTAGGGACTAAAAAAGCAACCTGTTTCCCATCCATTATTGCTTTAAAAGCAGCACGTAAAGCCACTTCTGTTTTACCGTATCCAACGTCTCCACATAATAGTCGGTCCATTGGTCGAGGCCTTTCCATATCACGTTTAATTTCACGAATGGAGCGGAGTTGATCTTCTGTTTCTTTATACGGAAATGCTGCTTCAAATTCTTTCATTAACTCATTATCAGGAGAAAAAGCAAAACCAACAGATGCTTCTCNCTCTGCATACAACTTGATTAAATCTTCTGCNATATCTTTAACAGAATTTTCTACTTTCTTTTTCACTCGTTTCCATTCGCTACCACCAAGTTTATAAACTTTAGGCTCTTTTCCTTCTGATCCAACATATTTTTGAACTAAATGAATTTGATCGATTGGAACGTATAATTTATCATCGCCTTGATATCGAATGTGTAAATAATCTTTATGGACACCATTTATTTCTAATGTTTCAATACCTAAATATTTTCCTATGCCGTGATTAACGTGTACGACATAGTCTCCAACACTAAGTTCAGAATAACTTTTGATCCGTTCTGCATTAGATAATTTTTGTCGATGTTTAGTTCTNTTNGCTCGCTTATGGAACAACTCTCCTTCTGTTATAACAGCCAAGCGATACATAGGCATTTCAAACCCGTTCTGCAACGAACCTTGTAATATTTGATTTTTTTTGGAGAGAATTTGATCGCTGTTTTTATTTACGACAACATCTATTTGATAATCATTTAAAACTCGTTCTATTCGATNTACCCGTTCTTCATTTTCTCCCAAAAATATTATNGTNTAATTTGCCTTTTTCCATCTTTCCAATTCTGCTTTTAGCACATGCATTTGTCCGTGGAAATTTTGCATTTGTTTGCAAGAAATATTNATAATATTTTGCGGATTAGTATTAGGAACATGTCGCAAAAAAAGTGAAAAGTACAACAATGGATGTTTTGTATGATTTAATAAGGATTGAAGATCATGCGATATTACTAAATCATGAACGATTTTTCCTTCACTCAACAAACTTGTTTCCCACTCTGCTTCCTCTTTTTCTAAAGATGCTCGAATTTCATTGACTCTGCTAATTTCATCTATACAAATAATCGATGATTGAGGAACATAATCTAGTAAACTTGCAGGTTTTTCATATAAAATAGATAGATATTTAAAGAGTTGTTCTGGCTTCTGTTCATTTTTTAATTGTTCTAACTCTTGGCGAATATGAATGGTCAACAATTGCTTTATTTGTTCATTTTCAATTTTTTTTAAACTTTCACCTAATTTACTTTCCAATTTCTCTGTTGCTTGATGATAATGTTCCGATTCTAAGATTATTTCAGAAGCAGGTCCTATCCAAATTTCTTCCAATTTATCTATCGACCTTTGATTATCAACAAAGAAAGTTCTAATGGAATCGATTTCATCATCAAATAATTCTATACGAAGCGGATTAGGTTCTGTTAAAGGATAAATGTCAATAATTCCTCCACGAAGACTAAATTCTCCAGGAGTTGAAACCATTTCAACACGTGAATAACCCATGCGAATAATGTTGTTCAAAAATACATTTAAATCAATTTGATCGCCTAGTTTTAGGTGTAATTGATATTTTTTCCATAACTCCATTGGTGGTAACAATTTTCGTAGGCCAGCTACAGGAGCTATAATAATTGCTTTTTTATTCCGACTAAGAATATTTAGCGTTTCTATTCGTTGAGCTCTCAATTCCGGGCTAGCGATGCTCATTTCCGCTGCTATTAATTCATTTGAGGGATATAAATACACTTCTTCTTCGTTGATTAACTGAATACAATCTTCATAAATTTTTTGAGCTTGCAATAAATTATGAGTTACAACAACCATTGACTCATTTAATTTTTTATATAATGTAGAAACAAACAAAGAGCGACTGGACCCGCTTAATCCGCTCACTAATTGTTCTTTAAGTCCTTCCTGAATTCCATTGGTAATACTTTGGATATCATCTTTTTTTATTATTTCATTGATTAATCCGTCCATAATGCCCTCCCCTCTATACAAACGCACGATCCAAAAATCTATCAAAATTTCTTAATTCCAACAGAAAAACGCTTTGGAGTGTTCCAAAGCTAGTGGATAATAAAATCATACTGATGATAATCCGGATTTTTTTCTAATGATTCCTGACAATCTTCACATATAGATTTTATATGAATATCACCAGTCGGTTCATAGGAAATCATTTCCATCCTATCAGATTCTGATAGTTTATGAAATCCTAATTTTTCTGCGTCCACATACATTTGTTTAATTGAACCTATTTTAACCCCACAATGTCGACAAAAATAATGAAGGGCCAATAAAATCACTCCCAAAAGCTTTTTGTATCGTTATTATTGGCACTTTTGGGAAATGTTATTCCTTGGTTTACTTACTTTCCTGTATTTTATGATTGATTATAAACATTCATGACCTCTAGAAAAGGTTTTTCCATCCAGAGTTTGCAAGCATTGACACATCTATCTATAACTCCCTCCATCATCGACCATTCATCATTGGAAAATCTCCCAAGAACATAATTTGGTATAGACATATCTCCTTTAGGTCGATCTATACCAATACGAATTCGATTAAATGAATCTGTTCCAAGATGGGCAATCGTTGATTTAATACCGTTATGACCACCAGCACTACCTTTTTGTCTTAATCGAATTTTTCCTACTGGTAAATCTAAATCATCGTAGATAACAAGGAGATTCTCAACATCAATATCATAGTAATTCATTAAAGGTTTTATAGCCTCACCTGATAAATTCATATATGTTAACGGTTTCATAATAATAACCTTTTCACCATTTATTATGCCTTTTCCAAATATGGATTTAAACTTTGATTCATTTAATGGTATAGATGCTTCATGTGAAAGTTTATCGATTACTTCAAATCCAATATTATGTCTTGTTTTTACATATTCATTTCCCGGATTTCCGAGACCAACAATTAGTTTCATGACCCATTCCCTTTCTTTAATATACGTATGATAGCCAAAAGACGTAACCAGTATGGTTACGTCTGTTAAGATTCCTCACTTGCTTTAGTTTCACGGCCTTCCTCATTTTCAGGAATACCAGGTTCTTGCTCTTCACCTGTATTTATTTCCTCTTCCTGTTTTGGAGGTAAGATAGAGGCAATTACTTGTTCATCATCATGAAGAATGTCTGCAGAAATTGTTCCCTTTATATCACCAACTGTGATCGTGTCTCCCACTTGCAAATGGGTAACATCGATATCGATGGATGGTGGGATATCGGTTGCTATAGCCGTTATGGAAAGATCATGCATTGCTTGTTGCAGGACCCCACCGTCTTTAACGCCCAATGGCTCACCGACCAGGTTGATTCTAACTTCCGCTTGTACTTTTGTATCTTTATCCACGACAAAAAAATCCGCATGCAATATTTCTTTTTTTATCGGATCCTCTTGATAACTACTTAAAATGACCTGTTCTTTCTTTCCATTAATATCAAGAGTCAAAATACCGTGTCTTCCGACATCACGCATGGTTTTCAAAAAATCAGCACCGTTTATATAAATGGGTGTACTTTCTTTATCCTTTCCATAAACAACAGCAGGTATTTCACCATCTTCACGAAGCTTCCGAACAGTAGATCGTTTAAAATCAGTACGTTCGTTTGCAGTAAGAACCGCTGCCATTTAGCTCACCTTCCCTTTGAGATAGTACTATTAACAAAGTTCCCAAAAGGTTGGCAATCTAAACATTTTAATTGAATAATGTACTTACTGACTGATTTTCATATACACGAATAATAGCCTCGCCTAGTAAAGACGCTACTGAAAGTTGAACAATTTTATCAATTCGTTTTTCTTCAGGTAAAGCAATTGTATTTGTTACAACTAATTCTTTAATTTTTGAGTTTGATATTCTCTCAATAGCAGGACCTGATAAGACTGGATGCGTACAGCAAGCATAAACTTCCTTCGCTCCATTTTCCACTAAAGCGTTTGCTGCTAAAGTAATCGTTCCTGCAGTATCAATAATATCATCAATAAGAATGGCAATTTTTCCTTCAATATTACCAACAATATTCATTACTTCAGCTACATTAGGCTTCGGTCTTCTTTTATCAATGATTGCAATAGGTGCTTTTAAGCGTTCAGCCATTTTTCGAGCTCTCGTAACTCCGCCGTGATCTGGAGATACAATAACAATATCCTCATTAAATTCTTTTTGAGCAAAATAATCAGCTAAAATTGGAACACCCATAAGATGATCGATAGGAATATCAAAAAATCCTTGAATTTGAGGAGCATGTAAATCAAGACTAATCACTCTTGTTGCGCCTGCTGTCTCAAGTAAATTAGCTACTAGTTTAGCTGTAATTGGTTCTCTTGCACGTGCTTTACGATCTTGACGAGCATATCCATAATAAGGAATCACAATATTAATGGTTTTAGCAGAAGCTCGTTTTAATGCATCAATCATGATTAACAATTCCATTATATAATTATTAACTGGGGAACTTGTTGATTGAATAACAAACACGTCACATCCGCGAATACTTTCTTCAATATTAATTTGAATTTCTCCATCACTAAATGTTGATACGGAACATTTCCCTAGGCTTACCCCTATATTACTTGCAATTTCTTCAGCTAACGCTCGGTTTGAATTTAACGAAAATACTTTTAAATTGGAATTTGAATAAGGTCTAGACATGAAAGTACCCCCATTTTATTTTAGTTTTAACTTTTTCACATAGTCTTCTTTATTAACTTGACGGGCACGAGCAATGGATAGCGCTTCACCCGGGACGTCCGTTGTAATCGTTGAACCAGCTGCTACATAAGCACCTTTTCCTATTGTTAAAGGAGCTACCAAATTGGAATTGCAACCGATAAAAGCACCGTCCTCAATCTTTGTTAAATGCTTATTTTTCCCATCATAATTTACAGTTATTGANCCACAACCGATATTCACATCGGTTCCAACTTGAGCATCGCCAATATAGCTTAAATGAGATGCCTTACTTCTATCTCCAAATTGAGATTTTTTAAGTTCAACAAAGTTACCAATTTTCACTTCATTTCCAATAGAAGTCTCTGGTCTGATATGTGCAAATGGTCCAATATTCACATCTGAGCCGATTTCAGAATTAGAAGCTACCGATTGTTTAATATTTGTCCGATCGCCAATTTTACAGTCATGAATTTCACTATTCGGACCTATTTCACACTCAGATCCAATAATAGTTTTACCTTTAATAATTGTTCCTGGGTAAATAATCGTATCTTGACCAATGATGACATCATTATCAATGTATGTGTGTTCCGGATCGATAATGGTTACCCCTTCTTTCATAAGGGCTTCATTTATTCTCCGTCTCATTATTTTTTCAGCTTCCGCTAATGCAACACGATCATTTACTCCTAACGTCTCATCCATTTGATTTGTCTGATAGGCAGCTACTATTTCACCTTCAGACTTGAGAATTTCAATGACGTCTGGTAAATAATACTCTCCTTGAGCATTATCATTTGAAACCTTTTCTAACGCCTGAAACAATGCTAAATTATCAAAACAATATGTGCCTGTGTTGATTTCTTTTACCTTTTTTTCATCTTCTGTAGCATCTTTATGTTCCACAATTCTACTAACCAAACCTTCTTCATTGCGAATAATACGTCCATATCCTGTTGGATCATCTGCAAAGGCAGTAAGAATGGTAGCTTTAGCATTAGACTTTTCATGTAAGTCAATTAATGCTTGCATGGTTTCTGCTCTTATAAGTGGTGTGTCACCACAAACGACTAATGTAATACCTTCCTTATTTCCAAGGAGTGGTTTTGCTTGCAAAACAGCATGAGCTGTACCTAGTTGTTCTTCTTGCAATACGAATGTTGTTTGTCCATCTAATTGCTCTTTTACTTTTTCCGCACCATATCCAACTACTGTTACTATTTGTTCCATTTTTAGTTGTGAAACTTGATCGACCACATGTTGGACCATTGGTTTTCCGCACACCGGATGTAAAACTTTATATAATTTTGATTTCATTCTAGTCCCTTGTCCGGCAGCTAAAATGATTGAAAA
>JGI1652J44930_10000639_pt1 | contig 13586 bp, 9 predicted proteins | sample NewIslsDNAsample_FD_44930 | JGI IMG/M metagenome (IMG submission 44930)
TTTTTTTGTATAGTAGCAAAAGGTTTGGCAAACAATAGAAAGGAAAGGATGTGATGGTTTGGAAATTTATTTGGGAATCCTTTTCAGAACCGTTTTTCTTTATTTGCTCGTGCTGGTCGTTTTTCGCCTTATGGGAAAACGGGAAGTCGGCGAACTGAGCATCATGGACCTGGTTGTATTTGTATTGATTGCGGAATGCGTTGCATTTGCCTTGGATGATATAGAGAAGCCGCTTTTTGAAAATGTCTTTCCCATCATCATTTTGCTTGGCATCCAATATTTGAATTCCCTTCTTGCACTAAAAAGCAAAAAGATCCGCGATTTGATTGACGGAGATCCATCCATCATTGTGGAAGACGGCGTCATTAATCAAGAAGAAATGCGAAAGCAGCGCTACAATTTGGATGACCTGTTCCAGCAAATGAGGGAAGAACGGATTCCATCGGTACAGCAAATCAAATACGCCTTCCTCGAACCGTCCGGAAAACTATCAATCTTTTTAAAGGACGATGATCCGCTCATTTTTCCGCTGATAGTAGACGGATATATTGTAGACCGGCATCTGAAGTTTATTGAAAAAGATCGGGAATGGCTATTGGAAAATTTAAAAAAGAAAGGGTACAAACCGGAAGACATTTTTTATTGTTGCTATGAAAATTATGATCTGCATATACAGCTAAAAACGGCGAACAAAAACGGAACGTAAATATCTGAAATCATTCCATTTAAACTGGTTTGTGGCCAATAATAGAACCGTCAATACGATAAGGGTTAACGCGCTGTTCGCCCAGAAACCGAAAGAAATTTTGCTGAACAGATAGCTTTGGATAAAACAAGTGATGATAAAATCAACATAAGGAATGGCAAAGAACCGGAAACCGGAACTGATCATCTTGTGCCCCCTCAACGTTGCCATATGCAGAAAGGATGTCACCAAAACACCGAAGCCGATGGCAATGATTGCCCCGTATTCTTGAATAAATGGTTGGGAAGCCAATACAAACATTACGAACAGTTTGCCGATTCCTCCGTAAATGGAATTCATCATTGCGGGTCTTGCTTCGTCGATCGCTTGAAGGATGGAATGTAGAGGGCTTTGAATATAGTAAAAATAGAAGATTGGGGCCAGAATTTTCATAAATCCTCGGTTTTCCTCCAAGTGAAAGAGNCGCATGGCGAGCTCATCGCCATGGAGGAAAAAATAAGCTGCAGCATATGCGCCGATGATGGATGATAAACGCAAACTTACACCAATCCGGTCGTTTAATAATCGCCGATTGCCCCTGGCTACGGCATCACTGACTGCAGGAATCAGCACAATGGCCAATGCGTTCGGGATAAAAGAAGGAAACAGCAACAAAGGAACATGGACGCCGGAAATAATTCCATATAGGGTTGTCGCACCTGCGGCGGTAAGTCCTGCGATTGTCAATGCTTTCAAAAAGACGATCGGTTCCAAAAACCAGGTAAACGTTCCGAACAATTTGCTTCCTGCACTCGGAACCGCAATCCGCAATAAAGGCATTGCCGGATAGGGTTTAGGGGAAGAAGATTTTTTTAGTTTTTTCTTTTTCGCTACATAGTGGATATATAAATAGATGAATGAAACCATTTCGCCTATGGCTGTGATTGCCATTGCGTAAGCGGCCGTCAATTCAGGGTTGTCCGGCACGACGAAAAATGGCAGCGCCAAGGATATTAATACAATCCGCACCAATTGTTCAATCATTTGCGACCATGCAGTTGCCGATATGATGGCAATCCCTTGCAAATATCCCCTGATCAATCCGGAAAATACGATGATTGGTACGGCGCCTAATGCAATATACAATGTGATTTTTGTTCCTTCATTATGTAAAAGCGTTCCTGCGAGATATGGAATAAACATCGCCAAAATGGGCGTGAATAGAATAATGGACAAAATGGACCATCTAGCGGCAGTTTTCATGACGGACTGAAGTTGTCCCAATTGGCGTTTCGCGAAGAGTTCCGCGATGACTTTTGCCACCGCAATAGGTATGCCGAGCTGCAAGACCGAAACGAAAAAGATATATGCAGGGTAGGCGGTCATATAGACTCCTACGGCTTCTTCCCCTGCCACTCTCATAAACTGCATTCTATATATAAAGCCGAAAAGTTTTGATAAAAAAATGACAACGGTGAGAAAAATTGTCCCTCTAACAAATGATGCCATTCCTACAGTCCCTTCTCATTTTTTCTCTTTTTCGTTACAATATTTGTATGCTTTCCAAAAAACAGTTTAGTCAGAACGGTGGAGTGATGTTCCCATGGCCGAACAAGAGCGCTTATTTCAAAAAGTTTTGCCCGTCCTAAANAGCAAATTAGAAGAATTGAAAATAAACGGATACGAGGGTATTGCAGCCGAAGATCTTTGGAATTACTGTCTTCACAAGAAATGGCGAAAGAAAAATATTGATGAACTCCGCATCCACGAAATCGTGTCGACCATTTTTTCATTGAAACCTTCGGAGGTTGTGAATCATCTTCAAATACAGCAATTTCAAACGGTTGATTGGTTTTCCGAGTTGAATCAGGAAGAGTTGAAAGAATTGTTGAATCCGAAAAGAGATAACAATTCTGACACAGAAAAGTAATATATGAAAGTTTGACAGGCCGATTTTCGTGTTCCATAATTAGTTTGTTACATAGGAACAGAAAAGGATATTTTTGCAATAGTTTCGAACGGTGCGCATTTCACTTCAAGTGTATTCTTCAGCGGATGGAAATATCACGACAAAATTTGTGGCGCCCTGCATTCAAGAGATTATTGTAAAGATATGCTTTCAGGGGTGTATGTATGTACAAGCGTTTGTACATTGCATTGAGGAGGATTTTAAATGAAATCAACGAGCCGTATCATTGCCTTCGTATTGGCCGTAGCCGTTTTATTTGGAGCGATGGCGTTCACTGTGGAAGGCGTATTGAAGAATGTAAAACTTGGACTTGATTTGCAAGGCGGATTCGAAGTTTTATATGAAGTCGAACCATTGAAAGAGGGCCAAAAAATTACACAGGATGTTCTCGCGAATACCACTACCGCTTTATCGAAGCGTATAGATGCCCTTGGTGTAAGCGAGCCGAGCATTCAAGTGGAAGGGGAAAACCGTATTCGCGTGCAGCTGGCGGGGATTGACGACCAGTCATCTGCCCGGGAGATGTTATCCAGCACGGCAAATTTAACATTCCGTGATGTAAACGATAATTTGTTGCTGGACGGATCGGACCTAAAGGAGGGCGGTGCTGCCGCTTCCTTTGATAACCAAAACCGTCCAATCGTAACGCTTACACTCAAAGATGCGAAAAAATTTGCCGAAATCACTTCGAAAATTTCCAAAATGCCTCGTGGCGAAAATTTGCTTGTCATTTGGATGGATTTTGAGGAAGGGAAAGACTCTTTCAAAGAAGAAGTGACAAAGCCAAATCCCAAATACATTTCGGCAGCTGCCGTCAATGAAACGTTAAATACAACGGACGTCATGATTTCCGGCAATTTCACGGTGGAAGAAACGAAAAATTTGGCGAGCATTTTGAATGCAGGCGCCCTTCCTGTAAAATTGACGGAAATCTATGCGACTTCCGTCGGCGCCCAATTCGGTGAAAAGGCGTTAAAAAGCACCGTATTTGCCAGCGTTGTCGGTGTAGCATTGATTTTTGTTTTCATGCTTCTTTACTACCGGTTGCCGGGCTTTGTATCCATCATAACATTGACCGTCTTTGCTTATTTGGTGCTGCTCGTTCAGAATTTGCTGGGAGCCGTATTGACTCTTCCTGGTATTGCGGCATTTGTGCTCGGTATCGGCATGGCCGTGGATGCGAACATTTTGACGGCGGAGCGGATCCGGGAAGAATTGCGGATTGGCTTATCCCCTCAGGAAGCCTTTAAAATCGGTTCCAAAGTGTCATTAAGCGCAATCATTGATGCCCAGTTGACGACATTGTTGGCTGCGGCGGTGCTGTTCTACTTTGGTACAAGTTCCGTTAAAGGTTTTGCGACAACATTAATGATTTCCATTGTATTAAGTTTCGTCACATCTGTATGGTTGTCCCGCGTGCTGCTCGGACTGCTTGTCAACAGCGGCAAATTCAACAGCCCATTCTTCTACGGGGTTCGGAAATCAAAAATCCATGACCCTTCAGAAGGCGTAGATACATTGGATTTGTCTACAAATTTTGACCGTTTTGATTTTGTTCATAACCGCAAGAAATTTTATGCGTTCTCCATGGCGGTCTTGCTCATCGGCCTTGTCCTGATTGGCATTTTCAAATTGAACTTGGGCATCGATTTTTCAAGCGGTACCCGCGTGGAAATTTTAACGAATGAACCGGCAGCGCAAGACGAAATGGCCGATTATTTGGAGAAAATCGGTTTTGCTCCGGATAAACTGGTGATCAGCGGCGAAAATAGGGATACAGCCGTCGCAACGTACAAAAAGGATTTCACACAGGAAGAAACATTGAAGTTGAAAGCGGCAGTCGCGAAAGACTACGGTCATGAACCGAATGTCAGCACCGTTTCTCCAACGGTTGGAAGGGAATTGGTGAAAAATGCGATAAAGGCATTGTTGATTGCGGCACTGGGCATCATTATTTATGTTGCCATCCGCTTCGAATGGAGAATGGGTGTCGGCGCGATCGTATCCTTGTTGCATGATGTATTCTTTATGGTGTCACTCTTCAGCGTATTGCGTTTGGAAGTGGATATAACATTTATTGCGGCAATTTTGACGATTGTCGGTTACTCCATTAACGATACGATTGTCACTTTTGACCGCATCCGCGAAAATATCGACCGCAAAGGTGAAATTAAGACGAAAGAAGAACTTGCGGACATTATCAACAAATCGCTCCGTCAAACGATGACGCGATCCGTCAATACGGTGTTGACGGTGATTATCGTAGTCGTGGCCCTCTTGATTTTCGGGGCGCCGGCCATCCGGAATTTCTCGATTGCCTTGCTGATCGGGCTCATAACCGGCATGTATTCGTCCATTTGTATCGCGGCCCAGCTCTGGTACACGCTTAAAACGAGGGAAATGAAAAAGAAAGGTACAACCGTGAAGAAAAAAGAGAAAAAACAATGGGGTTCAGACGAGCCGGTTGTATAATGAACAATTGTCTTCGGAGGGTGTCCGGAAAGTGTTTGGCTTTCCGGACACCCTCCATCTTTTCCGATATGACTTTTCAGACGTTTTTTTCTTCCCGGGAATCAAAAAATTTTATGAATCTTGTTTTCTTTCATGACCTTTGAAGGAATTAGAAACTTTTCTCTCCAATGCCTGCGAAATTTCTGTATAATGGACTTCGTGAGGAAGTGAGAACATGATTCAATCGTCGAAAAAATGGAAGATACAAAAACCGGACGAGAGTTTTGTCGGACAATTGCGAAAAGAATTGAACATTACGAGTTTAACTGCAAAAATCTTGGCTTCCAGAGTAAAAACAATCGAAGAAGCCAAAAATATTTTCTATATGGATGACCGACATTTACATAATCCTTTTCTGTTGGCGGGAATGAAGGAAGCCGTGGAACGGATCGAACTGGCGCTGGATCGGGGAGAAAAAATATTAATCTACGGCGATTATGATGCGGATGGAATTACCAGCACGACGATTATGCTGAATGTGCTGCTCGATTTGGGGGCGGATGTCGAGTATGAAATCCCAAACCGCTTTACCCATGGGTATGGTCCTCATGAAGAATTGTTCAGAAAAGCTCATGAAAATGGAATCCAATTGATTATTACGGTCGATAATGGAATTAGCGGGATTGAACCGATTCGCCTGGCAAAAGAACTTGGCATGGATGTGATTGTCACGGACCATCACGAACCGGGAGATGAACTTCCACCTGCGGACGTCATCGTCCATCCAAGAATCCCGGAAGGGCACTATCCTTTCGGAGAATTGGCAGGAGTAGGGGTGGCTTTCAAACTTGCCCATGCTTTGTACGGTGAAGAGCCTGACCATTTATATGAATATGCAGCAATCGGCACCATCGCAGATCTTGTGCCTTTGACCGGGGAGAACCGATACATCGCAAAAAAAGGAATTGAACAGATCCGCAAATCCAATAGCCCCTGGGTCAAGGCTTTGTGCGAGGCTTCGGGGGTAAAACAGCAGGAAATTGATGAAGAAATCATCGGTTTTTATTTTGGCCCCCGGTTAAACGCAATCGGCCGTTTAGGTGATGCCAAACCCGGCGTGGAATTTTTAATGAGCGGGGATTTGGAATTTGCCCTTCAAGGCGCAAAATTGTTAAATCAAAAAAATAATGAAAGGAAAGAATATGTCGCTTCCATTACGGAAGAGGCAATCGGAATGATTGAAAATGACCCTCGCATCGGAAATTCCTTGGTGCTTGTCGTTGCCAAAGAAGGATGGCATGCGGGCGTCATCGGGATTGTCGCTTCCCGTTTGGTGGAGAAATACTATAAACCTGCCATTGTGTTTTCCATCGATCCGGAAACGGGGCTTGCGAAGGGATCGGGAAGAAGTATTGAAGGCTTCCATTTGTACAATGAATTGGCAAAAAATCGGGATATCCTTCCGCATTTTGGCGGCCACCCAATGGCTGCGGGCATGACATTGTCCCGGGAGCATATCGATGAATTGCGGGAACGTCTTCACCGGCAAGCTTCCCAATGTTTGACGGAAGAATTGCTGACGCCGAAATTGTATATTGATGTGCCCGTCGATTTAGGGGAGGTATCCGTGGAGGCCATTGAAGAAGTCCAGTCGTTGAAACCTTTCGGCATCGGATTTGAAAAACCCNTTTTCGCCATTCAACAAGTATCCGTCCGTTCGATGAGAAAAATAGGAGCAAATGAAGACCATATCAAAATGGAGCTTGAAAATGAATATGGAATCCTTGATGCAGTCGGCTTTAATAAGGGATTTTTATACAATGAAATCACCTATGGCGTGAAAATATCCATTGCAGGAGATTTGCAGATCAACGAGTGGCAAGGACGAAAAAAGCCGCAGTTTTTCATTTTGGATGTCCAAACTTCTGAATGGCAATTATTCGATTATCGCGGAAAAGCGAACGTTCCGAATTTGTTGAACAACATCCCGATGGAATCATCTTTTGTTGCTTTCCGCAAAGAAACGCTGCAATATTTCGGCGAGTTTTTGCCATCCATCCAATTAATTGAAGATGAAATGTACGGTTCCTTGTCGCCTTTTCTGGTGCTATTGGATTTGCCGAAACGTGTTCAAGAGATGGAAAAGCTCATCGAAACCGCCAGACCAAAACGGATTTATGCGGTTTTTTATACCCCAAATTCCCTGTTCTTCAACGGCATGCCGACGCGAAAACACTTTGTCCATTATTACACGCTGATCAAGAGCCGCCCTTTCATTAATTTAAACGAACATCTCCGCCATTTATCAAAACATTTGGGATTAAATGCAGAGGCTATAAAATTTATGACAAAAGTGTTTTTTGAACTCGGTTTTGTTACAATAGAGAATGGGCTGATCAAGGTCAACCAATTTGCGGAAAAACGTTCTCTTACAGAAGCTGCGTCCTATCAACTGCGAAAACAGCAAATCGAATTGGAACAACAATTTTTATATTCCACTTATTCCGAACTTAAACAATGGTTTAATGAACGAATAAAGGAGTTTTCATATTCCTGAGGAGGAACATCGAATGGATTTAAAACAATATATTGCGATTGTAGAAGATTTTCCAAAAGAAGGAATTAGTTTCAAAGATATTACGCCATTGATGGATAATGGGTCAGCATTTAAGTATGCGGTGGATCAGATAGTCGAATTCGCCAAAGATGTAGGGGCGGAGATTATCGTTGGACCGGAGGCGCGGGGCTTCATCGTCGGATGTCCTGTGGCGTACGCATTAGGAATCGGCTTTGCACCGGTCCGCAAGCCTGGGAAATTGCCTAGGGAAGTTGTCAGTGTCGAATATGATTTAGAATATGGAACAAATACGCTCACCATGCATAAGGATGCCATTTCGCCAGGCCAGAAAGCGCTGATCATTGATGATCTGCTTGCGACAGGAGGAACGGTGGACGCCACAATCAAACTTGTGGAGAAGCTTGGAGGCGAAGTGGTCGGTTGTGCGTTCATTATTGAATTGACGGAATTAAAAGGCCGCGAGAAAATTAGAAATTATCCTGTCAAAACTTTGATACAATATTAATTATTTCAAGGGGCCGTCCAAGATTCGGCTGAGGCGGTTCCTTAACGGCTGACGCTATCGCTTTCGCCGCAGGTCAGTTGCGGCCGGGATAGTGGAAATGATTTTCGGGCAGGAGCAAAGATTTAGTGAGAAATTGACTATAAATGGGAGGGTGTCCAGAAAGTCAAAAACTTTTAGACACCCTCTTTCTATTATAAAAAATATATGCAGTAGAAAAATTTTGACAAATTCAAACAGTATTCTAAAATGTTGATTGAAAGGAATATTAAAAGACTTAACTTTACATTTCGTATATACTTTTTATAAAATAAACTTTATACTATTAAACAGAAAATTTTTGAAGGTGGACAAATCATGGCGAAGGAGCAAATTTTGACGCCCGAGGATGTATTCGAAAAAGTTCGAACTTATATGAATGAAGAACATGTTGAATTTGTAAAAAAAGCTTATGAATTTGCAAAAGAAGCCCATAAAGAACAAACCCGCAAATCGGGAGAACCATATATCATTCACCCTATACAAGTAGCCGGAATATTGGCGGATCTTCAATTGGATCCGCCTACTGTCGCTGCGGGCTTTCTCCATGACGTAGTGGAGGACACTTCAGTGACCCGCGAAGACCTGGTGGCTGAATTTGGCGAAGAAGTGGCCATGCTTGTAGATGGGGTAACAAAGCTTGGAAAAATCAAATATCTGTCCAAGGAAGAGCAGCAAGCCGAAAACCACCGGAAAATGTTTGTTGCCATGGCGCAGGATATCCGTGTCATTTTGATTAAATTAGCCGACCGCCTTCATAACATGCGTACGTTAAAGCACCTTTCCGCAGAAAAGCAACGGCGAATCGCGAAAGAAACGTTGGAAATTTTCGCCCCTCTTGCCCATCGCCTCGGAATTTCGAAGGTGAAATGGGAACTGGAAGATACGGCTCTCCGTTACTTAAATCCTCAGCAATATTACCGTATTGTAAGCTTAATGAAACGAAAACGCACGGAACGGGAAGCGTACTTGGAGAACGTGATGGATGAAATACGTTCCCAGCTAAAAGCGGTGAACATTGAAGCGGAAATCTATGGCCGTCCAAAGCACATCTATAGTATCTATCGGAAAATGGTTTTGCAAAATAAAGAATTTAATGAAATTTATGACTTATTGGCTGTCCGGATTATTGTTAATAGCATTAAAGATTGCTATGCGGTGCTCGGAATTGTGCATACTCTTTGGAAGCCGATGCCCGGCCGTTTCAAAGACTATATCGCAATGCCGAAACAAAACTTATATCAATCCCTGCATACAACCGTAATCGGTCCTTATGGCGATCCATTGGAAGTACAGATTCGTACGAAAGAAATGCACAAGATTGCGGAATACGGGATTGCCGCCCACTGGGCCTATAAAGAAGGGAAAACGGTTAATCCAAACAAGGAAAGCATTGATCAGAAGCTAACATGGTTCAGGGAAATTCTGGAATTCCAAAACGAATCTTCCAATGCGGAAGAATTTATGGAAGCGTTGAAACTGGATTTGTTTTCCGACATGGTGTATGTGTTCACTCCGAAAGGGGATGTCATTGAATTGCCGGCGGGCAGCGTCCCGATCGATTTTGCTTACCGCATTCATACGGAGATCGGAAACCGTACCATCGGTGCAAAAGTGAACGGAAAAATGGTTCCTCTCGATACGCCTTTAAAAACTGGAGACATTGTGGAAATCTTGACATCCAAACAATCTTTCGGGCCAAGCCGGGATTGGTTAAAAATTGCCCAAAGTTCTCAGGCGCGGAACAAAATTAAACAATTCTTCAAAAAGCACTTGCGTGAAGAAAACGTTTTAAAAGGAAAAGAATTGATTGAAAAAGAGATTCGGGCACAGGAATTTGAAGTGAAAGAAGTGCTTTCGGAAGAAAACATCCAGCGGGTATTGAATAAGTTGAATTTTGCAAATGAAGAAGATTTGTATGCGGCGGTGGGCGTCGGAGGAATCACTCCTCAACAGGTCGTCAATCGCCTTGCGGAAAAGAAACGCCGTGAACGGGAACAGGAAGAAGCCCTTGAGAAAATCCAAAAAGAAATGACCAAACCGAAACAAAAGAAAAGCAGCGGGGACGTTGGAGTTGTTGTCAAAGGCATTGACAATTTGTTGGTCCGTTTGTCCCGATGCTGTACACCTGTTCCTGGAGACGAGATTGTCGGATTCATTACGAAAGGAAGAGGCGTCTCTGTGCACCGCAAAGACTGTCCAAACGTTCAAACAGGCAGCCAGGACCGGCTGATTGAAGTGGAATGGGAACATAGCGAAACATCCACGAAAAAAGAATATCCGGTGGATATTGAAATCTCCGCGTTTGACCGTCCAGGAATATTAAATGATGTGATGCATGCGGTGACAGATACAAAAGTCAATATCTTGGCCGTATCCGGACGAGCCGCCCATGACAAAATCGCAACGCTTCATTTGACCCTTGCCATTTCCAATATTTCTGTGTTGCATCGGGTGGTGGAGAAAATCAAACAAATGCCGGATATTTATTCCGTGCAGCGAGTGATCAATTAGTTTTGAGGTGTGTTTGTCAATGAGAGTGGTTTTGCAACGGAGCAAAGAAGCAAAAGTAACTGTGGACGGAAAAGTGACAGGACAAATTGAAAAAGGCTATGTACTGCTTGTGGGCATTACCCATACCGATACGATGGAAGATGTAAACTATCTCGCAAGAAAAATCGCCGAGATCCGACTTTGGGAAGATGAACAGGGAAAAATGAACCGCTCCATTAAAGAGCATGGAGGGGACATTTTATCCGTTTCCCAATTTACGTTATACGCTGATGCCAGAAAAGGCAGAAGACCAAGCTTTGTGGAAGCTGCCCGGCCGGAACAGGCTGAACCTTTGTGGAATGCTTTCAATGAGGCGTTAAGGGAGCAAGGGCTGAAGGTGGAAACGGGCATTTTCGGAGCCATGATGGAAGTATCCCTTGTCAATGATGGCCCGGTGACAATCATTTTGGAGTCGAAATAAAAAAGAAGGCTGCCCGGAATGATTCCAGGCAGCCTTCTTTTTTAAACATTTGTAGTAAAAGTCCTTCAATCAAAATCACAGAAATCCATTTACAGCTGTGCATCAAAATATTTTAATAATCCTTCATAAATGCCCATTGTGGCTTTTTCGCGGAACAGATCGGTGTCGATTGTCTTTTCTTCTCTCGGGTTGCTTAAATAGCCCAATTCTATCAGAACGGCATTTTGCTTATTTTCCCTCAATACCAGATAATTTCCTTTCTGAATCCCCCGATCCCGCAAATCCACTTGTTTCGTCAGTCCGTCATGGACATATTGGGCAAGGGATTCTTGATAGGAGTGGAAATAATAGGTTGTAAATCCTGATACCGTACGGTCTTCGGACGCATCATAATGGATGCTGACGAAAGCATCCGCTCCATGCTGATGGGCGAGGGAAACCCGTTTTTGCAGAGCGACATACACATCGGATTCCCGCGTTAAATAAACATTCGCGCCGGCTTGCTGCAATTTTGATTTTAAAAGTTCCGCGGTTTTTAAAGTGATTTCTTTTTCAATGGTATTTCGCAGCCCGGCCGTTCCCTGGTCGTTGCCGCCATGTCCGGGGTCGATCACAATGGTTACACCGTTTAATGTTCCTTTTTTCCGTTTCCCTTTCTTTTTCGGCGATTGGGATTGTCCGTCCGTTGAAACTACCCAGCTTGCAACAAAGCCCGCCGACTTGTCCGGAAGCTGGATTTTATACCAGTCCCCGTCTGTTCCAATCACCCGATATTGTTCACCGGCCCGGGCAATGGATAGTACGTTGGATGATGTGGAAGGTTCTTTACGTATATTTGTTCCATTGTAAATAATTGTGACGGTTTTTTTCTTTTTCTCTTCTTTATTCCGTTTGAACTCGAATGAGCCGTAAAAGCTGTAAATCCATCCTTTCTTGCCATGGTAATCAATTTGAATCCAATGATTGTGCCGGTCCAGAACTCGGTATTGTTCCCCTTTTTTCGCAATGCCCAGTTCTTTTGATTTTAAATTCGGCTTGTTCCGTACATTGACCGCATTAACCGCTATGGTAAAATAATTGGCATCATCCGATTCGGCCGATTCCAATTCTTTTCCTTCATCATCTTTCGATTCATCGGTTTTTGCTTCATTGATGGAAACATATTCTTTCGAAACCCATCCGGTTATTTGCTGGTGCCGGATTTGCACCCACTGGTCCCGTTCGTTTTGAACGGCTACTTGATCCCCTGAAAACAACTGGCCAAGGACGGGAGCATCAAGGGATGGTTCAAGCCGGATATTTAAGTGGTCAACTTGGACCACCGCGAATTTTTTGACATTTTCTTTATGTATTTTCTGTGTCAGCCAAGATGCGACCCATCCCTTTTTTCCATCCGTTTCCACATATAGCCAATCACCCTCGGCATCCAAAACTTTTAATTTATCGTTTTTTTGAAGGGTATCGAGTATGGAATAAGATAGGCCGGGTCCTTCCCTCAAATACAATTTTTCGGCATAGACGATCCGGGTTTCTTCATTGTCCGCCAAAACGAAGGGGGACAGATATGTATACAAGCAAGCGACAAGAAAGGATATGCCAAGAAATAGTAAAATTCTTCGCTTCATAAAACAACCAACTTTCACTTACTAAAAATGTTGAAATATCATATTTATTGTAAAATGGGATGGATGTATAAATCTATACTTTTTTGAAAATAGTTGACAACTTTTCGTTTCATAATTATGATTAGAATTAATGTGAAAATGTTGTCGAAAGCCTATGACCAAGAGAGTAGCAATTACCTGACGTCCAGAGAGGGAAAGACTTGGGCTGAAATCTTTCCTACTGAAGGTATTTGCGAAGAACACTTGCGAGGCGTTTTCCTGAAAACTTAGTAGGGAAAAACGGAAACGGCCGTTATCCGTATGAGTGGGCGTGTTTTTGCACGTCAACTAGGGTGGAACCGCGGAAGTAATATGCTTTCGTCCCTTGTGATGAGGGATGAGAGCATTTTTTTGTTCCAATCTTTGTTTGGAGGAAGGAGATCGAAATGGCTTTTAAAGTACCTAGAGGAACACAGGATATATTGCCGGATCAAACGCCGAAATGGCAAAAAATCGAGTCCGTTTTACGGGAATTGGCCCGCGTTTATCGATATAAAGAAATACGCACCCCTATTTTCGAACATACGGAATTGTTTCACCGAAGCGTAGGAGATACAACCGATATCGTTCAAAAAGAAATGTATACATTTGAAGACAGGGGCGGCCGTTCATTGACACTGCGCCCGGAAGGAACAGCTTCCACGGTTCGCGCCTATGTGGAACATAAAATGTATGGTGCTCCGGAACAGCCGGTGAAACTGTCATACATGGGGCCGATGTTCCG
>JGI1652J44930_10000641_pt1 | contig 13542 bp, 11 predicted proteins | sample NewIslsDNAsample_FD_44930 | JGI IMG/M metagenome (IMG submission 44930)
TTGCATTTGCGGATCGCGTGCGGAAATTTTGGGACGGCTATTTGGTATTGGCTGGCGGCATTTCAACTGGTTACGGCATTTTGGCGGCACAAGCGCTAGGCGCTGATTTAGCGTATATGGGAACGAGATTTATTGCCGCGAAAGAAAGTATGGCGAGCGACGAATATAAACAAATGCTCATTGAATCAACGGAAGAAGACGTGATTTTAACGGATGCGTTTTCCGGCGTAAATGCGAATATGCTGGCACCAAGCATTCGCAAAGCAGGGCTTGATCCTGAGAAATTGAAACGGAAAGAAAAAGTGGACTTCAGTCAAATGAATAAAGATACAAAAGCATGGCGGGATATTTGGTCTGCAGGCCACGGCGTTGGAACGATTGAATCGATTGATACGGCAGCGAATATCATTGCCCAATTGCGAGAAGAATACGAAACCGCCTGCAAACGTTTGAACGTTACGAACGAATGGATTTAACAAAAACAATTAATTTTTGAAAGGATAAAAAAACGGCGATTTTATTGAATTCTTATCCAGACAACTTCTTCCCATGCAGGGAAGAAGTTTTTTGTTATTTTCACCTATCACCGGCAAACGCCTGCACTCATACACTATTGTGTGAATTTCAATGCGAAGGATGTGCGTGTGAGTGACAGGGAGCGTTTTGAAATATTTTGCCGGCGGAAATACAGCGAAAGGCCATTACAGTCTGTTTCATTCCAATTTTTCAAATTTGGAACGCTTATATATTTTAAAAGGAGGTCCAGGTACTGGGAAATCATATTTTATTAAAAAAATCGGAAAAGAATGGCGAAAAAGAGGATATTCGTTAGAATATATTTACTGTTCCTCTGACAAAGATTCGTTGGATGGGATTATTATTCGTGAATTGAATGTCGGGATTGTGGATGGTACGAATCCGCATGTGATTGAACCGCAATTTCCTGGCGCCATCGACGAATATGTCAATTTGGGTGTTGCTTGGGATTCAGAAAAGCTGCGGAAACATAAAGAGGAAATTGTGTCGCTGACCACTCAAGTCAGCCACTTGTTTCAAGCGGCTTACGATTCGTTTAAAGATGCGTATGTTTTTTACGAAAAGCAAAGAGAAAACGTCAGCCGCTACTTAAACAGCGAGAAAGTGAAGCGATTGACAGAAACGCTTGTTGATGAACTGTTTGATGAAAAGTTAAACACGAAGACCGCGGTTGTAAAGCATCGGTTTCACGGCGCGAATACGCCAACGGGATATGTCAGCTTTTTACATGAACTGACGGAACCGTTAAGAAAGCGTTGCGTGCTTACGGGACGGCCTGGAACAGGCAAGTCGATTGTACTGAAACGGTTATTGCTGGAAGCGGAAATCAGGGGATTTCAGGTGGAAGCTTACCATTGCGGATTTGTTCCGGAAAATATCGATTTACTGATTATCCGCGATTTGGATTTAGCCGTCATCGATCATAAACAGCCGCATGAATTGCGTAACATTCGCAATACGGATAAAGTGATTGAGATGGAAAAAGAAGTGTTGGATTCAAATTGGCTTCATGAAGATGAGGAGTTGGCTGAAGCGTATGAGAAACATATGCAAGAAGGATTTTCTTCGTTAAGAAAAGCGAAGTTTTTGCGGGATAAACTGGAAAACTACTATACGCAAGCAATGGATTTTCAAATGACAACGAAAATACGGGAAGATATTCAGCGGGAAATTGAAAAAATTGCAGCCGAACAATAAACCTGCCGGTTTATTGTTCGATCGGTTCGATTTCATTCAGCAAACGATCGAGTTCGTGAAAGATCNCTTCGTTTCCGACGAGTACGAACGNCCCCTTTTTTTGTTGAATCCGTTTTGTTTTGCCGCCTGCTTCTTGCACAATTAATAAGCCGGCTTCAACGTCCCAGGCATTTAATTTAAATTCCCAATAACCGTCAAAGCGGCCGGCGGCAACCTGGCATAAATCAATTGCAGCGCTGCCGGTGCGGCGAATGCCGCCAATGTTTACAATCACTCCGCTAAAATAGTTGACATTGTTCAGCGGGTCGGTTGCTTTATCGTAAGGAAATCCGGTCGCAATGACTGCTTGTGATAGTTTTTTTGTGTCGGAGACATGAATTCGTTTGCCGTTCAAATAAGCGCCATTACCTTTGATGGCTTCATACATTTCATCGAGCATCGGAAGATAAACGAGCCCGACGACAGGTTCCTGTTTGTATTTTAAGGCAACGGAAATCGAAAAGAGCGGAAAGCCGTGCGCGTAATTGACGGTGCCATCGATTGGGTCGATGACCCATTCATAATCCGAATCATTCGCGTAGTTTCCGGTTTCTTCCGTTAAAATTTGATGAGCTGGATACGCTGTTTTAATTTGCTGGATCAAAAATTGTTCTGTCCACACGTCCACTTCCGTGACGAGATCGATGTCAGACGTTTTTGATTTCATTTCCATCGGTTTTTGCAAACGGCGGATTTGCGTTTCTCCGGCCTGGCGCATCCATGTTTTCATTTGCTCCGCCATGTCAAACCATTCGTTCATTATCCTGCCCCCATTTTTAATCCGACCATTTGTAAATCCAGAAATATTCCGTATTGATCCGTTCCTGGACTTGCTTGTCTTTTAAGCCGAATTTTTCTGCTCTTCCGCGTACAAAGGCGCCAAATTGCGATTTGTGAGCTTGGATCGCTTTCAATTTAATTTCCGCGTATTTGCTGACGTCGCGAACGATATCTGGCGGTCCAAGTTCATCAATGCAGTTGTTTGAAAAAGCGACGCAATGAACCGTTGGGCGTTCATCTTTTGGAAGCCGCTGTACTGCGTGAATGACGGCGGCCCCGCAAGCGTCATGATCAGGATGAACGCTGTAGCCTGGATAAAACGTAATGATAAGAGACGGTTTGATTTCATCGATAATCGGTGAAAAATAATCCGCAAGATCGTCAATGTCTTCAAATTCCAGTGTTTTATCCCGCAAACCGAGCAAGCGCAAATCATCGATTTTCAGTGCTTTGCAGGCTTCTTCAAGCTCCTGTTTGCGAATCATCGGCAGCGACTCGCGAGTCGCAAACGGCGGGTTTCCCATATTGCGCCCCATTTCTCCAAGCGTGCAACAGACGTAGGTGACAGGTACGCCGTTTTGCGTGTACATCGCAATCGTTCCAGAAATTCCGAACGATTCATCATCGGGATGAGGAAAGATGACGAGTACATGTTTTTCTTTTTCCATGTTATTTTTGCGCTCCTTTATTATGTTGGATTCTTGCTGAACAAAAAAACTTTCGTGTTAGAAAGGCTCTTCACTGAGCTGTAATGCGACTGCCAGTTTTCCTTCATCGTTATGCCCGGCAAGCAATAACCGGTGTTTTTCATCGATTTCCCAATCGGTTAACCCTTCTGCGTACACCCATCCGTTTTCCATTTTCAATCCGACACGGTAAGGTCCGTCACCCGTAATTTTTCCTCTCGTGTAGCGGATTTTGGCATTGCGGATATATGCCCCGGCGTTCAGAAAATTTGCGTTGTAATGCGAGGCATAAGCTCCGTTCGTTGTTTCAAGGTGGATGTAGACGTCTTTATTTTGAAAAGCATTCAGCGCTTGTTGAACTTTTTCACGTTCGATTGGCTGCATTTTTTTTCTCCTTTCTCTGTTCTTCATTGTACGAAAGTTGTTTCCGTTTGTCTCATCATTTGATTTCAATCGCCCAGTTTCCGTTTCTAAAGATAGGTTCGAGAGTGCCGTCTGCTGTTTCACCGTCGATGTTCAATTCGTCCGATCCGATCATAAAATCTACGTGCACGATGCTCGAATTTGCACCATGTTTTTCAAGCTCTGACTTGGACATTGTTTTTCCGCCTTCAAGACAAAACGCGTATGCGCTTCCGATCGCAATATGACAGGATGCATTTTCATCAAATAACGTGTTGTAGAAAACAAGGTTCGTTTGTGAAATCGGCGATTCGTGGGGAACGAGCGCTACTTCACCTAAATAGCGTGCACCTTCATCCGTGTCGATCAGCTGTTTTAACGTTTCATATCCCTGTTTTGCCGTGAAATCGACAATTTTTCCGTCTTGAAATGTAAAAGAAAAATCGTCAATGATCGTTCCGCCATAATTTAACGGTTTTGTGCTTGCAACCGTACCGTTTACGCCCTCTTTTTTCGGAGTTGTAAATACTTCTTCGGTCGGCATGTTCGGCATGAACGGAATTCCGCGTTCGTTTTTTCCACCGCCGCCGCACCAAAGATGTTTATCAGGCAGTTCGATCGTAAGGTTCGTTCCTGGCCCTTTGTAATGCAGTTTTTTATATTTTTTTGCATTTAAGTAATTGACTTTTTGCTGCAGGTCCGCCTGATGTTTTTGCCATGCAGACACCGGATCAGGAAGGTCGATTCGCGTTGCTTTCATAATCGCTTCCCACAGTTTTCGGATGCCCTTGTCATTTGGTTCATTTGGGAAAACTTTTTCTGCCCATTCTTTTGTTGGATAAGCGATAATTGACCAGCTGACCTTATCCGCCTGAATGTATTCGCGAAATTTAGCCATCGCTTGGCCGGCCGTTTTCTGTGCAGTTGCAACTTTTTTTGGATCAACGTCTTTTAAAAGTTCGGGATTCGGCGCTAAAACTGACAAAATCGCTGCTCCGTCTTCAACCATTTCTTCGTAGCCTTTCGCTTTCCACATCGGATATTCCGTGAACGCTTCATCCGGTGCATAGGTATATTTCACTTTCGTAAATTCATCGTCACTCCATTCGACGTGAACGTTGCGAGCTCCATTTTTAAACGCGATTTCCGCAATTTTGTAGACGAGTTCTTTAGCGACGATTGGCGCATTGATGACAAGCAATTGGCCTTTTTGAATGTTTACGCCAACTTTTACCGCTAATTCGGCATATTTTTGAAGTTCATGTTCTTGAATCATCATCACAAGACTCCCTTTCGGTTTGTTTTAGTTATGATTTTACATGGAAATGGTTGCGAAGGGAAATACAAGAAAAATTATTTTAAATAAAAAATAAATATAAGCATCAAATATGGTGCGTTATGAAAAAAGAAACGATAGGTTTGTTTGCAAAACAAGTTTTATGGTCCAAAGTTCCGGCAATTGTGACAAATTTTCAAAAAAGCAGCAACGCTACTTTTGAAAGCGGTTTACTTACCGATAAATGTTATATGTAAAAAATATTTGAAATAGGCGGGATGGACATGAAGTGGACAGTAGGAAGAAGGTTAACCGTTGTTTTATTGCTTGTTATTTTTTTACTGGCAACCGTTTTGACATTCATGAATTATCGTTCGATGAAAAATAGTTTGATTGAAAGCGCTCAACATAAAATGATTGCCGATCTCCAAATCTCGTACCAATATTTGGATAAAAAATACCCTGGCGAATGGAAATTAGTAAATGGCGAACTGTATAAAGGCACCGTTAAAATGAACAATAATTTTGCGATCGTAGATGAAATAGGGGAACTTAGCGGCGGAAATGTGATTACCATTTTTGCAGGGGATACGCGAATTGCGACGAACGTTGAAACAGATGATGGAGAGCGGGCAGTGGGCACAAAAATCAACGATAAAGTCAAAGCAGTCGTTATCGGCCAGAAACAGCGATATGTCGGTAAAGCGAATGTCGTTGGAGAGCCGTATCAAACGGTTTATGATCCGATTTTTGACGCAAATAACAACGTAATCGGAATCTGGTCGACGGGCGTTCCTGAAGGGCCTTATGTGGAGATTGCAAAAAAAACGGTGTTTGACAATATTTTGGTTACTGTCATTATCAGTTTTATTGTCTTCATTGTCAGCTACTTTTTCATTAGCAGAAAAGTCAGCAAGCCTCTTATATCAATGATTTCGCATGCTGAAAAAATGGCGGAACTGGAATTAAACAACAGCGCGATCGCAGTGAAAGGTTCAAGTGAAATAGCTCAGCTCGGGCGCAGTTTTAACAAAATGAAAGAAAACTTAATGGACATGGTGAAAAAAATAAACGAAAGCGCGAAACAGTTATCAAGCGCATCTGAGCAGCTTGCAGCTCATTCGAAAGATACAGAAATATCTTCCGGACAAGTTGCGCAAGCGATACAGGATATCGCTGAAGGATTGGTGAAACAAAACGAGCTGGTCAAGCAAGTTGTGGAAATGACCAATCAAGCGGTTGAACTTGTTCAGGAAGGGTTAAAACAGGCGGAAGACACGCTTAAGGCTTCGAATGAATCAACGCAAAAAGCACACGAAGGCGATCAAGTGATCGAAACGGCTGTGAAACGTTTGACTGAAATTACGGAAACCGTATCTGATGCGGCAAAATCGGTGCATAAACTGGGCGAACGTTCGAGAGAAATCAGCAGCATCATTACAACGATCACATCGATTGCAGAACAGACGAACCTGCTTGCATTAAACGCTGCTATCGAAGCGGCGCGGGCTGGCGAGTCGGGAAGAGGTTTTGCTGTCGTAGCGGATGAAGTGAGAAAACTCGCGGAAGAAACCGGCGAATCCGCAAAGCAGATTACCGGACTTATCGAATCGATTCAAGATGACACGAAAAAAACGATTGAAGATATGAAGATGAGTTTTGAATCGGTTGTCAATCAAGTTAAAATGATTGAAGAAAGCCGGAAAGCGTTGACAATGATCGTTCAAAAAGCGGAGCAGACCGAGCAGAATGCCCATCGTTTGAACGAGTTGTTTATTGCGTTTGAAAACAATGTGAAAAATGCGCAAAGCAAAATTGCGGAAATTGCTGAAGTGCTGGATCAAGCGTCGGCTTCAGCGGAAGAAGTGTCTGCATCTGCTGAAGAACAGGCGGCAATTACAGCAGAAATATCGGAAAATTCTTCATTGTTAGGCAATCTTTCTCAACAATTAAATGAACAGGTGAAACGGTTTACTCTTGAATAGGGGTATACGATCCTTTGAACGCTCGGTTCAAAGGATCTTTTTGATTTTGACAATTTAAAAAACTTTATCTGATTGGACGTTGTCGCTGCGATAAAATCGGTTGCAAACTTCTTTGCACTTCTTATTAAACTATAATACGATAGAGTTAATCGGATAAAATAGGAGGGATCTGTTTTGGCATTTACGGAATCAGCAACTTTACATAACGGTGTAAAAATGCCTTATCTTGGGTTAGGCGTGTATAAAGTATCGGAAGGCGAAGAAGTCGAATTTGCTGTGAAAACGGCTTTAGCATACGGTTATCGCAGTATCGATACCGCTGCTTTTTATCAAAATGAACGCGGAGTCGGAAAAGCGATTAGAGAATCCGGCGTGCCTCGTGAAGATGTGTTCATTACAACGAAGGTATGGAACGATTCGCATGGATTTGAAAATACGCTAAAAGCGTTTGAAGAAAGCAGAGAAAAGCTCGGTGTTGATTATATTGATTTATATTTAATTCATTGGCCGGTAAAAGGAAAATATAAAGAAACATGGAAAGCATTGGAACATTTGTACCGTGAAAAAAAAGTGCGCGCGATCGGAGTCAGCAATTTCCATATCCATCATCTGGAAGATTTGATGGCGGATTGTGAGATTAAACCGATGGTGAACCAAATCGAATTCCATCCGAAACTTACCCAGCGGGAACTTTTGGCTTATTGCCAAAAACATGATATTCAGGTGGAAGCATGGAGCCCGTTAATGAGAGGAAATTATTTCGATCATCCGACGTTGACTGAGCTTGCTAAAAAATATAACAGAACAGTTGCACAAATCATTTTGCGCTGGGATATTCAACAAAAAGTCGTAACCATCCCGAAATCGGTGAATGCCGATCGAATCAAAGAAAATGCGCAAATTTTTGATTTTGAGTTAACGGAAGAAGAAATGGAACAAATCGCAGCAATGAACGAAAACCTTCGATTCGGCCCCGATCCAGACAATTTCAATTTTTAGTTGTTAAGGAAGTGGAGTGAAAATGCAGTACATCAAAACGGAACGGCAAAAACGGATTTATCAGTTGTTGGACGAACACGAAGAAGATTTCAAGCAATGCGGTGCCAAGGCGGATGCGGAAGGTTCTTTTCCGTATGATAATTTCAATGAATTGAAAAAGCTTGGGATTACGAGTCTGACGGTTCCGAAAGAGTTTGGCGGAGAAGAAATTCCTTTATATGAGCTCGTGCTTTATTTGGAAAAACTGGGGCAAGCAGACGGTTCGACAGCACTTGGCCTCGGCTGGCATTTAGGGATTATGATGGACCTCGCTGACAGAAGACCTTGGCCAGAAGAAGTGTATAAACAAGTATGCGAACGGGTAGTGAAAGAAGGTGCAATGGTAAACCGCGCCGCCACTGAACCGCGAACCGGAAGTCCGACACGCGGCGGGAAACCGGAAACGACTGCTGTCAGACAGCCTGATGGTTCATGGAAAATAACCGGACGAAAAACGTTTACGACGCTGTCGCCGATTCTTGATTATTTTTTAGTAGCGGCAACTGATGATGAAACGGGAGAAGTAAATGAATATTTGGTTCCGAGAGACGTCGAAGGAGTTTCGATTGAAGAAACATGGGATTCGATTGCGATGCACGGTACGGGCAGTCACGATTTGGTGTTGCAAGATGTTGTCGTACCGCCTGAATATTTGGTGGAAGCCAAACGGAGCGAACGAAAAGCGAGACCGAGCGGCTGGCTGCTTCACATTCCTGCTGTCTATTCCGGCATTGCGCTTGCCGCTAGAAACGAAGCGCTGAAGTTTGCGACAACGTATTCGCCAAACAGCATCGTCGGAACCATCAGCCAGCTTCCGAATGTACGCCGTTTAATCGGTGAAATCGAAGTGAAATTGCATCAAATGCGTGAAGTGCTGTATTCGGCGGCTCGGACCTGGGACGAAGAAGCGGCATATCGCAGTCAAATGACAGCACAGCTTCAAATGACGAAACATATCGTGACGAATACGGCAATTGAAGTCGTCGATTTAGCAATGCGGATCGTCGGCGCTCGAAGCTTGTCTGCAAAACATCCATTGCAGCGCTATTATCGCGACGTGCGCGCTGGACTTCATAATCCGCCGATGGACGATGCGGTTATTGCGCTGCTTGCCGATCAGGCGATCCAGTCGTTTAGCTAATCGGATTGAGAGGCGTTAAAATGCTTTGTTTATGGCATTTTAACGTCTCTTTTTTTGATAGTTGGCAGACGCGCATTTCGGTAAAATTTGGTTTTTTTGGGAACAAATAAAAGTCAAAGAACTTAATTTTTATTTTGAAAATAATCTAAATATTAAATATAATAAAAATAATACAAATCGAGAGGGGGATTTGCTGATGCTGTTAACGGATGTAATGGCGCAAAATATCGAAAAGTATGGCGAGTATCCTTTTTTGTACTACGGAGAGAAAGCGTTTACAAACGTTGAGACTCATGAATTTGCGGGCGATTTTGCGGCTGTGCTGAAAAAGCATGGAATCGAAAAAGGCGATCGTGTCCTCGTCTGTATGCCGAACTGTCCTGAGGTTATTTTTGCGTATCAGGGGATTTTAAGAACGGGCGCTATCGTTGTTCCGGTCATGTTTTTGCTTCATCAGCAAGAAATCCATTACATTTTGAAAGATTCGGAAGCGAAAGCGGTCATAGCATCGAGCATGACCTTCAAGAAAGTGCAAAAAGCATGTGAAGGATTGTCATTTGCACCAAAAATTTTTGTCGTCGATGACGTAAATAGCGAAGATGCGCTCAATATATACAAAGAAGCAGAAGGGCTTGAACGAGTGGAGGCGAGCGTGCCGGCATCAGAAGACGACGTTGCGGTAATTTTATATACGTCGGGAACGACTGGAAAACCGAAAGGCGTCATGCTGACGCATAAAAATTTATATTCGAATGCTGCGACTTCCGCATCACTGAATCAAGATGATGAAAGAGGTACGACGCTTGGAGTGCTTCCGCTTGCGCACGTCTACGGTTTTACGGTTTCAAATGCCTGCTTTTTACTCGGAGCCTCAATTGTCATTTTTTCCATGTTTAATCTGGAAGAAGTATGCAAAGCAATCGAAAAGCACAAAGTGAAAGGTTTCAACGCAGTTCCTGCAATGATTCACGCGATGGTGACAAGCCCGATTACGGAAAAATATGATCTGTCAAGTCTGGAATACGTCGGATCCGGTTCTGCACCGATTCCGGTTTCGTTAATCGAGGCGTTCAAAAAGAAATTCAATGCTGACGTACTGGAAGGGTATGGGTTGTCAGAAGCGGCTCCGGTCGTTTCCACGCATCGCAGATCGATGCCGATCAAACCGGGATCAGTCGGTCTTCCGCTGCCAGGNGTGGAAATTAAAATCGTCGATGAACAAGGAAACGAACTGCCAACAGGGGAAGTTGGGGAACTGATCGTTCGCGGTGACAATATTACGCCAGGATACTTCCGCAACGAAGAAGCTACGAAAGAAGCAATTAAAGACGGCTGGCTGTATACTGGAGATATGGCGAAAGTTGATGAAGACGGATATTTGTATATCGTCGATCGCAAAAAAGATTTGATTATTCGCGGCGGCTTTAACATTTATCCACGTGAATTGGAAGAGTTGATTTCCCGCCATGAAGCCGTATCGGAAGTAGCTGTCGTTGGCGTTCCGTCGGAAAGAATGGGAGAAGAAGTAGTGGCTTTTGTCGTAAAAAAGCCTAAAATAGAAGTATCGGAACAAGATATTATTGAATATTGCCAAAGCAAACTGGCAAAATATAAAACGCCTCGCCGCGTCTTGTTTGTAAAAACTTTGCCGAAAAATGCAGTCGGAAAAGTATTAAAGCAAAACTTGCGTTCTCAAATTGAAGATGTAGAATTATTCATCTAGACGAATATGCAACATAGATATAGAGAGGAAGATTTTTTAGGATGGGATTTGAGTTAGGAGAGTACCATGACCGCGAACATTTAAAAAACATGATCGACGAATTTACCCCTGAGCAGTTGGAAAGTTTGCATTTTTACATGAATATTTTAGAAAAAGGCTTTGCTGGAAAACGCGGGCCGGAAGGAAAAGTGATTCGAGGTTTTTTTAATGCTGCATATGAACGGACAGGAGAGAGGGAGACTGTTGCCACTCTCCCTGTTCGTTGGGAAATGTACAACGGCATCGGCGTATTGCACGGCGGGGTGATTGCAACATTTATCGACAACGCAATGGCAATGACGGTGTATTTATGTCACCCGCATGAGATTCTTCGCCAAGTCACCGTCGATTTAAACATTCACTATCTGAAAGGCGCGAAAGGCAAACGATTGGTAGCGGAAACGACGCTGCTGCAAGCAGGAAAAAGCATCGCAGTTTTGGAAAGCAATATCAAAGATGAAGAAGGTGATATCGTTACAAAAGCGACCGGCACATTTCGTGTCTGGGTAAAAGAGTAGGCAGTACATAGCTTTTTTATTTCTGTTCGGCGGCAGGATATTGCCGCTCGGACTATTAATTATTATCAAAATATAGCAAATTTTACGAATAACATTAGTTGTACAAAAAATGTGAGGTGAACGAAATGGATTTGTCATTTACGCCAGAACAGGAAGCTTACAGAAAACGGGTGCGCGAATGGCTTTTGGAAAATATTCCGGAAGGTTGGGGAACGCCGGAGTTTGAATGGCCGGAAGACGAAGAAAAACGCGGGCAATTTTTGCGTGAGTGGGACAGAAAATTGTACGAAGGCGGTTTTGCTGGCATTTCCTGGCCGAAAGAATATGGCGGACAAGGTTTGACGCACGTAGAAGAAATTATTTTTGACGAAGAAGCTGGAAAATTGAATGCACCGAGCGGAATTAACGTACTTGGCAAACTGCTGCTTGGGCCGACATTGCTTTTGTATGGAACGGAAGAACAGAAAAAACGGTTCTTACCGCCCCTTTTGCGTGGAGAAGAAGTTTGGTGCCAAGGTTTTTCGGAACCGAATGCAGGATCTGACCTGGCGTCGCTGCAAACAAGAGCAGAGCTTGACGGCGATGAATGGGTGATCAATGGACAAAAAGTCTGGACAAGTTATGCGCATCATGCGGATTGGTGTTTTTTGCTGGCCAGAACGGATCCGGAAGCTCCAAAACATAAAGGCATTTCGTTTTTCCTTGTTCCGATGAAAAGCGAAGGCGTAACGGTTCGTCCGCTCGTTCAGTTAAATAAAAACCGTGATTTTAACGAAGTCTTTTTTGATAACGTCCGCATTCCGAAAGAAAATATTGTCGGTGGTGTGAATAACGGTTGGAAAGTTGCGATGAGCACGCTCGGATTTGAGCGGGGTACGCTTGCGCTCGGACGCCAGCAGCGTTTCCAAAATGAATTTTATGAACTTGTGAAACTGGCGAGAGAAATGCGCGCGCCGGATGGAACGCTCGTAAAAGATAACCCGTATTTCCGTCAACGGATGATCGAAGTGTTTAACGACATCCGCATCATGCGCTACCACGGTCTTAAAACGATTAGTCAGTTGTTAAACGAAGGAAAGCTCGGTCCGGAAGCGTCTCTGCAAAAACTGTTCTGGACGACGATGCACGTAAATTTAGGCGAAGTCGCGATGGAAGTGCTTGGACATGAAAGCCCATATTGGGGTGTTGATAGCGTCAGCCGTGGAAAAATGCAGGATATTTACTTTACATCGCGAGGAGCAACGATTTACGCAGGTTCGACACAGATTCAGAAAAACATCATCGCGGAGAGAATTCTCGGAATGCCGAAATAAGGGGGACGAGCGAACATGTTTTTTGGTTTTTCAGAAGAAGAAAGAATGGTCCAAAAAAGTGTCAAAGACATGCTTGAAAAACACTGTTCAACCGAATACGTGCGAAAGTTTATGGAAAATCCGGCCGTATCTGATACGCTAAAAGAACAATTTGTCCAGCTCGGACTGTTGGGGATTTTAGAACCGGACGAGAAAGAAGAAAAAGTAAACGGGGTTACCTATGCGATTTTAATTGCTCAAGAAGCAGGCCGTGCGCTGTTGCCTTACCCTTTGCTTGAAAATCTGACAGGTCTTTACGCGCTGAAAACGTGCAGGCGCCACGATGAGCTAATCCGAGCAGTTGAGGAAGGAAAATCGCTATTAACTGTTGCATGGCGTTCTGAAAATGCGGTGGCAGCAAAAACGGATGAAGGATACTCGCTTTCAGGAACGCTTTCGGAAGTGCCGTTTGCTGCCGATGCTGATAAAGTGATCGCATGTGTGCGCGTATCAGGTGCAGGGTTTTCTCCAGAAGAAGAAGAAACGGTTGTTGTCATCGACCGCAATCATCCCGCTGTTCAGTTAAGAAAACGCGACGGATATGATGAAACGTATCCGCTTTACGACATGACGTTGAATGCTTATCCATTGAAGTCTAATGATGTCGTGAAAGGCGTAGGTATGGGACATGGCCACAAGTTAATGGAAAAAGTGAAACAGTTAGGTGCGCTTTTGCTTGCTTCTGAAATGGCGGGCGTCTCTGAACGTGCGATGTACGAAACGGTAGAATACACGAAACAGCGGAAACAGTTCGGAGTTGAGATTGCGAGATTCCAAGCGTTAAAACATATGGCAGCGGACATGTATTTACTTGTAGAAAGTACAAAAT
>JGI1652J44930_10000642_pt1 | contig 13540 bp, 14 predicted proteins | sample NewIslsDNAsample_FD_44930 | JGI IMG/M metagenome (IMG submission 44930)
CATCGCCTTCCCCAAGACGGCCAGCGGCAGCTGCCTGCTCACGGACGCTCCGGCTCCGGTGGATGAGCATCAGTTGAAGGAACTGCATATTTCGGTCACTAATAAAATGTCAAGGAAGATGTATAATAACATCGATTAACAGCCGTGGCCCCCTTTTGTGCATCAATTTCTTTCGCCATGGAAAAATAATAAACAGTTGCCCACAATGTACCGCTTGCCATCCGTGCCTCTGCTGTGGTAACATGAAATCAGCAACAGGAGCCCTGCTATGTGCGTTAACCCCTGAAAGTTTTGAGCCAACACCCATACAAAGGGAGCCCGGGGTCATTTGTGGGCGCGGAAGCCTCGTGAGAGAGGACCCGCAAACACAGGTGCAGGGCACCCACCTGCGAGAGAGCAGGTTCAAAACTGAGGGAGCCACGGCATAACGGGGCTCTTTTCCATTTTCAAAAGGGGACCTTCTCGGATTCCGCTCCGAGGGCTGGTGCAAAGGATGATTGGATGCGAATCGGTGTGGATATCGACGGTACCATCAAGGATACCCGGTGTGCGGCCGTTCAGGTATATAACGAGGTGTTGAACCGGAGCGTCAAGCCGGAAGAGGTGACCGATTTTTACCTGGACAAGGCTTACGGTTTGTCCCCCCGGGAAGGGGCCAGGCTGTGGCGAAAGTTGGAACACCGGATTTACGCCCTGGGGGTTCCCCTGAAGGGGGCGGCGGAGACCCTCTGGAAATTGCAGCGCAGAGGACACGAGATCTACTTTATCACCGCTCGTCCCGGCATGAAACATATCGCAGATGTGACGAAAAACTGGTTGCAAAAGCACGGGTTTCCCTACGATCCCAGCCGTTTGCGGATGAGTGCCCAGGATAAGGCGAAGATCGCCCGGGAGCTGGGGATCCAGCTGTTCTTTGAGGATGCGCCGAAGCATTTGGACCGTCTGGTCGAAGAGGGGATTCCGACGGTGATCGTGGATGCGGTCTATAACCGGAATTACCCCGGTGATTTGCCGCGAATCAAAAGTTGGGACGAGGTGTTACCCCTCGTGGAGGAAATGGAAAAGCGCCTGAAAAACGTCTGAGCCGCCATCGAAGGATGGCGGCTCGTCTCACAGGCGCGGATCTTCCAGCAATCGCTCCAGCTCTTCCTTGTGTTCGGTTTCTTCGGCCAGCATTTCTTCCAACTTCACCTTCAGCTCCGTTTCTCCGACCTGTTCGGCCTGTTCGATCCGTTCCTTNTAGCGGCGGATGGTGTCCTTTTCCGCGTCGACGGATGCCTGGATCATCTCCCGAAGGTCCCCGGTCNGTTTCACCTCGTAAGGCTTTACGACCGGTACCCCTCCCAGCGTGACAATCTTGTTGGCCAGGTACAGGGCATGGTTGATCTCGTCCCGGGCTTCCTTTTCAAAGAGGGGTTTGAGCACCTGCCGTCCGAGGCCGGAGACCCTTGCGGCGTTTTGGATGTACTGGATGACTGCCGTGTATTCGTGTGCCAGATCTTCATTGAGGCCGTCAATCAGTTCCCGGACATCGGTTTTGAACTGAACTTGTTGGCTCATCCCACATCGACTCCTTTTGTATGCCGAGTACACAGGGTTATCTTTCCCTCTGCGGCGAAAAAACATGCACACCGGGGAGAGCACAGTTTGCCGCCAACAAGTACTCTACACCACCGACGGCCGGCGGGCTATGAATCTTTTCACACTTCCCGCCCTTTGATCCGGCGGATCCAATCCTTCAGCTTCCCTTCGTATCCGCGGTCGGCCGGGTGATAGAAGGTCTTGCCGACATGTTCGTCGGGGAGATATTGTTGCTCCACATATCCCCGGGGAAAGTCGTGGGGGTACAGGTATCCGACGCCACGGCCCTGCTCGCGTGCCCCGGAGAAATGGGCGTCCCGCAGATGGGGGGGAACCTCGCCCCGGGATTCTTCGCGCACCGCCTTGGTGGCCTCCGAAATGCCGCGAATCACCGCGTTGCTCTTGGGGGCGGTGGCGATGTAGATGGCGGCTTCCGCCAGCGGAATGCGGGCCTCCGGCATTCCCACGGTCTCCACCGCGTGGGCGGCGGCGGAGGCGATGAGGAGGGCGCGGGGGTCGGCCATGCCCACGTCTTCGGCGGCGTGGACGAAGATGCGGCGCGCGATCAGTCGGGGATCTTCCCCGGCTTCCAGCATTTTGGCCAGATAATACAGGGCGGCGTCCGGATCGGATCCGCGCATGCTCTTGATAAAGGCGGACAACGTGTCGTAATGATTGTCACCGCTCTTGTCATAGCGGACCATCTTGCGCTGGATGGACTCCTCAGCCGTGTCCAGGGTGATGCGCCGAATGCCCAGCTCGTCGGGGGATGTGGTCAAAACGGCCAGCTCGATCGCGTTGAGGGCGCTGCGGGCATCCCCGCCCGCGGTGCGGGCGATGTGGGCCAGGGCTTCTTCTTCCACCTCCACCTGGTACTTGCCCAGCCCCCGATCCTCATCCTCGAGGGCACGCTTCAGGAGCAGGATCAGCTGTTCCTCCGTCAGGGGGACCAGCTGAAACACCCGCGAGCGGGACAGGAGCGCGGCATTCACCTCAAAGGCGGGGTTCTGCGTTGTGGCGCCGATCAGGATGATGGTGCCGTCCTCTACATAGGGAAGAAGGGCATCCTGCTGGGACTTGTTGAATCGGTGGATTTCGTCGATGAACAAAACGGTCCGCTGACCGTACATTCCCAGCCGTTCCTTGGCTTCCTTCGTCAACCGACGAATGTCGGAAACCCCCGCGGTGACCGCGTTCAGCTGTTCGAAGTGGGCCTTGGTGCTTCCGGCGATCACTCTGGCCAGGGTGGTTTTCCCCGTTCCCGGCGGCCCGTAAAAAATCAGGGAGGAGAGCTGATCCGCCTCGATGGCTCGGCGGAGCAATTTTCCTGGGCCGAGGATGTGGGACTGACCCACGAATTCGTCCAGCGTCCGGGGACGCATGCGGGCGGCCAGGGGGGCTTTTTTTTCAGTTTCCATCTGATGACCGAACTCGAACAGATCCATGGCGGACATCTCCTTACCGAACAGACATTCCTTTCTCATGCATACCACATTCGGCGGCACGGGGCAAGGGAGATCGGTTTATCGACCGGAGGGAGATGTTCCCGCGGTTCATTAGAAAGAGGAATAGAAAAGAGCGGGAGTGGGGAGAGATGAGGATGTGGTTGAAAGGGAAGGCCACTTGGGATCGTCTGTGGCGTTGGATTTTCTTTGTCGCGGGTCTGTGGATCATGTCCTTCGGCGTGGTCCTCACGATTCAGGCGAATTTGGGCGTGTCTCCCTGGGACGTGCTTCACATCGGGCTGTCCCGGACGACGTCCCTTTCCATCGGGATGTGGGTCCAACTGGTCGGCCTCGTTTTGGTCGCCGTCACATCGTGGATGAAGCGCAGGCTGCCGGAAGTCGGTACGGTGCTCAACATGATTCTGGTGGGCCTCTTCATTGACGCCTTGATCTATTTGGGCTGGATTCCGGCGCCTTCTTCCCTTTTGTTGCGTTGGATCTTTTTGATCTCGGGGATCGGTCTGGCCGGCTTCGGTGCCGGAATGTATATCGCTTCCCGGTTGGGGGCGGGGCCGCGGGACGGTTTGACCCTGGTCCTGTCGGAGCGGACGGGCTGGTCGATCAGTCGCATCCGGACGGTCATGGAAGTGGCGGTTTTGGTGATCGGCGGACTGCTCGGGGGACCGCTTTCCGTCGGGACGTTTCTTTCTTCGGTTTTGATTGGACCCGTCATGCATGTTTCGATACAATTTTGGGAGAAGCGTCTGAAGACTGTTGCGGGAAGAGGTGTTCATGTTGAAAGTATCCACCAAGGGCCGGTACGGGCTGACCATCATGATGGATTTGGCGGCCAATTACGGGGAAGGGCCGGTCTCCCTCAAGCGGATTGCGGAACGGCACCAGCTGTCGGAACATTATCTGGAGCAGCTGATTGCCCCTCTGCGAAACGCGGGTCTGGTTAAGAGCATCCGCGGCGCTTACGGGGGATACAAGTTGTCGAAGCCGCCGGAGGATATCACGGCGGGGGAAGTGATCAAGGTGTTGGAGGGGCCGATCATACTCGTGGATGTGGAAGAGGAGAATGATGCGGCCCGCCGGAAACTGTGGAAACGCGTCCGGGACGCCATCGCCGAAGTGCTGGACAGCACCACGCTCAGCGATCTCATCCAAGAGTCTTCCGACAAGGATGAAGCGGACGGCTACATGTTCTATATATGACAGGTGATGAATCATGGCGATCTATTTGGATCATGCTGCAACCACGCCGGTTCACCCGGAGGTTCGGCAGGCGATGCTTCCATATCTGGATGACTATTTCGGGAACCCATCCAGCATGCACCGGTTCGGTCGGGCCGTCCGGCAAGCGGTGGATGAAGCCCGGGATAAACTGGCCGGCGTGTTGGGGGCGGAACCGGGAGAAATCGTATTTACCAGCGGCGGAACGGAAGCGGATAATTTCGCGCTGATCGGGGCGGCGCTGTCGGGGAAAAAACGGGGGAAGGATCATCTGATCACTTCCGCCGTGGAACATCACGCCGTGTTGGATACCTGTCGCCATCTGGAGCGATTGGGATTTCGGGTGACCTATCTTCCCGTCGATGAAACCGGAGAAGTNCGGTTGGATGCGCTCCGGGAGGCGATCGATGACCGAACCGCCTTGGTCAGCGTCATGTACGGCAACAACGAAGTGGGAACCCTGCAGCCCGTGGAAGCCATCGGCGAGTTGGCCCGTGAGAACGGAGCCCTGTTCCACACCGACGCCGTTCAGGCCTTCGGCTACGAACCCCTGAACGTCCGCGAGCTGCCGGTGGATCTTTTGTCGGTTTCCTCCCACAAGATCAACGGACCCAAGGGAGTCGGCGCCCTTTATGTGGCCAAGGGGGTTTCCCTGACTCCCCACATGTACGGAGGCTCCCAGGAGATGCGTCGACGTGCGGGAACGGAAAACGTTCCGGGAATCGTGGGCTTCGGCAAGGCGGCGGAAATTGCCGCCGCGTCCCGCGCGGAGCACCTCGAGCAGGCCCGGCGGTGCCGCGAAGCGATGATCCGAGCGTGGGAGAGGGAAGGAATTGATTTTGTGGTCAACGGCCACCCCCATAGGCATTTGCCCCATATTTTGAATGTCAGCTTCCCGGGGGCGGAGACGGAAACCCTGCTGATGAACCTCGATCTGGAAGGTATCGCCTGCTCCAGCGGTTCCGCCTGCACCTCGGGGACCTTGGAGGTTTCCCACGTGCTGAAGGCGATGAACCTGCCCGAGGCGGTTCTCCGATCGGCGATCCGCTTCAGCTTCGGCAGGGGAAACACCGTGGAGGAGGTGACCCGGGCGGCGGAAACGGCGGCCCGGATCGTCCGCCGGTTGACGGGAAAAAAGGCCGGTTGAAGTGCAGGGGTGTACTGCGGAACGCCTTTGACAAGCCAAAGGCCCGCGGTACACCCCTCGGTTTTTTCGGCAATTCCGGGTAGAATGTATGTTCTTTTCCCTCTATACTAGTAATTAAAGAGCGCTGCATTGAGGTGCTGGTCGATGAAACAGCCCCGATTGGATCTCTTTTCGGAAGGGTATTTGAAGGGATCCCTGATACAGGAAATTTACCACAACGAAGAGAACGGCTTCGGCGTTTACCTGATCCGGGTGGAGGAGTCGAACGAGCCTCTGGATACCGATGAAGTGGTGATTGTCGGCCATTTCATCCGTCCCCATCCGGACGAGGTGCTGACCTGCTACGGGGAATGGGTGGAACACGCCCGATACGGCCTCCAATATCAGGTTCACCGGGTCAAGAAAGAGGTCCCCCGTTCCGCCGAGGCCGTGATCAAATATTTGTCGAGCGGGCTCTTTCCCGGCATCGGCAAGGTGACGGCCCAGAAAATCGTGGATCATCTCGGGCCGGACGCCCTGGACAAGATTGCCGCCGATCCCGATGTCCTGTTCGACGTCCCGGGCCTCAGCGCCTCCCGCTCCCAGACGATCGCCGAAAATTTGCGGGAACATCATGCCATCGAACAGGCGTTGGTTTTCCTGTACGAATTCGGCATGGGTCCCGCCCTCGCCCTGAAAGTGGTCCAGCAATACAAGCAGGAGACGATGGAGCGCATCAAGGAGAATCCCTATCGCCTTATCGATGATGTGGAAGGGGTGGGATTCCGGCGGGCCGACGAGATTGCCCGTCGCCTCGGTGTGGCTCCCGATTCCCCGGAGCGGTTTCAGGCCGCCGCCCTTTACGCCGTGAAGGATGCCGCCCTATCCGGCGGCCATGTTTATGTGACCGCGGAGGAGCTTGAGGAATGGATCGACCGGTTGCTCGATGAGGACAATCCCTTTTCGAGGGAGGAGCGGGAGCAGCACCTCGCCGCCATGGTGGGGGAGGGGCGGTTGCTTGAGGAGGAAGGGAAATATTATCTCCCCTCCCTTTATTATGCGGAGCGGGGAGTGGCCGCCCGGATCAAGGCCCTCCTCGCGGAAGAGGTGGAAGAGTTTCCCGTTCAGGAATTGTATCGGGCCGTCGGCGAAGTGGAGGAGGAATTGGGCGTCGCCTACGCGGAAAGGCAGAGGGAGGCGATGATCACTGCGGCCACCTCTCCCTTGATGATCCTGACCGGCGGACCCGGCACGGGCAAGACGACCGTGATCCGCGGAATCTGTCATCTGTTCGCCCGCTTGAAGGGATGGTCCCTCGATCCGAAGGCCTATGAGGGGACGGAGCGGCCGTATCCGATCCGGCTGGTGGCTCCCACGGGCCGGGCGGCGAAACGGATGTCGGAAGCGACGGGGTTGCCGGCGATGACGATTCACCGGTTATTGGGTTGGAAAGGGGAGTTTTTCGAGCACGATGCGGACAATCCCATCACCGGCTCCCTTCTCATTGTCGATGAAGTCTCGATGATGGACCTTTGGCTGGCCAACCAGCTGTTGCGTTCCGTGCCCCNGGGGATGCAGGTGATCCTCGTGGGCGATCAGGATCAGCTGCCCCCGGTGGGACCCGGCAACGTGCTGCACCATCTTCTTCAGGTGGAGGAAATCCCCCGGGTGGAGCTTACTGAAATTTTTCGCCAGGAGAAAAACTCATCNATCATTCACCTCGCCCATTCCCTGAAACAGGGGGAACTGCCCGACGATCTCCTCGAGCCTCAGCCCGACAGGCGCTTTTTTCCTTGCAGCCGGGAGCAGGTCCTGGATGTGATTCTTCAGACCTATCGACAGGCNCTGAAACGGGGATACACCCTGTTTGATGTGCAGGTGCTGGCACCGGTGTACAAGGGTCCTGCCGGCGTGGATCGCATCAACCGCACTCTTCAGGAGGCGGTGAACCCGGGGGCTCCGGAAAAGAAGGAGATCGTTTGGGGGGATCACGTGTTTCGCCTCGGGGACAAGGTGCTCCAGCTGGTGAACCATCCCGAACATCCCATTTACAACGGCGATATGGGATTGGTGGTGGCGATTCAGGACGGGGCCGGCCCCGATGAGCCGGTTCTCTGGGTCCGCTTTGACCGGCTGGAAGTTCCCTACAAGCGGAGTCAACTGAACCAAATTGCCCTTTCTTATGCCTGTTCCGTTCACAAAGCCCAGGGTTCCGAATTTCCCATCGTCATCTTTCCCGTGCTCCATGCTTACCGGAGAATGCTCCAGCGCAACCTGATTTATACGGGGATTACGCGGAGCAAATCGTACCTGATCTTGTGCGGAGAGCTCCGTGCCCTTTCCTTCGGGGTCAGCAGGCAGGACCGGCAGGAGAGAAACAGCTGTCTGGTCGACTTGCTTCGCTCTTCCACATGGTAACTTTCCCCCAGCATGGCTTTCCCGGGTAGACCCATACTAAGGGTAGCGGAAGGAGGAGGACCCCTTGCGCAAATCCCGGGACGTCATCGGCCTGCCGGTCATTGTCTCGGAAACGGGTGAACAAATCGGGACCGTACGCGATTTGTTGTTTGACGGTCGGCAAAATCTGCGGGGGGTGTTGCTGGAAAGGGATGGGTGGTTGCGGCGCGGTCGGTTTGTTGCCGTGGAAAACATNGCGGCGTTCGGTGCCGACGCCGTCATGATCGACAGCGAAGATGCCGTTTCTCCCCTTGGCGACGAGCAGCGGGAATGGGTCGGTCTTCTGTCCGGAGACCGNAGGCTGAAGGGGCGACCCGTCATCAAGGCGAGCGGCCGGGAACTGGGTTGGGTGGAGGATGTCTATTTTCGGGAAGAATTGGGAACCCTGATTGGATACGAATTGTCTGACGGGTTCTTGTCCGATGTTCTGAGCGGCCGCAAGGTGCTGAAGCCGGGGGCGTTNCATCTCACCTGGGGAAAAGATGTGATCATCGCTCCCGACGAGGACATCCCACTGCAAGATGCCAATGGAAAGTAGGGGAGAAAACCGATGCTTCGCTGTCCGAACTGCAATTCCCATGACCTGGGGAAAGTGGGCACCAATCAGTATTATTGCTGGCACTGTTTCGTCGAGCTGTCGGTCACGGGTGGCCGGATTGAAGCAGTGTACCAGGTTGAGGAGGACGGGAGCCTCAGCTCCCTCAACGACCTGTTTTTGGATCATCCCAATCAGGCAAACCTGTGACCCCGTGCGAGGAGGGTTACCGGATGTACAAACGTTATTTTGCGCGATTGGCGATGCTGTTGACCGCCGCTTTTTTGATCAAAAAGTGGAGGGACAGCAGGGGGAGGATGCGTTTTTCCCCCATGCGGCGTGGATTTGGGCGCCGTCATTGGCTTTCGCGGATGCAGATGAATATGGATCTCGGGAGGACGATGTTCCGGGTCATGGGGAACCGGTTGATGCGCCGCATGGCCCGTTAAAGCGGCTCCCCGCGGCCGGCCGGCTGACCTCCGGGTATGTCCCCGGAGGTTTTTTCGTAGCATATCTGGCGATCCTTCGAGTATTTTTTGGATGAGCCCCTATTTGCTGCCTCCGCAAACAGGGAGGGTGGTCCCGATGGAACGCTTTTACAACCGAAAGCTGTATCTGGCTTTCATGACGCTGATCATCCTGGGAATCATCTTTCTTTTGGTGCAGATCGCCCCGCTCCTCAAAGGGTTGTTTCACTTTCTGAAGGCGGTGCTCATGCCGTACGTCATCGCAGTGATCATTTCCTACGTGCTTCATCCCGTTGTCAATCTGATCAGCGGGCGGGCGTTGCCCCGTTCCGTGGCGGTGCTTCTCATCTACACCATGTTCATCCTTTCGATCTGCATCGTCTTCGTCAACATGTCTCCCCTTCTGAACGCCCAAATGAAGGAGCTGGCGGAGCACCTTCCCCAGTGGAACATGCAGATTCAGTCCTGGATTCAGCAGTACAACGACAACAAGTATTTGCTCCCGGAGAGCGTCCGGGCGGGGATCGAGAAATCCCTGGACCGGCTGGAGCAGGCCGTCACCGACGGGGTCGGCAACCTCGTGACGGGTTTGGGGACCACCCTCAACCAATTGTTCCTGGCATTGATCGTTCCCTTTCTGGTGTATTACATGCTGAAGGACGCCCAAGTGATCGAACGCTCCTTCGTCAGCCTTTTTCCCGCCCGCCGGCGGAAGGAGATCCTGCGCGTGCTGAGGGATATCGATGAGGCGCTGGGAAATTATGTCCGGGGACAGCTGCTGGTCTGCCTGGCGGTGGGTACCCTGGCATACATCGGTTATCTGGTGATCGGGCTTCCCTACGCGCTCCTTTTGGCCGGTCTGGTGGCCCTGTTCAACGTCATTCCCTATCTGGGCCCCTTTTTCGGCGCGATTCCCGCCGTCTTGGTGGCGTTGAGCATCTCTTACAAAATGGTGCTTTATGTGATCGCGGTCAACCTGGTGGTTCAGATGCTGGAAGGAAACGTCATATCCCCCCAAATCGTCGGCCGAACCCTTCACATGCATCCGCTCTTCATCATCTTTGCGCTCCTGGTGGGCGGTGAAGTGGGCGGGATTTTGGGCATGATCCTGGCGGTGCCCTTTTTCGCCGTCTGCAAGGTGATCCTGGAACATGTGGCCCTCCATTACATCCGCCGGTCTTAGTGGAAAAACCGGCGAAAAATCGCCGGCAATCCGGGTTTGTCCCATTCCCACTCGTTCGGACGAGCCTGCGGCCGGGGGATTCGCTCATTTCCACAGTGTCAAAGCGCTAGCTCAACAAGATGAAGGGGAGCAGGATCAAAAGGAAAGGTACGTATAAAATCATGAAGCCGAGTACCACCGTACCAAGGCCCTTCCAGGCTGAGCAACCAAACACTTCCCCCACGCTTTTGGACAATATGACCACATGCCAGATGAAAATGATGAAACCAAATAGAGAAAAAAGCAGCAACAGAGACATGAGGAGAGGGCTGCTGTCAATAGCGGGAGTTTGGCTGAGAAACAGTTCATCCTTGAATATCAACAGCGCGGGGATCCACAGGAGCAGCGACCAGGCGATGGGGACGTAAGACCAGGCTACCGCCGCCCGCACCTCTCGCCCGTCAGCTTCCAACTTCAGGATCTTACCCGCCAGTCGGATGACTCCGCTAAAAATGATCCATCCGATGATGCCTGCAATCGGTCCGATCAGCAGGGAGAAGAGCAGGATCATGGAGAGTGACATGTCGTCTCCCATGCTTTTGTTGGAAGCCCGGTCCAAGACATGGCTGATTCCGTTGAGACAAACCAGCACATAAATCCATCGCTTGACTCGATAATCCAAAAGATATCGGACGGTTTCCCGCGGTCTGAACCACATGTCGATCCAGGGGTTGTAATCCCGGGATTCTGATTCCTGCGTTAGGGTTGGAGCTTCCATTTCGGCGTGCTGCCCAATCGCAGCATGTCACCTCACTTTTTTTGATTTTGCACCAAGATTTGCGCGCCTATTCAGATTACACCCTTTAATCCGATTCTTCAACAACTTATTTCAGAAAAAAAGCGGCCGCCAGACGGCCGCTCGATTTTTCTTTATCGGTGTCTCAGTTTGGGCATGTCGGTCTTCAGCGTCTTGTACAGGGAAATGCCGATTCCGATCATGACGAAGGTGAAGGGGAAAGCGGCGATGATCGATGCGGTTTGAAGCCCGGCGAGGCCGCCGGAGGCGAGGAGAACCACCGCCGCCGCCGATTGAACCACTCCCCAGGTGAGCTTGACGGATTTGGTCGGATTGAGCCGTCCGCCGGTGGTCAGCATTCCCAGCACGAAGGTGGCGGAATCGGCGGAAGTGATGAAAAAGGAGCTGATCAGGAGAATCGCCAATGTGATCAGGATCGGCGCGAGGGGGTACTGCTCCAGGAATTTGAACAGGGCGATTTCCGTTCCCTTGTCGTTCATCACCTGGACGATACCCGCGTGGTTGAACATCTCCGAATAGATTCCGCCTCCGCCGAGCACGGCGAACCACAGGGCGCTGAAAAGCGTCGGAACGGCCAAAACGCCGATGATGAATTCGCGGACAGTCCGGCCGCGGGAGATGCGTGCGATGAAGGTGCCGACGAAGGGAGCCCAGGCGATCCACCAGGCCCAATAGAAGACCGTCCAGCTCTGGGTCCATTGGGAGAGCTCCGATTCCGGAAAGGGCGTAATCCGGAGGCTGAGCTGGGGAAGTTCCTGCAGGTAGGCGCCCAGGGTGGTGGTGAAGAAGTTCATCATGAAGTTGGTGGGTCCTACGAAGAGCAGGAAGAACATCAAGAGAACCGCCAACAGGACGTTGGTGTTGCTCAGATATTTGATGCCCTTGTCGAGGCCGGACAAGGCGGACAGGGTGAAGAGGACCGTCACCACGACGATAATCACCACTTGGGTGATGAAATTGTTTTCGATGCCGAACAGGAAGGACAGCCCGGCGGAAATCTGAACAGCCCCGAATCCCAGGGAGGTGGCGACGCCGAAAACGGTGGCGAAGATGGCCAGAATGTCGATGGCCCTACCGATGGGACCGTTGACCCGATCTCCGAGGATCGGGGTGAAGATGGCGCTGATCAGCCCCGGTGCGTTTTTGCGAAACTTGAAATAGGCCAGACCGAGCCCGATCAGCGTGTAGATGCCCCACGGATGGAGTCCCCAGTGAAAGAGGGAGTATTTCAAGGCGGCCTGGGCGGCCTGCGGCGTTTCCTTTTCGGCAAGGGGAGGCGCGGCATAGTGGCTCAAGGGTTCGGCCACTCCCCAAAAAACCAGCCCGATGCCCATTCCGGCGCTGAAGAGCATGGCAAACCAGCTCAAATAGCTGTATTCGGGTTCCTCATCATCTTTTCCCAGCTTGATACTGCCGTAGCGTGAAAAAATGATGATCACCACAAAGACCAAAAAGGAGGTTGCCGACAGGAGGTAGAACCACCCGAACTTTTTCTGGAGGAATTCCTGAATCTTCGAGGTAACGTTGGTCAAATGATCGGGCAGAAGGGTTCCCCACAGCACGAAAATGGCAGAAATCAGCAGCGAAAGGATCAGTACTCTCTTTGAGTAATTCACGACATACCACCTTTCAATATACAGGTTTGAAGCGTTATGCCGGAGACAAGCTCTGATCGTTCCGTCCAATAAACTACTTATATTTTGCTTTGAAAGCCCATAAAAAATGCTTTTCCATCTTATCAAATAGAAAAAGGGAGGAGCAAGGAAGCAGAAAGCTTCTCTCATCCTCCCTGAAGGGTTCTCTTCCGATCGGCGACGGCATTTTCTGATTCTTCCCGTTTTCCGCTTTCTCCCGCCGATAAGAGGACGACAGTGGCGATGATGCAGAGAGCGCCGACCCACTCGGGGACACCGAAGGGTACTTTCAGCCAGAGGACGGCGGCCACCGCGGCGGTCAGGGGTTCGGCGCTGGCCAAAAGTCCGGTCTCCGTGGGGCGGATGTAGCGGAGACTCTCCAAGTAAAGAAAAAAAGGGACCAGGGTGCCGAACAGGATGACGAACAGGACAAAAAGAGCATTGACCGGTGTCCAGGTTCCGCCGGAGGGCCAGGGGGGATGAATGAGGGAGAGTCCGACGCCCCCGATCACCATCCCCCACCCCACCACCGCGGCGGAGCCCCACCGTCTCAACAATCCGGAAGGGTACAGCGTGTAAAAGGCCAGGGCGGCGGCGGATCCCAGTCCCCAAAAGAGGGCGGCCCCCGAAATGGACAAACTGTCCGGACGCCCGCCGGTCACCAACAAAAAGGTGCCCATGAGCGCCAGCAGGACGGACGCGGCCTCCTTGGCACTGGGCCATCGACGTTGGGAAAGGGCCCAATAGACGGTGATCAACGCGGGGCCCAAATATTGCAGCAGGGTGGCCGTTGCGGCGTTTCCGGCGGCGATGGCGGCGAAATAGGTGTACTGAACGGCCAACATGCCCAATACGGCGAATAACAGGAGGCGCAAACGATCGTGGGGATCCCGCCAAATCCCTTGGACGGCATCGTCCTTTCTCCACAGCGATACCCCGATCAACAGCAGGGAGCCGGAGAGAATCAGGCGCACCGTCACCATCCACCCGGGATGGAATCCCTCGTTTTGGAAAAGGTGTTGGGCGACCGTGCCGGATAATCCCCAGCATACGGCCCCGGTGAGGACCATGGCAAATCCC
>JGI1652J44930_10000644_pt1 | contig 13534 bp, 10 predicted proteins | sample NewIslsDNAsample_FD_44930 | JGI IMG/M metagenome (IMG submission 44930)
GGTCTGCGGCGGGATGAAGATGGCCAACGGCACGAACCCGATCGGCAGCTCGCCGTCCCCGGGGACGCGAGCCAAGTCCGCCGCGATCGTGCGCAACAAGTTCGTCCAGGCGCAGGAGTACCGGGAGAAGATCCGCCGCGCCAATGGTGACCCGAGCAAGATGCCCGCGCGCGACCTCGAGATGGAGGCCCTCGTGGAGGTGCTCGAGGGGAAGCGCGTCGTCCACTTCCACACGCACCGGCACGACGACATCCTGACCGCGATCCGGCTGCAGAAGGAGTTCGGTTTCCGCCTCGTGCTCCAGCACGTGAGTGAGGCCCACCGGGTGGCGAACGAGATCGCGGCGGCGGGCGTGCCCGCGTCGATCATCGTCCTCGATGCGCCCGGCGGNAAGCTGGAGGCGATGGACATCAGCAACGCGAACGGTGCGGCGCTCGAGAAGGCCGGCGCGCTCGTCGGCTTCCATACCGACGATGGGATCACCGACTCGCGCTTCTTCCTCCGCTCCGCCGCGATCGCCGTGCGGTACGGGATGTCGCGGGAGGCGGCGTTGTACGCCATGACCATGGCGGGCGCGAGGATGCTCGACCTGGAGGACCGGATCGGCTCTCTCGAGCGGGGCAAGGACGCCGACTTCATCGTTCTCTCGGGCGATCCGCTGAGCACCTACACGCGCGTTCTCCAGACCTGGGTCGAGGGGGTCAAGGTGTTCGACCTGAACGACCCGCGCGACTATCTCTACGCCGTCGGCGGGCGGGGCGCCGGGGTCGTAGCTGCGTTCCACCACGAGGGGATGGAGGGGCACTGATGAAGGCGATCCACATTCTCGGAAAGGTTGCAGCGCGCGCGGCCGCGGCCGCCCTGGTCGCCTTCGCGCCTGCCGCGCTCGAGGCGCAGGTCGCCGTGCGCGGCGAGACGGTCTACACCATGGCCGGCGCCCCCATCCAGGACGGCGTCGTCCTGATCGGGAGGAACGGCAAGATCGAGCGCGTCGGCCGGGCCTCGGAGGTACGCATTCCCGACGGGTACCGGGTCTTCACCGGAAAGGTCGTCACGCCCGGGCTCATCGACGCGCACAGCGTCGTCGGCCTCGCCGGCTACCTGAACCAGGAGCACGACCAGGACCAGCTCGAGCGGTCGAACGCGATCCAGCCGGAGCTGCGCGCGATCGACGCCTACAACGCCCGCGAGCGGCTGGTCGAGTGGCTGCGCGAGCACGGCGTGACCACGATCCACACGGGCCACGGGCCCGGCGCGGTCATGAGCGGCCAGACGATGATCGCCAAGACCCGCGGGAACACGGTGGACGAGGCGGTCGTCAAGCCGGTCGCGATGGTCGCCATGACGATCGGCCCGGAGGTCGCCCGTAACTTCAACAACCGCCCTGGGACGACGCCGAAGGCGATTGCCATGATGCGCGCCGAGTTCCTCAAGGCGCAGGACTACATGCGCCGACAGCAGCAGGCGCGGGATGGAAACGGCCCGAGCCGCGACCTGAAGCTGGAGGTCCTCGCCCAGGTCCTGCGTGGGGAGATTCCGGCGCTCATCACTGCCCAGCGCGCGCAGGACATCTTGGCCGCGCTCCGGCTCCAGCGGGAATTCGGCTTCAAGCTCATCCTGGACGGCGCCGCGGAGTCCTACGATCTGATCAACGAGATCAAGGCCGCCGGCGTGCCGGTGATCATCCATCCGACCATGGCCCGTCACAGCGGCACTCTCGAGAACGCGTCGATGGAGACGATCCGTCGCCTGCGCGACGCGGGGATCCAGGTCGCGCTCCAGAGCGGGTACGAGGGCTACGTCCCCAAGACGCGGGTCGTGCTCTTCGAGGCCGCCATGGCCGCCGCTTACGGGATGCCGTTCGAGCAGGCGCTGGCCACGATCACCATCGACGCCGCCCGCATCCTCGGGATCGACGACCGCGTCGGGTCCCTGGAGCGCGGGAAGGACGGCGACGTCGTCGTCTTCGACGGCGACCCGTTCGAGCACACGTCTCACGTCTGCACCGTCATCATCGAGGGGCAGGTCGTGAGCGAGACGTGTAGGTAGGGCGAACGAAGGGCGGCTGCAGATCGGGGCCGGCGCCTGAGCCCGGTCCGATCCGCGAAAAAGGCGGTGCGGGCGCGTGGGACCGACGGTCCCACGCGCCCGCGCTGTTCCCGGCGGGTGCGCCGGGACGCGAATCCACGTCAGCTCGCCGCCTGATCCTGCGCCTTGACGGCCTCGACCTCGAGGCTGATGCGGACGCGGTCGCTCACCAGCACGCCGCCGGTCTCCAGCGCGGCGTTCCAGGTGAGGCCGAAGTCCGTCCGGTCGATCTCCGTCGTGGCGCTGAACGCGGCGCGCTCGCCGCCCCACGGGTCCTTGCCGCGGCCCTGGTCCTCGACGTCCAGCACGACCTCGCGCGTCGTGCCGCGGATCGTCAGGTCCCCGACCACACGGAACCGGCCCGCGCCCTGAGGCTCGACCCGGCGGCTCTTGAACGTCATCTTCGGGTGGTTCTCGACATCGAAGAAATCGGCCGAGCGCAGGTGTGCATCACGGTCCGCGTTCCGCGTGTCGATGCTCGCCACGTCGATCTCGGCCTCGACCGACGAGTTCTCGATCGCCCCCTCGTCCAGCACGATCGTCCCCGTCACGTCGCCGAAGCGGCCCTTCACGGTGGCGATCATCATGTGCTTGACCGCGAACTCCACCAGGGTGTGCGACGCGTCGATCGTCCAGGTGCTGCGACCGGTCTTCGTTTCCACCGTCGACATTGCAAACCTCCGCGCAATCCACTGCCGGCCCAACCAGGCGTTCAGGCGGGCGCGGCCGGCGCGCGCCCGATCCCGTAGTGCATAGATTCTCACTGCTGAGATATTCCGGCGCGAACGAGTTCCGTCCGACACTGCCAGCGACGGTGGCGAGCGCCGCCGCGTCGCAACACGGCGACACTCGCGTCGGGCGCGTCAGTCGTCGGCGTTCGTTTCGCTTGCCATTTCAGCCGCCGCCAGCCCCAGCTTGCGGAGCAGGCGGATCGCCTCGGCCTGCTCGCTTTCGTCCAGCCCGGAGACGGCACGCACCATGACGCGTGCGTGCTCCGGGAAGATCCGCTCGATGAGGGCCTCGCCTTCAGGCGTCAGCGAGGCGTAGACGGCGCGGCGGTCGGTGGCGCACGGGCAGCGCTGGACGAGGCCGCGCTCGGCCAACCGGTCGACCAGGTACGTCACCCCGCCGCTCGAGACGAGGACCTTGCGCTGGAGCTCGCCGAGGAGGAGCGGGCCCTTGTGGTAGAGGGCCTCAAGGACGGCGAACTCTCCGACGGTCAGCCCGTGGCGTGCGATGTCGGCCCGCGAGTGCGCCGCGACCGCGTTGTAGGCGCGGGCCAGCACGGTCCAGAGCTTGAGGCCGCGGTCTGTGGCCCCGTCCCGTCGTCGGATCTCGCCGTCGCTACTCATCTCAGTGCTAAGATAATTCGGGCTCGCGGGGAATGTCAAGCGCGGGATCGCGCCAGCCACTTGCGCAACCGCCCGAGAGGCATGGTGTTGAGGACGTCGCCCTTCTCGACCCAGGCGCGCCGGGCCTGGTCCACGCCGTAGCGCATGTAGCGGAGATCGCCGGCCGAGTGGGCGTCCGAGTCGATCACGAGCATGACACCGCGGTCGCGAGCGCGACGGGCGAGGACGTCGTCGAGGTCGAGACGGTCGGGTTGGGCGTTGATCTCGATGGCGACGCGGTACTCGGCCGCCGCATCGAGGACCGCGTCGAGGTCGACGTCGTACGGCTCGCGGCGGTTGATGATCCGCCCGGTCGGATGCGCGAGGATGTGGACGCCCGGATGGGAGATCCCCTTGATAATGCGGTCGGTCATCTTCGCTTCCGACATACGCATGCGCGAGTGCACGCCCACGACGACCACGTCGAGCCGTTCGACGAACTCGTCCGGCAGGTCCAGGGAACCATCGGCGAGGATGTCGACCTCCATCCCCTTGAGGATCGATGATCCCGGGGACGCGCTCGGCGACCTCGTCGATCTCCTTCCACTGCTTCTGGAGCCGCTTCGGGTCCAGCCCGCCGGCCACGCGCACCGCCGGGGAGTGGTCCGTGATGGCGATGTAATCGTAGCCGATGTCTTTCGCGGCGCGGACCATCTTCTCGAGCGGGTCCCGGCCGTCGCTCCAGGTGGTGTGGCACTGGAGGTCACCGCGGATGTCGTCGAGGGTGATGAGCGTGGGGAGCGTCCCCTCGAGGGCGGCTTCGACCTCGCCTCGGTCCTCGCGGAGCTCGGGCGGCACGTAGTCCATCCCGACGGCGTCGAACACCTCCGCCTCGGTCCGTCCTCCGACCCGGACCCAGCTCGCATCGCCTCCGTCCGCCGCCTTCTTCTGCGCCCGAGCCTTCCCCTTCCCTCTCCGTTCGCGGAACACCCCGTACTCGTTGATCTTGAGGCCGCGATCGATCCCGAGGCGGCGCACGCGGATGTTGTGGGCCTTGGAGCCCGTGAAGTAGTGGAGCGCCGCGCCCCAGGACTCGGGCGCGACGACCCGCAGGTCGACGTGGAGTCCGTCCCGTAGGATGATCGTGGCGCGGGTCGTCCCGGCGCTCTCGGTGCGGGCGGATGCCGGGTAGGCCGTGAAGTGCTCGATGACGGGCCGGGCGGGCCGGGCGGCGACGAGGATGTCGACGTCGCCGATCGTCTCGACGCGGCGCCGGTAACTCCCGGCCACTTCGATCTCGCGGACGCCGGGGGCGGCGCGCATGTGCTCCAGGAGAGGGCGGACGAGCTGGTCGGCGTCCGAGAGCTTGAAGCGACGTCGGTGCTTACGGTAGTCCCGGATCGCCTGGCGCAGCTTCTCGGCGGACCTGCGGCCGAATCCGGCGAGCTGCTCGACCTCTCCCCGGTCGATGGCGCGCTCCAGGTCGTCGATGGAGCGGACCCCGAGCTCCTCGGCGAGGCGCAGCGCCTTGGAGGGCCCGACGCCCTCCAGGCGGATCAGCTCCGCGGCGCCCGGGGTGGCTCGCTTCTCGAGGCGTTCCAGTCGACGCAGGCGGCCGGTTTCCACCAGCTCCGTGATATAGCCGGCCATGTCCTTGCCGATGGCGGGGAGCTCCTCGAGGTCCTCGCCGCGGCGGACCATCTCGGCCACCGGCTCGGCGAGCCCTTCGACGGTCCGCGCGGCGTTCCGATACGCCCGGACCTTGAAGGGATTCTCCCCCTCGATCTCGAGGAGGTCGGCGACCTGGCGGAGCTTCTCGGCGATCTCGACGTTTTCCATGCGCGGTAGGCTCTGAGTGCTCGTGGCGACATGTCCGGCGGCGGGGGCCGGGCGTCGGACCGGTGGAAGCTACACGTCTCCGCCTGCCCTTCGGAGGAGGCGGACGAACTCCCCTTCGTCGAGGACGCGGACACCCTTGTCCCGCGCCTCGTCCAGCTTGCTCCCCGGGTCCTCGCCCGCCACCACGTAGTCCGTGTTCTCGCTCACGGATTCGCTGGCGCGCGCGCCGAGCGATTCGACGAGGGACTTGGCTTCCTCGCGGGTGAGCCGCTCCAGGCGGCCGGTGAAGACGAAGCGCTTCCCGGCCAGGCGGCCGTCGCGGTGGGCGGGTTCGGCGACGACCTGGACGCCGGCGTCGAGGAGCGCATCGATCGCCTCCTGGTTCCTCCGCTCGGCGAAAAAGTCGTGGACGGCGCTTGCGACGGCGGGGCCGATCCCGGGCGCCTGACGGAGCTCGTCCAGCCCCGCGTGCCGAAGCGCGTCCAGCGTGCGGAAGTGCCGCGCCAGGTCCCGGGCGGCCACGGCGCCGACCCCGGGGATGCCGAGGGCGATGAGGAAGCGACGCAGCTCGACGCGGCGTTTCCGGTGGATCGCGTCGACGAGCTTCTTCGCGGATCGCTCGGCGTAGTGCGGGAGCTGGGCGACATCTTCCGGGCGGAGGGCGTACAGGTCCGCGAGCTGGCGGACCAGCCCGCGGTCGACGAGGGCCTCCGCGGTCGCGGTGCCGATCCCGCCGATGTCCATGGCCTCACGGGACGCGAAGTGCCGGATCCGCTCCCGGAGCTGCGCCCGACAGCCGAGGCGGTTGGGGCAGCGCGCGACCGGTCCCGTCAGGTCGAGCGCCGTGCCGCAGGAGGGGCAGCGCTTCGGGAAACGGAACGGCGGGCCGCGGCGGCGTCCGCGCTCGGGGATCCTCTCGCCGACCTCGGGAATCACGTCGCCGGCGCGGTGGATCCGGACCAGATCGCCGACACGGATGTCACGGCGATGCAGCTCCGCGCGGTTGTGGAGCGTGGCCCGGGCGACGACCACGCCGCCGACCTCGACGGGCTCGAGGAGCGCCACGGGCGTGATCACGCCCGTGCGGCCGACCTGGACGATGATGTCCCGGACCCGGGTGACCTCCTGGCGCGGCTCGAACTTGAAGGCGAGCGCCCAGCGCGGGTGGTGGGTCGAGGCGCCGAGGCGCTCGCGGAGCCCGTGGTCGTCGACCTTGATGACGATCCCGTCGATCTCGTAGCCGAGCGCTTCGCGGCTGCGGCCCAGCCGTTCGTGGTACTCGACGACTTCATCGAGCGTACGGGCGGACTCGGTGGGGTCCGGCGTGCGGAGCCCCCAGTCGTTGCACGCCTGCAGGAGCTCGGTGTCCGACTCGAACTCGACGCCGGTGGCCGCGAGCATCTCGTAGACGACGACGTCGAGCTCGCGCTGGGCGGTGATGTGCGGATCGAGCTGGCGAAGCGAGCCCGCGGCCGCGTTGCGCGGGTTCGCGAACGGCTCCTGCCCGTCCTGGAGCAGGCGTTTGTTGAGCGCCTCGAACGCGTCCGCGTGCATGAGCACCTCGCCCCGGAGCGCGATGGAACGCGGCGCGGGCCGCGTATCGTCCCGCAGGCGGAGGGGCAGGGCGGCGATCGTGCGGACGTTGNCGGTCACGTCTTCGCCGCGGACCCCGTCGCCTCGGGTGGAGGCGCGGGTGAGCGTGCCGTTCTCGTACACGAGCTCGATCGACGCGCCGTCCAGCTTCGGCTCCAGCAGGAGATCGGGGGCGGCGCCAGCCTCTCGCTCCAACCGGCGCAGGAAGCCTTCGACGTCGTCCACCTCCCGGGTGGCGTCGAGGCTCAACATCGGCGCCTCGTGACGGACGGTGGCGAACTCGCTCCTCGGCTCTCCGGCCACACGCTGCGTGGGCGAGTCGGGCGTGACCAGGTCGGGGAACCGCTCCTCGAGGCGGCGGAGCGCCTCGAAGAGGCGGTCGTACTCGGTGTCGGAGATCTCGGGACGATCCAGGACGTAGTAGAGGTAGTCGTGGTGGCGGATCTGGTCGCGGAGCGAGCGGATCACGCGGGCCGCCTGCGACCTCGGCAGCGACCGGATCTCGGCCTCTGTCGGTATTTCGACCTTGCTGGACTGCACAGCCATGGCGCGGTCCCGTCGGGCGCGGATGGCACGGTTCGGGCAGTGTTGCGCGCACGAACGATGCCACGGCCGCACGAGCGGCATGCCCGGGGAGGTCGCGATGCTGGCGTTGACCGAGAACGCGCGTCGGGTGCTGGAAGCCCGTTACCTGCGCCGCGACGCGGAGCGGCGGATCATCGAGACGCCCGAGCAGCTCCTGGAGCGGGTGGCACGGGGAGTGGCCCAGGCGGAGCTGCTCCTGGGGACGGCCCGCGAAGCGGCACGCTGGGAAGCCGAGTTCCACGACCTCATGGCCCGCTTCGATTTCCTGCCGAACACGCCCACGCTGATGAACGCGGGCACGCCGCTCGGCCAGCTCGCCGCGTGCTTCGTCCTCCCGGTCGGCGACAGTCTGGAGGAGATCTTCGAGGCGCTGAAGCAAATGGCGCTGGTACAGCGGACCGGCGGCGGCACCGGCTTCTCCTTCTCGCGCTTGCGTCCCCGCGGCGCGACGCTCCTCTCGACCGGCGGCACGACGCCGGGCCCCATCGCCTTCATGAAGGTCTTCGATTGCGCCACGGAGAACGTGAAGCTGGGCGGCCGCCGCCGGGGCGCGAACATGGGGATCCTGCGCGTCGACCACCCGGACATCCTGGAATTCATCGAGGCGAAGCTGAGCGGGCGGGAGCTGCGCAACTTCAACATCTCGGTGGGCGCGACGGATGCGTTCATGGAGGCGGCCGCCCGCGGCGCCGAGTACGACCTCATCGACCCCCGGAACGGCTCCCGGACGGGGAAGCTGGACGCAGCCGAGGTCTTCGACCGCATCGTCAACGCGGCGTGGCACACGGGCGATCCCGGGCTCGTATTCCTGGACGCGATCAACCGGGCGAACCCGACGCCGCACGTGGGCGAGATCGAGGCGACGAACCCCTGCGGCGAGATCCCGCTCCTGCCGTACGAGTCGTGCAACCTGGGCTCGATCAACCTCGGCCACATGGTCCGTGAACGCGGCGACGGCCGCGCCGAGCTGGATCGGGAGAAGCTGCGGGCGACGGTGCGCACGGCAGTGCGCTTCCTGGACGACGTCGTCGAGGTCGGGCGCTTTCCGGTCCCCGAGATCGAGCGGATCACCCGCGCGAACCGGAAGATCGGACTCGGCGTCATGGGGTTCGCCGACATGTTGATCCGTCTCGGGATCTCGTACGACTCGGACGACGCGGTCCGCATGGCGGACGACGTGATGGGGCTGATCGCGGAGGAGGCCCGCGACACGTCGGCCGAGCTCGCCGCCGAGCGCGGTGTCTTCCCGAACTGGAGGGGAAGCGTTCACGAACGGGAGGGGCGGCGCGTTCGCAACGCGACCCAGACGGCGATCGCGCCGACGGGGACGATCAGCATCATCGCGGGCGCGAGCGCGAGCATCGAGCCCTTGTTCGCCCTGGCGTACCGACGGAGCCACGTGCTGGAGGGGCAGACGCTGCACGAGGTGAATCCCCTCTTCCTGCGTGAGATCGAGGTGCGCGGGCTGGACGTGGACAGGCTGGTTTCCCACGTGACCGAGACCGGCAGTCTACGCGGCGCGCCCGACGTGCCCGAGTCGCTGATGCGGGTTTTCGTCACCGCGCTCGAGATCCCGCCGGACCGGCATCTGGAGATCCAGGCGGCGTTCCAGCGGCACGTCGACAACTCGGTCTCGAAGACCGTGAACCTTCCGGAGAGCGCGACCCCGGAGGACGTGGCGCGGATCTACCGCCGGGCGTGGGAGCTGGGGCTGAAGGGGATCACGCTCTACCGCTACGGGAGCAAGGGCACCCAGGTGCTCGAGATCGGACGGGACGAAGGACCGTCGCAGTACGAACACGGCGCGCCATGCGATCCGACGGAGAGCCGGGTGTAGGTATGCGCGGCAGCGCTCAATGGGACGGCGGTGATCAGGTCGTAGCGTTCTGCGAGCGGGTGGGCGCCGAGCTGAGGCGGCGCGCCACGGAGCTGACCGCCGAGTGGGCCCAACGGACCACGGAGCGGCTCGGGATCGACACGGAGCCGTTCCTCGACCCGGCCGAGCCGTGGATCGTGCGAGGGATGGCGTCGTACCTCAGCTTCGGCGCGGCAGGTCCCACTTCGACGCTCCAGCTCGCCGACCGGGCGCGGCGCTTGGGTGAGATCGCGGCCGACCAGGGCGTGCTCCCCGGGCAGATCCTCGATGCATATCTGCTCCTGAATGCACTGATCTGGCGCATCGTGGACGAGGTCGTCCGGGACACGGGTTCGGAGCTGGCGCCGCAGGCGCTGCTCCCGTGCCTGCACCGTCTCCTCGACCTGTTGTTCGTCATGGTGCGGTCGACGACCGGCGCATACTTCGATCGCTATCAGGCGCAGATCCGGAAAGACGCCGACCGGCTCCGCGGCTTCAACAGGATGGTGAGTCACGAGCTGAAGGGGCCGATCGGCGCGATCCAGGGTGCGGCGACGCTCCTCGGAGAGGACGCGATCCTGCGCGATGAGGAGAAGCGGCGGCATTACCAGGAGATCGTCCTGCGCAACACGGCGCGCATGGCGGACATGATCAACGACCTGCTCGCCCTGACCATGGTGGACCGTCCGGGGGGCGCCAGCCCTCCGGAGCCGGTGGGGCTGGACGCGGCGATGGAGACGGTGCGCGAGCGGGTGGACGACGACGCCCGGGCATACGACGTCGAGGTCGTGATCGACGTGCCGGCCGTGAAGCTCGCCGTCGATCGTCGTGCGCTGGAGCTCGTGCTGACGAACCTCGTCCGCAACGGGATCCGCTACTCGGATTCGTCGAAGGAGGAGCGGTGGGTGCGGATCACGGCGCGCCCGGAGGAAGGCGACACCTGGACGGTGACGGTCGAGGACAACGGCGTGGGCATTCCAGCCGAGGTGGGATCCAGGATCTTCGAGCGATTCTACCGGGCGAGTCCGGACCTGCCGGGATCGGGTCTGGGGCTCGCTATCGTGAAGGAGCTCGTGGAACGGTGGGGCGGACGGGTGTGGTACGAATCCCGGGAGGGGGTCGGAAGCAGCTTCCATTTCACGGCGCCGGCGGCCGAGGCGTGAGATCGCGGGTATAAGGACGTACCCGTGGCCGTCGTGCCGCGCGTTCCCCGGTTCTTGCATCCGGCGTTGCGGCCATGCGTCCGAACGGCGACGCGGGTGGCCGTGTGGGGCGCGACGGTAGCGGAGGCAAAGGAATCAACGATGGTTCTGGATCTCCTCGTGGCGGCGGCGTTGCCGCTATTTGCGACCGACGGCGATCCCCACCGGCGTCTACTCGCCGTGGCACCGGCGGAGACGCTCGCGGTCACCGTCGATGGCGGTCGTGGGCGGCCGGTGGTCATGGTCCCCGGGCTCCTCGGCGCTGCATACACGTTCCGCCACGTGCGCGAGGCGCTGGCCGACGCCGGGTTGCGGGTCGTCATCGTGGAGCCGCTCGGGACGGGTGCATCGTCGCGACCGAAGGATGCCGACTACTCGCTCACGGCGCAGGCGCGGCGGATTGCAGCGGCGCTGGACTCGCTCGGAATCGACTCGGCGGTCCTCGTCTGTCACTCGGTCGGCGCATCCATGTGCTTCCGCCTGGCGACGCACAGGCCGGATCTCGCGGCGGGGATCGTGTCGCTGAACGGCGGCGCGGCCGAACGCGCCGGCACGCCCGGGCTCCGGTCCGCGCTCCGCTTCGCACCCCTCCTCTCCCTCCTGGGCGCGGAAGGAATCCTCAGAGGAAGAATCGCTGACGGTCTCGTCGCCAACTCCTACGACGCCGCGTGGGTGACCGACGAGGTCGTGCGGGGCTACACGGCGCCCTTCGACGAAGACATTGGCCGGGCTCTCGACGTCCTGCAACGGATGCTTGCCGCGCCGGAGCCCGAGCCGCTCCGGCCGCAGCTCCGGCGGATCCGCGCGCCGGTCCGACTGCTCCTCGCCACCGGCGCCCCGACGGACGTCGTGCCACCGGAAGAGGTCGAAACGCTCCGTGCCGAGCTGAAGGACTTCCGGGTGGAACTCGTACCCCGTTCGGGGCTGTACATCCAGGAGGAACGGCCGGCGGCCGTGGTGCGCGCAGTCATCGCGATGCTGGCCGAGCTCAGCGGCATGCCGACTTGACACCGCTCGCACGGGCGGTCAAGTTTCGCGGCACTTCGCACAAGTCGGAAGAGCCCACCCCGGCGCGCCGGCATGCCGCCGGATTCTTCGGGAACGGAGTCGGGGACGCCACCGTGCCTATCACCCGAACATCCTCGTCCAGGTCTGTCACCGCCGTGGTGAGCCTCGTGCTGCACTTGCTGCTGGCGGCCGTGGTGCCATCGCTGGATGGCACCATCGAGGCGGCCGTTCACGACCGGCAGGTGCACGTGGAAGCGCCGGGCGACGGCCCGTGCGCTCCTCTGCACGACCACCTGACGTGCCAGCTCTGTCGGATCGCCGAGCGAGGCGCTCTGGCTTCGGCTCCGGTCGCTGTCGTGGTGGAGACGGCGCCTGCGGGAACGTTCCCCATCCTGGCGGAGCAATCTGCGGCGCCCGTCGTGGCGGACCGATCATCTCTACAGCCGCGCGCTCCCCCCTTCGCCTGATCCCCTTCGACAAAACGCATTGCCGAGGCGGCGCATCATCGTCGCGTCGCCCGGACGCGCCCGGACGGCAGCGGGGATTCCGCATGCCCGCCGGGACGCGATCGAAGCTCAACCGGGCCCTCATCGAAGGACGCACGAACGCGAGGACGCGTACGGGGCCCGTTCAGGGATCTGGGAGGGTGGATTCATGGCAGGTCGAATGCACGGTGTTCAGCGGTTCGCACTGCTCCTCTGCCTCTTGCTGAGCGCGGCGGCGGCGCGTCCCTATCCGGGCGGCTCCGGGCCGACCGCGACCTCGGCGGCCGCCTCGGACTCGGCCGCCATCTACGGCGTCGTCGTCGAGGCCCAATCCGGAGATCCGATTCCCGGGGTCGTCATCGAGGTCCTCGAATTGAATCGCTTCGAGAGGACGCACGACGACGGACGGTTTCACCTGGAATATCTCCCACCGGGCCGGTACACGCTCGTTTTCAAGGCCCTCGGCTATGACGTGGTGACGCGGGAGGTCACGGTCTCCAGCGGCGACAGGCTGCAGCTCCGCATAGAGATGCCGCTCTCGCCGCTCCAGCTCATTGCGGACACCCTCGAGGTATACGCGCCAGACGTGCCGAGAACGCGTCTGAGCGAGGACTCGACGCGGGTGACCACGGTGCTACGGGGCCAGGAGCTGAATCGTCGCCTGGACGTGACCATCGCGTCGACGTTGGAGGGGCAGGCCGGGGGGGCGGTGGCCTCCAACGGCCCGGCCACGGCTCGCCCGGTGATCCGCGGGCTCGGCGGCGACCGGATCCTGATCCTCGAGGATGGCGGGCGGACCGGCGATCTCTCCTTCGCGTCGCCCGACCACGCCGTCGCCATCGAGGCCGTCACCGCCACGGAGGTCGAGGTGCTGCGCGGACCGGCGGCGCTCCTGCACGGAAGCAATGCACTGGGCGGGATCGTGAACGTGATCCGCGAGGAGATCCCCACCGAGGTCGGCCACCCTGTGCACGGGAGCCTCATCGTTCAGGGTCAGTCGGTGAACACCGGCATCGCGGGCGGCGGGTACGTTACCGGCTCCAGGGGACCGCTCGCTCTGCGTTTCGAGGCGAGCGGCCGGAGGGCCGGCGATCTGTACACCCCGCTCGGCGAACTGGAGAACACCGGGATCGAGACGCTCAATCTGTCGGCCGGCGCGTCTTGGAACGAGCTGCCGATCGCCGGCCCGGGTCACATTGGGGGGGCTTATCGCTACTACTGGAGCGAGTACGGCATCCCCGCGTATGGCGATCATCACCACCATGAGGGCGACCACGAGGACGAGGGGGATCACGAGCACGACCATGCCCACGAGGGCGTGAAGATCCGGATGCAGCGGCACACGGCGCGGGGCCACGCGCAGATCATGTCGCTGTCCGGCCCCTTCGTCTGGCTCAAGCTCGACGGCGCGTACACCGACTACCGACACGAGGAGGTCGAGGCGGCCGGGGAGGTGGGAACGGAGTTCGCGCTGAGGAGCGCGACCGTCGATCTGCAGGCGCGCCACGACAGATCCGCGTTCGATAGGAGCAACGGCACCACGATCGG
>JGI1652J44930_10000645_pt1 | contig 13507 bp, 9 predicted proteins | sample NewIslsDNAsample_FD_44930 | JGI IMG/M metagenome (IMG submission 44930)
TTCGCCGATTACCCGCGCCCAGATGGCGAAAGTGCTTGTGGCGGCCTTCGATCTGAAACCGACGGGCAGCCAGCCGGTCCGATTCAGCGATGTCGATCCGGACCATTGGGCGGCCGGCTACATCTCCATATTGGCGCAGAACGGCATCACCGTCGGAAAGGGAAACGGACAATACGGGCCGAACGATTATGTCACGATCAAGCAGCTGGAAACGTTCTTAAGCCGCGCGATGAGCAAGTAGCGCAGGGATAACACTGCCACCTTCCTTCCAAACGAAACATTGGCGGAATTTCTCATCCGGTCGGCATCATATAAGGAGCTGCTGCCATTACTTTTCCATCCTTTGCTTTATGAATGGCATGAGCAAAAACCACAAAAACCAATCTAAATCACTTCACTCAACCAATCTCGGAATCTGCGCGGAAACCATGCGCCTCATCATTCGATTCCACTTTTGCATTGCCTGGGGGAATCTTCGGTTGGATGCCCCTCAGGCAATGTTTTATTTTTGAAGAAAATTTTTCCGCATCACAATCGTAAACATCATCCGATAAAAAAAATGAATCGGGAATGAGTTTTCCTAACATTTGGCATTTGCTTTACAACAAGATTAAGTTTCGATGATGGGAGGGTTACAAATCGGAAAAAGCCTTCAATTGCCGCAAAAAAAATGTTATTTATGGAAATGGCCGAATATGAAATCGATTGGAAGGGAGATATAAAAAGAAAATGTTTTTGAAAAAATGGATCATTATACTGGGGCTTTTGCTTTTGGCGTCCTTTTGCGGGTTTCCGTCGAAAGCGCTTGCAGGCCAAGTATTCGATGATGTGCCGCCCACCCATGAAGCTTATGAATACATCAATTATTTAGAAAGCATGGGAGTGATCAAAGGGTATACGGAAAATGGACGGCGCATTTTCAGATTGGCTGATCCCGTGACGCGCGGACAGGCTGCCAAAATGGTCGTCATCGGAGCGGGGTATGAGCCCCTGAAAGTGTCCCGTTCTTCGTTTGTGGATGTCGATCCCGCAAAGGATCCGGAGTTGTCCGGTTATGTGGAAAGGGCGGCAAGCCTCGGCCTTTTTGACAATATAACGGATAACCGCTTTAAACCGTACACCAATCTTACCCGCGGGGAAATGAGCAAAGTCATTGCCAAAGCGTTCAAATTGGATATTGAGCAATATGCGTCCCACCCTTCGCCGTTTTGCGATATACCGGCGGATCATCCATATTTTAAATACATTAATGCCCTCTATTACAACGGGATTGCCCAAGGCAGCAACGGAAAGTTCAATCCGGACAGCCATTTGACAAGAACCCAATTCGCCCTGTTAGTGGCGCGGACCATGAACAGCCAGTTCCGTTTGGATGTAAAACCGGTCAATCAGAATGCATGCGTTCCCGAAAAGACGGATACAATCGGACGGGCCACAGTGAACAATCTGCATGTCCGGAGCGCCGCGAGCGGCTCGGCGCCTACAATCGGCAAATTGAACCGGGGAGATCAGGTATATGTCATTTCCATAAATGGCTGGTGGGCGAAAATCAACTACAAAGGATCCGTCGGCTATACCCATAAATCATATTTGAAACTGCTGAACCAAAGCGGATCTAAAGTAAAGAACCGGATTATCGTTCTTGATCCCGGCCATGGAGGAACCGATCCGGGCGCAACGAAAGGAAGCTACCAGGAAAAACAAATTGCTCTTGCGGTCGCGAATGTGGTCAAACAAAAACTGGAGAAAGATGGGGCGACTGTGTATATGACCCGCACGGGAGATACATATCCCTCATTGCAGGACAGGGTGGATTTCGCCCACGAGCATTATGCGGAGGTTTTCGTGAGCATTCATGCGAATTCTTCGACAAGTTCCAGCGCCAAAGGAACGGAAACCTATTACAGTATTACCGCGAATGACAATGAATTGGAAGATTATGCGCTGGCAACGAGCATCAACAACGAGATTGTGAAACAGGCCAAAATGGTGAATCGCGGTGTGAAACGGGCGGACTTTTATGTCATCCGCCATTCCGTGTTCCCGTCCGTATTGGTGGAGTTGGGGTTCATCTCCAATGGCGAGGACCTTTCCAAATTGATCGACAGCAATTATCAGCAGATTTTTGGGAACGCGATTTACCAAGGAATCGTGAATTACTACAGCAAATAATGAAAACCCTGCATCGGACAATCCGATGCAGGGTTTTTTACCGCAGTTCATATTGCTTATAGAATTTGTTTTCCAAGGCGAACAGTGCCAAGATGATGAAGAAGATCAATGTATAGATTTTCAATTCCCAAATGTTATAGTAGGCTCCCGATGCGCAAGTAGACAGCCAAAGGGCCGCCATGAATGCGCCGAATTTCGTATCTCTCCGCTTCCAGAATAAGGCGAGCATTCCGAGAAGATAGAGGGAGAATGCGATGACCCCCAATATTCCGGTTTCTGCGATGATCTGGATGTATTGGTTATCCGAATAGATTTTGTTTTTATAATAAATGGATAAATCGATGCCGTATTTTTCATAAATCGGAGAACCGTAAGATATAGTGGCGGCTCCGCCGAATGTTCCAAAACCTGAACCGGTGATCGGATAATCGGAGAAAATTTCAAAACCTTTTTTGATATAGAAAATCCGTCCTGTGGATTGCATTCGGTTGACGTTTTTTTCCTGGAACAATTGGCCGAAACGTTCGGATAAGTCTACGACACTGGCATCCGGAGCTTCCACGCCCAAGTTTTTCACCAACATAACCCCGCTGTTGACCGGATAGAATACCAATATTAGTCCGGCAATTGCGCCAAGCACCAATTGCTTGATAAGCCGATAGTTTTTCGTCATGATGATGTACACGATCGCGAGAATTGTGGCAGAAATCAATGTTCCGCGGGAATATGTCAGGAAGAATATTCCGAAGAATAACACGTAACTGATATTGAGGAAAATTTTATATTGTTCCGTATTGGCTGTATCATAAACATGCTTTAAATAGAATATACCTATAATGCAGAACATTAATATTAATGCCAAAGAGTTGGGATTGCCGGGCAGACTGTAGATCCGCGCGAAATTTTCCTCGGAAAGCGGCATGTATTTCCATGTGGTTGGAAGCAATAATTGACGGATTGATAATTTTTCCACTAATCCGTGCAAGGACAGCAGCCAGCCAAGCCCGACCCCCGTCCATGCAAGTTTGACGGGCCAGTTTTCCGGAAGTTTTGTACGGGATAAGAAATAATAGATCAAATACATAATGATGAAAGTGCGGATTTGGAAAATGATTGCCCCAAGACTTACACCATTTATGTATCCCACGATGGATCCGAGCAGCAAAAAGACGAAAAAGGCCCATTCGAAAAACTTGAATTTCAATAATCCTTTGAGATCAAACTTGCTGGCGATGATCAGTTTGACGAGGAGCACAACCGTGATGATATCGCCGATCAACTTGAGGCCGGGATTGATTTCTGTCAGGAAAGGCCTGATTGCCACGTATACGGCCAAATATAAAATGCTATCAAAAGGTTTGAGAAAGGCATAGACCGCGAATACGGCAGCCGTTAGGACCAACGCGATTTTGGAAGGCAAAGCAAGGGACAGAAAAGTGAATAATACGAGTATTAACAATGGAAGATATTCTTTTGAAAATACCGTATCCTTTGTTCGCTGCATAAATAAATTCCTTTCGACATAGTATTTCATTCTATCAATTTTCTATCAGACACCTATTATAACATGTGCTTTTTAATTTTCCATTACGATAATGTTAAGTTGCTGTATAAGAAGATTCATTATTCTTTTCGGACATTATCTTTATTTTTTCAGCTCTTCTTCATTCCATACAATCCAATTGTTTGCAAATCCGGTTCAAGATTCCGTCGGCACAATCCGTTGTAATGCCTGAACTTTCCGTCCAACCACCCACCGTGCATTATACCAATAATTCGACAAAAAAACAGCTGCCAGAAGAAATTCTTTTCTGGCAACTGTTTTTTCTTTTATTTGGTTGTATTCAAAATTTTCACGTAATCTTTTGACACGTAAGCTTTTTTGTAATCTTTGCTGTCGGGAACGATTTCGTACCAGCCATTCACATTTTCATTTGTAATCAATACCGGTATATTGGAGCGGTTATATTTGTAAATGGCCGTATAGCTTGTGCCGGGCCCTGTGCGGACATTCAAGCCGGATGTCGTCGTGAGGCCGACTTTATATGCTTTGTTTGCATCTTTGAATCCCATGGATTTGTCCGCGCGGTAATAATGGCCGGCAGCCTTTGAGCCCCAATAAGGGTCGGATGCGTATTTCACATTGAAGCCGATGGTTTTTGTCCCATACACGGTACCGTAACCGAATGATGCGTTGGCCGGGATATATTTTTTCCACCAGAATTGATCCATCAATTCACGGATGCTGGCTTCAGGTGACGCAAATTTCATTTTCAACGGATTGGTGTCATAGACATATAAGCCGAAGAGGTTGTTATAGTTTTGCGCATAATCGCTCATGCCGAAATCGCTTTCATGCATCGCGAGCGCCAGAATCATCATCGCATTGACACCGTATTCCGCTTCGATGGCCTTCAGTTTGCTTCCGAGGCCAATCAGTTTGCTTTTCTTTGTCGCGTCTTTGTAGCGGCCGCCCTGTTTTTCCCGTTCTTTTAGGATATACTGGATGTAATTTTCGAGCTGCTGGGCCGTATATTGCGTTTTTGTATGAACAGGGAGGAATTGATAGTAGTTATAGTAAGTAAACTTTTCGGAACCGGAGAAGAAGTTGATGCCGTCCCAGCTGTAATATTTCTTGCCGGCTTTCATTTGGCTCGGCGCTTTTCCGAAAATATAGCTTCCTTTCGCATTTCCCGTCAGCTGGTCCACCAAGACGTGCTTGATTTCTCCTTCGCCTGTTCTTTCATAATAATTTCGGCCCTTTGCCAAATCAAAAGGAACCAACCGCACGCTGTTTTGGTCCACATATCCTTCATGGCCGCCGAAGTTTACTTTGATGCGTTTTCCTTCCGCTTTAATAAATTGCATTTCCGAACCCGCGGCTACGCTGATGTTGTCGTTAACCATCGTGGATTCCAGCACCGCGTAGGCTTTGGTTACCGCAAAACCGGTGCCGGGCGCCATATAGATGATGTCGCCGTCTTTGACAATCACGTCTTTGTTTGACGAAACACTTTTCAATACATCTTCATATGTATAAGAGGTTTTTTTGGTTGCACCAAGTGTTCCGTTTTGGAGGATCTGCTTGAGCTCATAAATTCCGAAATTGATGGCTTCCTGGTCTCCGATGGATTCCATCAGCCTGATGACGAATGTTGCCGCCTGGGCCACAGTCGTGTGGTTCAGCGGATAGAAATAGACGCCATCCGGCATTGTCGAACCTTTGATGATTCCTTTTTGCACACCGACTGCCACCGCTGTTTGGTAGTCTTTGTAAATTTGGTTCTTATCCTTGAAATTCAATGGGGCAGTTGTGTTTGTCGGAACTTTTAAATGGTTCAATGTGCGGTAAATCATGACGGCCATATGTTGGCGCAAAATCGGGTCGTTCGGTTTGAATGTGCCGTCCGGATACCCTGTAATGATTCCCGCGGCGGCGGCGTTTTGAATGTCCTGATAATATTTGTTATTTGTCGGCACATCTTTGAAATTGGTTTTTTTGGATGCATTCGGCAAACCGATCGCTTTTGATAGAAAAGCCGCAAATTGGCCGCGCGTAACTTTCGCGCTTGGGTTGTAGTTTCCCTTGGAGTCGGGAGTCAGGGCCCCTTTCATGATCAGATAGCGCAGCCCCCGCTCATGATAGTTGCCGGTCACATCGTCTGCCGCTTCCGCCTTGTGGGTAAAGCAGAACGAGAACACCAGGAAAAAACAGGCAGCCAATCCTAAAAATCTTTTCATGGATTCCCTCCTTTCATAACTTCAATACTATCAAAATTTTACTAATTTATTAAGGGGTTATTGAATTTAAATGAAATAGATTCTTAAGAGGCGATTTGATTTGAATGAAATAGAAATATTGTGAAAAAAGCGGCGAAAATTGTAGCATTTTCGATTCCTCGCAAGGGTTTTCTTTGGGAGGATCCGGGGGAGGAAGAGCTGAAAAAAGGCCCATTTATTGTTAAAAACTTGGTCCTTGCCTTTTATATGGAGGAGAGTTTTTATATGATATAATTGATTGGTCATAATTAAAGATTAAAGGATGTAGATACATGAAGATCGGAATCGTGGGGAATTACGGGAATGATAATAACGGGGACGAGGCAATCCTCTTCAGCATCATCCTGCAGCTGGAGCGGACGTTCAATATTTCCCGTGAGGACATCTCAGTATTCAGCAACAATCCCGGACAAACGAGCGCGAGATATGGGGTTCATAGCTATCCGTTATACTATAAATCCAACAATATCTATAGAACCTTCTATCATACATTTCAAAAGAATAAAAAACGTGTTGCCCGGCTGGATTTGCTCATCATCGGCGGCGGCGGCATCCTCATGGACTTCTACCGGCGCGAAGCCCATCTGTACGGCAGCTATGCCATGATGGCCAAGCTTTCAAAGGTGCCGTTTATTATTTATGGTTGCGGTGCCGGCCCCATCAATACGGTCATCGGACGGTTTTTGATCCGGCGCATGTGCAGGCATGCTTCCAATGTATCGGTAAGGGATCCGGAATCCAAGAAGCTGTTGAACGACATAGGGGTCAAGAAGGAAATCCATGTGATTGGCGATCCGGCTTTGGCTTTATGTCAACCGAGGGAAGAATATAATGAGTCGCCAAAGGAAGTCGCCGTATCCTGTGTTCCGATGTACAACAAGAACTATTGGCCCTACGGGGACGTCGATAAATACGAAGAATACGTATCGGGGATGGCAAGGAATTTGGATCGGCTGATTGAAAAGGAAGATGTCAACATCACCTTTTTTGCCACGAAATATCCCCAAGATGTCTGCGTGACAAAAGATATCCAAGAGAAAATGAGGCACCGGGAGCGGACGAAGATTATCGATGAAAACTTGCAACCTCAGAAATTACTGGAATTTGAAAGCCGGTTTGACACGATCATCGGAACCCGGCTGCATTCGCTGATTGTCGCCACATGCTCGGCGACGCCAATCGTCGGCATCGCGTATCACCCGAAAGTGGCCAATTTTATGAAACTGATCGGCGTTGAAGACCGGTGCCTTACGATTGGGGATATCCAGGAGGATGAAATGGCATTGGCCCGCACTTTCAGCCACCTTCGGAAAAATTGGAAAGACATTGTTCATGATACAAAAAGCATCGCTCAAAAGGTTTGTGAAGAAGCAACAAACAAAGGAAGAGAATTGTTGATGAAGGCAGTGGAGGAAAATGGAAAAAGTATTCGTGATTAGCAACATGTATCCTTCAAAGGAACATCCATCATTCGGAATTTTTGTCAAAAATCAAGTGGAAGCACTGCGCAGCAAAAATATCGACGTAATTGTGGCAGCGAATGCCGATCCAAGGACGGGCAAGAAAAATACCATTTTGAAATACGGCAAATGGGCCAACGAAGTCTTGAAAAAAGCATGGAAATACCGGAAATCCATTTCCGTTTCCCATGCGCACTACGTATTCCCATCGGGCGTTTTTTCATTGCTCATGAAGAAAATGTTCCATATTCCATATGTAGTGACGGCCCATGGGGGCGATATCGAGCGGATGGCGAAGAAAAACAACATCATCCGCAATTGGACGGAGAAAATTTTGCAGGAGAGCAGCCATGTCATTGCGGTCGGTCCGGTGCTTGCCGAACAAATTGAAAAGGAATACCGCATTCCGCGGGAGCGGATTCTGGTTTGCAGCATGGGGGTCGATTGCAAGCGATTCAGACCCGGGGACAAGATGCGGGCAAGACGGGAACTGCAGCTTGATGAACATGCCTTTATTTATTTGTTTGTCGGAAATGTCATCCGGCAAAAAGGGGTGGAAGAGCTGCTCCTTGCGTTCCAGCAAGTGAAAAAGCAGTCCGATCAGGACGTGAAGCTTGTCATTATCGGTTCCCAGCGGGATGTGAATTTCGTCGACAGTCTGAAACCGTTGGTGGACGAAGATGTGATCATGCGCGGACCTATGGAGCAAAGCGAATTGGTGAAATGGTATCAGGCATGCGATGTGTTCGTATTGCCTTCCCATTTGGAAGGATTCGGGCTGGTTGCGCTGGAAGCCATCGCGGCCGGCAAGCCCGTCATCGCATCCGATGTGGGCGGGTTGACGTATTTGTTGCGGGACGGAGCCGGCCATTTGGTGGAACCGAAAAATCCGAACGCTCTGGCGGGAGAAATGATGAAAGCGCTGACGACCCCAAAAGAACAATATATGAATCAGGAAGCCTGCGAAAAGGTGCTGCACCTTCACGATGCGGAGGAAATTACAAAACGCGTGATCAGGCTGTATGAATCCGCGGCGGACGGGGGGCGGTCTGATGAATAAATTTTTAAAAGTCGTCGGAGCGGTGGCGATCATCAATATCGCCGCCCGGATTTTCGGATTTTTGCGGGAAATGGTCGTCGGCTACCAGTACGGATTTTCGTATGCGGCAGACAGCATCTTCATGGCCTATATGGTGCCGAACTTTTTATATTTGGTCGTCGGCGGCGCGTTTGCGACGGCGGTCATTTCGATTTATAGCAGAAGAACGACCGATAAAGCGGAGTTTGTAAAACAGTCGTTTACCATTGTTTTGTCAACCGCCATGCTGATGACGGCAATCATGCTTTTATTCACCGATCCGATTGTGAACAAGTTATTTGAGAACGATGAAAATGTTAACCCGTCAGCGATTCAATTGACGAAACATTTGTTTTATTGGATGATGCCTTCATCGATTTTCTTGATTCTCGCATCCTACTACAGCAGCTTATTAAACATCCATAATAAGTTTCATTTATCCAGCGTTTCGATTTTAATCTACAATATCGCGTTTTTGGCGATTGCGGTCGCCCTTTCGTTTGTCTTCGGACCGATTGCTTACGGAATCAGCGCGATGGCCAGCGCCGCCATCATGATCTATTTCCTTGTCGACGGCTACCGCAAGCTGGGTTCGCATCCCGTCGGCCTTTCTTTTAAGCGGAATGCGGCCACGAAGGATTTATGGATCATGGTGCTGCCAATCATGATTGGCGGCGGAACGGTTCAAATCTATGCGGTGTTGCAGCGGATTTTCGCGCAGTATTTGGGATTCGGGGAAAGCGCGATTTCCGTCGTAAACTATGCATCGAGATTGACCCAATTTCCGCAGACCATTTTAATTACGGCGGTGTCGACGGTCATTTATCCGATTTTGAGCAGGAAAGAAGCGGAAAATGATGTCGAATCCATAACAAGCTTATACAGCAGGGGATTGCGCTACTTGCTGATGCTGATGGTGCCCGTTTCCCTCTTTTCGTTTTTTTATGCGGAAAACATTATCCAGGTGATCTTTGAGTATGGAAACTTTACGGCAGAAGGCACAAAATTGACCGCGCCGGTATTGAAAATCTTCGTTTTGTCGATGTTTTTCCTTGCGGCCAATTCCTACATCACCCGCTTTTATTATGCGAAAGGGGATTCTTACGCGCCGGTCATTTTCAGCATTATCAATGTTTTTATTATCAATATTGCCGTTATGTACTTGCTTGCCGATTCCGCCGGAGTTTCCTCCATTGCCTGGGGAACTTTGATCAGCTCCGGCTGCAACACGTTGTTATTGATGGTTTACGCCCATTTCAAATACGGGTTGAAAGTCGGCAAAGGCCAAAAATTGCTGGATTCGGCCAAGCTTTTCATTTCCATCATCCTGATCGGGGTCATTACTTATTTGGCGAATCAATATCTGGTTTTCGGATACAAGTGGATCACATTTGGCGCTGGCGCCGCCGTCTTCGGCGCAAGTACGATCGGCCTGTACTTATTGTTCGGAATAAAAGAGGCGGAAGAATATTTTAAACGGATAAAAACAAAAGTAGTTGGAAATAAGTAATATAGTACGATAATCGTCTCCCTCTCCAAAAAGAAATAAGCGGAAAGAAAAAATCACCCAATTGGACCTAATTGGGTGATTTTTTTTATCGGAAATGGGCTCTGTCAATTTGATTCAATAATACCCCTATTAAATTAATAGATATTGTAATATTTTTCTGTAAAAATAAAAATATATCAAAAAAATACTATTGGAATAATGGAGGATTGGCCGGCAATGCCGATATAAAAAAAGAGCCCAGAGTAGTAAATGAAAAAAATCAAATTGACGGGCGACTAATATATAAATCAAAAATATTAAATTTATGCAATGAGCAACAAGAAATTATTCCGTATGTGTAAAACTTTTCACCTAATAACTTCTTTTTCCTTTTTTCCGAATTATTTACTGTAAAAAAATCTATTTTATACAGTTCAGCCTACTTTTTTGAGAGAAATTTGTATTATTATGATAATCTCCTTTAGTTCAAACAATTTTTACTATATAATGAAAATACTTTGACAGGATGACTAAGGAATGGAGGGAAGCATATTGCCTAGAGGTAGAAGAGTCAATTCCAGCGGCGAAAAAAGCAAGAAGCTGCTGTTGGATATCGCCACTGAATTATTTTCAAAATATGGATACCATAAGACGAAAATCAGCGACATCGTGAAGGCTGCGAATTTAACACAACCTACATTTTATCTGTATTTTGAGAATAAAGAATCGCTTTATCGGGATTTAATCTTGCAATTTAAAAACAGCTTTTTGGAAAATCTCGACCGTTTGAAAGAGGAAGCGAAAGGCGGCAATTTGATTGATCTTTTACATAGACATTTAACCGTCCTTTTTCAATACTTTGCAAGCAACCCCTATTTGACGAAAATCGGTTTTTATCAGGCGGAAGAATCGGAAGAATTGAAAGCCAAGTTTTCAAAAGTGCTCGAAGAATTGTTGGCGGAGCGGATCGAATTTTCGGAGCATGATCCCCGCATTTTTGCCCACAGCCTTGTCGGCGCCATTGAACGTGTCACATTGATGTTGTTGTTTACAAAAGAAAAAGAGCCTGAGCAGCTGGCTTCCGAAATCATCAACGTGTATTTCCCCAAAACCGCCGTCTGCAAATCATGATTTTAGCAAGTTAATACTATTCATATGGTGAAAAGATTAATATATCGGTCCGGTGAAAAAAGTACGGGAAGAACTTGCATGGATTTTTCTAAATAAAAAGAGTCATTATTTATTTTCTTCTAAAATGTTCAGAAGAAATAAATATGACTCTATTTTTTATTATTGATTTTTCACCGTGACGCGCATATAGGCCCCCTTTTCCAATGGACGGTTTTGTCGGTCCTTCAATGTCGGATGGATGATCAGCATGTACTCGCTTCCCGGATTTAATGGACGCTTTGGCGTGACGAACAATTGGTTGCCGTTCTTCGACAAGGCGACGTCCACTTTTTTGCCTCCCAACGCCACCAATTCGACGTCATTTTCATTGAGTGTTCCGGGCGGGCGGTTCAACGTGATTTTAAAGGTATTGTTCGTCGGAACGCCCGTTAAAGCCCGCATTTCCCTGTAGGCGACGAGCTGTTCGGCGATGGCATCGTAATGGGCCTGATAGATTGGATTGGAACCGGTTTGGATATCCGGCGTGACCCCCGAAGCGCGGATCATTGTCCCTTTTGGTCCGAAGAATTCGCCGATCGTCAATTTTAAATAGCTGCCATCGGATAATGGGTAGAACCCCTGCATTGTGCTTTTTCCGAAGGTGTTTTCTCCATAGATTACTGCCGCGTCATAGTCTTTTGCGGCGGCGGCTGTCATTTCGGAGGCGCTCGCGCTATACCGGTTGACAAGGATTTTGGTGGATCGGTCGAATATCGGCTGCACCGTGTCGGGCAAGTTTACAAGAAGCGTACCGTCGGGATGGAGCTGGTATTTGGATTTTTCGGGGCCGTAGTGCAAATAGTATTCCGTATTGGCTTCGCTGTATTTTACCCGATAGGCGTGTTTTGCATCCCGGAATAAAGCGATCACTTCTTCCGCGGATTGGACGTAGCCGCCCCCGTTATTTTGCAGATCCAGAATGAAGGAGGAAGCCCCCAGCCTTTTCAATTTTTCATATTGTTTTCTGATCAGATCAGCCGCATCCGCTGAAAAGGACTGAAGCTGTATGTAACCGATATTGCCGTAAAGGAGGCGGCCTGTCGCGTTCGGCAAATAAAACGGTTTGCGGGTCAACGTTTTGACAAGGGTTGTACCATTGGCTTTCAAAATTTCGAGAGTGACCATGGTATTTTCATCGCCCAACAATAATGCATGTCCCTCTTCAAGGGATTTTCCTCTGAGCGGGACCGAATCCACTTTGGTGATGATGTCCCCCGCTTCCAGCCCCTGTTCAAAGGCGCTTCCGTGTTCAAATACGTTGGTAACCAATAAGCCTTGATCATGCTGCTCGATGACGACCCCAATCCCGATTTGCTTCATGTCCAGAAGGTTAAAGTAGTAATTAAACGTTTCGGCGCTGTAATAGTTGGAATACGGATCCAGCATGTTCATGACTTCCTCGATGCTCGCTGCCTGATCGGGATTTCCTCTGATTTCTCCGATATATTCGGTTTTGATGATGTCTTTAATTTCCTGCAAAATGGCGGCAGCCTCTGCTCGATGCGGAATGAATAATAAAAATAATAGCAGGGAAACGAAAGGAAGCGCTTTTTTCATCAGATACACCTCTTCTTTCTGAAATGGATAATTATTGGCAAGATGGGAAGATAGTAGCATTGATTGTTTTTATGAAATTGCCGGTTTTATGTTCCGAAAGGTGAAGGGGAATGTCTGTGGGGAAACAGGATTTGCCCTTCACAACAGCGAGCGGATCTGCAAAGTGCTTTCAACGTCGTCAACGGAGAAAAGGAAGGGAATGGAAGAATATGTACAGAAATGCCTAAGAAGATTTTCATCTTTGTACAACATATGTACAAGTCAGCCGGATTAAAACGAAAAAAACCGTCCCCCGATAAAATAATCAATCCTTTATTTTCCCGGAAAATTCGGTTCATTGCGGAGAAGTCCGCCATCTGCCGGAAATAGCGCGGGAAGACGATATGGGGGACATTATTTGCCCAAGGGGTTGGTGCGAAAACAGAAAGCGGGAAAGCCAAAGAGGAATCTTCAGTGCCCAAGAAGCCGGCTCAAATGCCCAAGAGCGGAGCCTATCTGGCCAAGGGAAAATCCTAATTGCCTAAGTTGGGATCGTATCCGCCCAAGAGCTTGGCGTAGGAGCCCAAGATTGGCCTCTAACCGCCCAAGGGAAAACTACAAGCGCCCGAGTTGGAACCGTATCTGCCCAAGAGCTTGGCATAGGAGCCCAAGATTGGCTCCTAACCGCCCAAGGGAAAACAGCAAGCGCCCAAGTTGGAACCGTATCCGCCCAAGAGCTTGGCGTAGGAGCCCAAGATTGGCCCCTAACCGCCCAAGGGAAAATCCCAAGTGCCCGAGTTGGAACCGTATCTGCCCAAGAGA
>JGI1652J44930_10000646_pt1 | contig 13499 bp, 13 predicted proteins | sample NewIslsDNAsample_FD_44930 | JGI IMG/M metagenome (IMG submission 44930)
TATGAATACGAAGGAACTAAACATTCTGCAAATTTTGTTTTGTTTAGTTCAGTTTCAATTTCATTTAATTCTTCCATTGTAGGACGTAAAATCATTATCATTAAATCAGCTTTTTGACCGACAATGGAATAGAATGCATGGCTTCCTTGTCTTGATTCTTCTACTTTATTCCATTTTTCTAATAGTTGTTGAAACTCATAAATAGCTTTATATCGTTCATCGCTAGATAAAGATTTCCAAAGTGTCCAATCTATTGTACGAAAATCATGGAGGCAATACCAACCATCTAGAGTTTGTGTTGCTTCATTCATTATTAACACTCCTTCCATAATCCATTCAATACATACTATATCATAGTTTTAACCAAATATAGGCGTTCAAAACTTGAAAACTGTGTGACAAGCGGCCATGAGGATAGATTTTTCATATAAAGGAAAATATAATTAGGAAATGACAATTTTATAAATGTAAAGTATGCTTGACTGGGATGCTTTATAGGAGGTTAGATATATGGAATTATTTGCAGCATTAAAGGAAAAAATTCGCACAAAAGAATTGTCAATTGTTTTTCCTGAAGGAGTAGACGAAAGAATATTAGTAGCCGCATCTCGTTTACATAAGGAACAACTTGTAAGACCAATTCTTATCGGAAAGAAAGAAGAGATTGAAAAAATTGCTAATAAAAAAGGAATTTCAATTGAAGGGATTTCTATTTATCATCCATCTACGTATGAACATAAAGATGAAATGATCTCTTCCCTCATTGAACGACGTAGAGGAAAAGTAACGGAACAAGAAGCTGAATCTATTATTCTTGATGTCAACTATTTCGGAACTATGCTTGTATATTTAGGGAAAGCAGATGGGCTTGTAAGCGGTGCTATACATTCCACAGCAGATACCGTTCGACCTGCATTGCAAATTATAAAGACGAAAGAAGGAATTAAACGAACTTCTGGAGCTTTTATCATGGTCCGTGGAGAGGAAAAATATGTGTTTGCAGATTGTGCGATTAATATAGCTCCGACAAGTGATGATTTAGCAGAGATTGCTGTAGAAAGCGCAAAGTTAGCAAAAATGTTTGGGCTAGAACCAAAAGTGGCGATGTTAAGTTTTTCGACGAAGGGATCTGCTAAATCAAAGGAAACAGAAAAAGTGGAAGAGGCAGTAAAAAAAGCAAAAGAAATGAACCCTGATCTTATTATCGATGGAGAGTTTCAATTTGATGCTGCATTTGTACCATCTGTTGCAGCTAAAAAAGCTCCAGATTCCGTAATTAAAGGAGATGCGAATGTATTTGTATTTCCAAGTTTGGAAGCTGGAAATATAGGATATAAAATTGCCCAACGTCTAGGAAATTTCGAGGCGGTTGGACCTATTTTACAAGGGTTAAATAAACCGGTGAATGATTTATCGAGAGGCTGCAATGAGGAAGATGTGTATAAGCTTGCCATCATAACCGCTGCTCAAGCAATAATAGAGGAATAAGGTGTTTCTTAGGGAGACACCTTATTTTTTTGCTATGATATAATGGTTGTTAGATTTAAGAAAGGAAATGGTTTATGAGCGAAGTCTTTGATCTATTAAAACAAAATGAGTGGAGAGTGATTGATCAGACGAGTTTTGGTCCGTTCTTCGATCCTCTTCAATCGTTTGCAATAGACGATACTCTTTGTCATTCGGTTGGATCCGGACAATCAAGTGCAGTAGCACGAACTTGGGTGCATCATAATAGTGTGATTTTAGGTATTCAAGATGCAAAACTTCCGTATATTGAAGAAGGTCTAAAATATTTAAACAGCATTGGTTATCGATATATCGTTCGTACGTCTGGAGGATTAGCGGTCGTTTTAGATCAAGGGGTGTTAAACATTACATTAATTTTCCCTGATACGGAAAAAGGGATAGATATTGATCGTGGATATGAAGCAATGTATCAATTAATTTTATCTATGTTCAAGGATTTTAACTTGCCCATTGTGGCGGGAGAAATTAAAGGTTCCTATTGTCCGGGAAGTTTTGATTTAAGTATTGATGGAAAAAAATTCGCAGGCATTTCTCAGCGAAGATTAAGAAAAGGTGTTGCTGTTCAAATTTATTTATGTGTGACAGATTCAGGAAGTGAGCGAGCGAAAATCATAAAATCTTTTTACGACTTGTCTACAAAAGGAATGACAACTAAGTTTTCTTACCCTAAGATTCAACCGGAAGTAATGGCTTCTTTATCGGAGTTATTCCATCAACCATTAACGATTCAAGATGTAATGCTTCGTTTTTTAACGTCATTAAATACATTTGCAAACCATCTCGTAAGCAGTCAGTTATCTCCGTTTGAGCAAAATATGTATCAGCAATATTTCGAAAGAATAAAAGAGCGAAATGAAAAAATGATTGGACACATTTAGAAATAATAAAAGAAAATGAAAATGGAGTGCCACAGCACCCCATTTTCTATCTTATATAACGGTTTGTTGTTGCCAACTCCATTCCCCATAACATCTATTCTTTATATTTATTGTCTATTCGGCAAGCTTTTCTAAGTTTCCATTTCGATCCATTTTAAATTTAGTCGATGGGCGTTCTTCATCTTCAAATAATACTAGTTTCCTTGCACGGTTCATAATTTGCATTAAAGTTTCGTAATCTTCTTGCATTGTGGAAGAGTTTTCCTCTAATTCTTTTATCTTTTGTTCTAATTCTTTGTTTTCTTTTCTTAGCTCTTCAATTTCTCTTTTTAATCTTTCATTCTCAATTTTTAATAATCCTGATTGAAGATGATTTTGACTTAAATTTTGTAAAAATGCAATGACTTTTTCTAATGTCATTTCACCGCTTGTTTGAGAGTTTGATTGTACCGTTTCTTGGGTGGTATGATCGAGAGTTTCTGCCTCAGTAAGCGGATTGACTTCTAATTCTTCAATCGATGGTGTTGGTGGTTGATATAATAACTTTTTCTTTCCACCATGATCTTTTCCTAGTAGTCTTTGACGTTGTTTTCTTTGTTTTTTCGCTAGTTGTAACGCTTTTTCATACTTGTGTCGAACGACTGCATTCCATCTGAAACCGCAAGCGGCAGAAGTTCGATTTAATTTATCACCTACCTCCTCAAACGCATTTAATTGTGTGCTTCCTTCTCTTACATGACGTAAAACAGTTTCAGCTAATAATAAATCATTTTCTTCCGTCCATGCATCTTGACGTACTTTCATATTTCTCAACTCCCTAAATGATGATCGTTATTAATAGGTTTTACTTCTATCATGTCCAAAATATAGATGATTTATACAATTAAGTTAAAAGTATAGTAGTTTTTTCCATGGGAGAGAAAGTTGTTGAAACATCAATGTATACAATTTCCATTTTTTTAGACAAAATAATATAAAAAGCTCGAATCATGATGAACGAAAAGGAAAAAATCGATATAATGAAAACATGATAGTTAGGAAGAGGGAAATCAAATGCCGTATTGGGATAAGCAATTAAATGAAGAAAAAGTGTTTAAAGATCCAGTTCACCGCTATATCCATGTTCGTGACCAAGTCATTTGGGACTTAATAGGAACAAAAGAGTTTCAACGGCTTCGAAGAATTAAACAATTAGGCACAACCTTTTTTACTTTTCATGGTGCCGAACATAGTCGTTTTAACCATTCTTTAGGGGTTTATGAAATCGTTCGACGAATTGTTGATGATGTGTTTAAAGGGAGAAAAGAGTGGAATGAAGAAGATAGACTTTTATCTCTTTGTGCTGCACTTCTCCATGATTTAGGACATGGACCTTTTTCCCATTCATTTGAAAAGGTATTCGATTTAGACCATGAACACTTTACTCAAGCGATTATTTTAGGTGATACAGAAGTAAATGCTGTTTTAAGACGAGTACATGAAGATTTCCCTAAGAAAGTGTCAGAAGTAATTGCTAAAACGTCTGAAAATAAATTAGTGGTAAGTTTAATATCCAGTCAAATTGATGCAGACCGTATGGATTATTTATTGAGAGATGCTTATTTCACCGGGGTTAGCTACGGAAATTTTGATATGGAACGAATCTTGCGAGTGATGAGGCCGAGAGAGGATCAAGTCGTTATTAAAAAGAGCGGAATGCATGCAGTAGAAGACTATATTATGAGCCGCTACCAAATGTATTGGCAAGTCTATTTCCATCCAGTCACTCGAAGCGCAGAAGTTATATTAACGAAAATTTTGCACCGAGCAAAATATTTACATAAAAATTACTATTCTTTTAAATTTCATCCTCAACACTTTTATTCATTGTTTGAAGAGGAAATATCTTTAGAAGAGTATTTAAAATTAGATGAAGCGGTATTTTTATATTATTTTCAAATGTGGCAAGAAGAAGAAGACCCGATTCTAAGTGATTTATGTTGGCGATTTATGGACAGGCATCTTTTTAAATATGTTGAATTTGACCCTGCAAAAGAATATAAGAAACATGTTGAGCTAGTCGAGTTGTTTAAAAAGGCAGGGATTGATCCTGATTATTATTTAGTATTGGATTCTTCATCAGATTTACCTTATGATTTCTATCGTCCAGGTGAAGAGGGAGAACGTTTACCGATTCATTTACTTATGCCGAATGGAGAATTAAAAGAGCTTTCACGAGAATCAGAAATTGTTGATGCTATATCCGGCAAAAGACGTACGGATCATAAACTATATTTTCCAATGGATATATTATACGACGAATCTACGAAAAAATCGGTGAAACGACAAATCCGTAAACTTCTAGAACTAGAAGAAAAATAGATATTGGTATGATAGTAGGAGATGAAGGGGAATGTTAAAAGAACATGTAAAGTTATTATCAGCGATTTTTTATTCGGGTGAAATTGTCGGGCGGAAGAAGTTNCAAAAAATGATTTATATTGCAAAGAAGCATTCGTTCCCTTTTCAAGAGAAATTTGCCTTTCATTTTTTTGGTCCTTATTCAGAAGAGTTAACGTTACGCATTGAGGAACTTTGCAATATGGGATTTATTTCGGAGGAAAAAGAACAAAAAGGCGGTTATTTTCAATACCGTTACAAGTTGACAAAGGAAGGATTGGAATTTCTTCATTCATATGGAAGCGAGATTCCTTTATTGAAAGATTTTTTAGAGGACATGAATGGACAAAGTTCCCGTTTTCTAGAACTTGTATCAACAATCTTATATTTTGATAACCTTTCGTATGAAGAAGTCATCGAAAAAATAAAAACGACGAAAAGTAAGCAAAATTATACGGAGGAAGAGATAGAAGAAGCGTTTCAATATATTGAAAAGTTAAAAGAAAAAGCTAAGCTTTCTCACTAAGCTTAGCTTTTTCAACTATTCATCACTTAAACGCTTTCCTCCGATTGCGTAGTGATTTTTAGACATTTCTTCAATAAACACAACGATTTTTTCTTTTGGAGCGCCAGTTGTTTCACTAACGGCTTCTGTTACTTTTTCCACTAAAGCTTTTTTCTGTTCTTCCGTTCTACCCTCAAGCATTTTTACTGTTATGTAAGGCATAATCGTAGACCTCCAATTTCGCTTATTATCTATGAAGTATTTTACTAGGAAAAAAAGAAGGATAGCAATGAAAAAAATATCGTAATAAGAGTATTAAGCCATTAATGCTATGTAAAGATTCGATGATCGAGTCATCATCTTTTTTTCATAAAGATAGTTATTGTATACTAATGAAAGAAGTCAAACAAAGGAGTTGAATGTGTGGAAGGTTTAGAACGTTTTTTAGCATATGATTTGGACGTCATTCCTTATATTATTGTTTCGTTAATCATCGCATTTTCTGTGCATGAGTTCGCCCATGCCTATATGGCTTATAAATTTGGAGATCCTACTGCGAAAAACCAAGGAAGACTCACGTTAAATCCTGCAGTTCATTTAGACCCGATCGGCACGATTTTCCTTTTTATTGCTGGATTTGGCTGGGCAAGACCTGTACCAGTTAACCGATTTTATTTTAAAAACCCTAGAAAAGCAGGGATTTTAGTTTCTTTAGCGGGGCCAGTGAGTAATTTATTACTGGCGATTATCGGTGTTTTGATCATTTATATCATCGTACGTACAGGACTTGTTTGGAGCATACCGACATTTATTTTCCATTTCTTTGAATATTTTGTGTACTTAAACATCATCTTATTTGTCTTTAATTTACTACCTTTTCCACCGTTAGATGGGTATCGAATTATTGAAGATCTTGCACCTAATGACATTCGCGCAAAAATGACGCAGTATGAACAATATGGAATTTTAATCTTTTTAATATTAGTCATTACACCTCTTGATCAATACACGATTCACCCAATTTTTAATAAAGTCGTTCCTGGTGTGTATGATTTCATTTATTCGTTGCTTCAATTTTTGCCGTAAGTTAGGAGGGATACAACATGGATAAAAAAGAGAAAAAACAAGTGACTTTTAACATTATAAAAAATGATCCAACTGATGGGCATAAAGGGTTTGGAATAGGGACATTAAGTTTAGAGAATGTATCCCCTGTCATTATTGATGTGGAAGAAAAAAGAGCATTTGTTGATCTTGGTGCTATGCATGCAAGAAGTGCTGTTGAAAAGGGGATTAAATTTTTGCCTAATAAAGAAGAAGTCCCAAATGGAAAGCCTTATTGGCTAATTTGGGTCACCATTCATCGAAAAGAAGAAGGACCATATTATCATGGAGTCACTGCCTGTGAATTCACAGTCGACCGATCTATTCGGAGAGGTTATAAATCTTTACCGGAACATGTAAACCGAATGGATAAATCGTTAAAAGGACATGTGATTGTAGATCATATGGATGATGAATCGAAAAAAGTTTTAAAAGAATTTTTAATGAATCACAATCAAAAGATGTGGGAATTATCGAGCGAGGAGTTAAAAAAGGGTCTTGAGGTTTCCTGACTTTTTTGAAATCTTGACAAATCTATGACATTTTATTGAACAAAGTTTTTTCAATCTTGTCGGAATTGGAAAATAACCGTAAAATGAAGAAAACGGTAAACAACCGTATAATACTAGGACAGAAAAGGGACTTGGAATTTTCCAAGTCTTTTTTCATTACTATTAGGTTCTATAGACAATAGTAAGAAAATGTGAAAGTCATAAAAAATGATCATTTTCCATAATTGGAGAAATGATCATTTTTTCTCAAGTTGCTCGTTAAGGAATCCAGTCGAAGAATCGTTCATACCATTTTTCTTTCTTCTTTGATTCTTTCTTCATTTGTTTTTCCTCTTTTTTGTTATTTGTATGGCTGTGCAAATGACAATGTTCTACCGGTTCTGTCCCTGCTTCAAAATAAGTCAATCGAGAAACAGGACAATCTTTTGTCGCAATGAGTCCAGTTTCGGGATCTACATAAATGCCGACAACATTTTTTGTAGGTTTAAAAGCTTTTTTCGGTTGTGATTTCAATGCTTCTTCCATAAATGAGATCCAAATCTCTTTTGCGTATGATTTTTCAGCAGCTAATGTAATATCTTTTCCTTGATCATAACCTGTCCAAACTCCGCTTACTAATTGCGGCGTAAATCCTATCATCCAGCTATCGGTATCGGTGGAGCCGGATTTACCTGCATAAGTTCTTGTCATTCGATCAATTACAGAACTTCCGGTTACCATTGAATAGCTATTTAATCGTGAGTCGAACATGCCTGTCATCATATGCGTCATAACAAATGCTTTATCAAGGTCTAAAATTCTTTCTCTTTCCTCTTTATGTTCAAAAATAACTTCCCCTTTGGCATTTTCCACTTTTGTAATAAACACGGGTTCAACAGCATATCCGCCGTTTGCAAAATGACTATACGCATTCACCATATCGATGACACGAACTCCACTTGTTCCGAGAGCTAACGATGGGACTTTGTCCAAATGGGTATTGATACCAAATTTTTTAGCATATTCAACTAGTGTATCCATTCCTAAAAATAGATGTGTTTTTACTGCATAAACATTATCTGACAATGCCAATGCTTGAGTTAATGTAATGTCTTTATTGGCATATAAGTTATTAAAATTATGTGGAGTATACGATTTTCTTCCTTCATCATATTTAAAAGTTGTTAATTCACTTTTTAAAGTGGTTGAAGGTGTAAATCCATGTTCAAGGGCGGCGTAATATAGAATCGGTTTTATGGTTGAGCCAGGTTGACGCAATGATTGAACGGCACGATTATATGGACTCTTTTCATAATTTCGTCCGCCAACCAGTGCAAGAATATGGCCAGTTTTCGGGTCTTGAGCTACAAACCCAAGCTGAATATCCGATTCACTAGCAATCGTTTTGTTTATGACGTTTTCCGCAATTTTTTGCAAAGAAGGATTTAAAGTGGTGTAAATCTTTAATCCTCCTAAATCAATGGAACGATCATCAATCCCTAGTTTTGTTTTTAAAATATTTGTCACAACATCTTGAAAATATGGAGCTATTTCATTTTGCTTGTAAAGGTGCTTACCGACGATCGTTAATTCTTCTTGATAAGCTTTTTTCGCTTCTTCTTTAGAGATCAGTCCGTTTTCTACCATTGATTGTAAAATTATTTTTTGACGCTCTTTTGCCTTTTCCCAAGACTCTAATGGTGAATAAATGGAAGGACCTTTTGGAATTCCGGCTAATAAAGAAGCTTCGGCCAAATTTAAATCTTTAGCACTTTTGCCAAAATAAAATTGGCTGGCCGCTTCTACTCCATATGCACCGTGTCCATAGTAAATGGTATTTAAATACCCTTCTAAAATATCTTTTTTAGAATAATTGACTTCAAGACGAATCGTATAAAAAGCTTCTGTAATCTTCCGGCTCCAAGTTTTATCAAGGGTTAAGAAAAGGTTGCGAGCGTATTGTTGGGAAATCGTGCTAGCTCCTTCTGCTTTGGAAAAGGATTTTATATCCGCCAATATGGCTCCAATAATTCTTCGAAAATCAAATCCTAAATGTTTATAAAAACGTTTGTCTTCTACAGCAATCGTAGACTGGATTAAATATGGAGAAATGTCATCTACACTCACCCAATATCGTTTTTGACCGTTCATATTTGTTTCGCCAATGACTGTTCCATCTTCTGCAAAATATAACGTTGATTGAGGAACGGCAATTGGAGGTGGCCCCATTAGTTTAGCAATCGTGTAAATGGAAAATAGGAAAATAAAAAAAGCAATGGTTGCACACGCGCCAATAAAAATGGCTGTACGAAAATATTTCGCTGTTTTTCTAAAGTGTTTGTTCGTGATGATTTCCAAAAGGGTGCACCTCCATAATGACAATTATTTCTAATAACAATAGAAAAAAATTCCTATTCAATGTTAGTATGAAAATCCGTGAAAATTTTTAAACCTAAATGTCAAAAAAAACTTTGCAAATGAAGAAGATTTTACTATACTTTTCTCATGTTTGAAATTCTCATAGGGAAAGCTAAACAGTAATGAAATCCACATAGGAAGGATTGTGAAGACACTCATGAGCATTTGGTTTACAGAAAAGCAAACCGAACATTTCGGTATTACGATGGAAATTAAAAAAACATTACATACAGAGCAAACAGAGTTTCAAAAGTTGGATATGGTAGAGACTGCTGAATGGGGAAACATGCTTGTACTTGATGGTATGGTCATGACTACTCAAAAAGACGAGTTTGTATATCATGAAATGGTAGCACATGTACCATTATTTACTCATCCAAACCCGGAAAATGTTCTAGTTGTTGGCGGGGGAGATGGAGGAGTTATCCGCGAAGTTTTAAAACACCCTAGTGTGAAAAAAGCAGTGCTTGTAGAGATTGATGGAAAAGTCATTGAGTATTCGAAAAAATACCTTCCGGAAATTGCCGGTGAATTAGACAATGAGCGTGTGGAAGTCATTGTTGATGACGGATTTATGCATATTGCGAAAAGTGAAAATATGTACGATGTTATTATGGTAGACTCTACTGAGCCGGTTGGTCCAGCTGTTAATTTGTTTACAAAAGGATTTTATGCAGGTATTTCTAAAGCATTGAAAGAAGATGGAATCTTTGTCGCACAGACAGATAACCCTTGGTTTAAAGCAGATTTAATTCGAAAAGTTTTTAAAGACGTAAAAGAAATTTTCCCAATTACGAAATTATATACAGCAAACATTCCAACCTATCCAAGTGGTTTATGGACATTTACGATAGGTTCTAAAAAATATGATCCGTTGCAAGTTCCTGAAAGTCGTTTCCATGAAATTGAAACGAAATATTATACGAAAGATATTCATTGGGCGTCCTTTGTTTTACCTAAGTTTGTTGATGATTTAACGAAGGAATAGAATAGAGAGGGATTACTCATGCGTTTTGATGAAGCTTATTCAGGTAATGTATTTATTAGAAGTCACGCAAATTTTGAAGAAAGTGAAGCGGTCATTTATGGAATGCCGATGGATTGGACAGTAAGTTTCCGTCCAGGGTCTCGTTTTGGTCCAGCGAGAATTCGTGAAGTTTCGTTAGGGCTGGAAGAATATAGCCCTTATTTAAACAAGCATCTAGAAGAAGTTAAATATTACGATGCGGGTGATATTCCGTTACCTTTTGGGAATGCGCAAAGAAGTTTAGATATGATTGAAGATTTTGTTGGTCGTATTTTAGATGCTGGCAAGTTTCCATTAGGTCTTGGGGGAGAACATTTAGTATCATGGCCAATTTTCAAGGCATTTCATAAACGCTTTGATGATTTTGCGATTATTCATATTGATGCCCATGCAGATTTACGGGAACAATATGAAGGAGAACCGTTATCCCATTCAACACCAATACGTAAAGCATGTGATTTAATTGGTGCGAAAAATGTGTATTCTTTCGGGATTCGTTCTGGTATGAGAGAAGAATTCCAATTTGCGAAAGAATCTGGAATGTATATGGCGAAATTCGATGTTGCGGCACCATTAAAAGAAGTATTACCTACATTAAAAGGAAGAAATGTTTATGTAACGATCGATATTGATGTATTAGATCCTGCGCATGCACCTGGAACTGGAACAGCTGAAGCGGGAGGAATTTCTTCTAAAGAGCTATTAGAGGCAATAACAGCTATTGCGAATTCTGATGTCCGTGTAATTGGGGCAGATATTGTAGAAGTAGCTCCGGCCTATGATCCAACAGAACAAACGCAAATTGCTGCTAGCAAATTCGTTCGTGAAATTCTTCTTGGTTGGGTAAAAAAATAAAGAAACAAAAGAAGTCCGGCTGATGTCGGACTTTTATATTAGTTGGCATTTCTATAATAGCTTTTTTATTTAAAAACTTGAAAATCGGTGGGAAATTCTCTTTAATAAAATAGTATATGAATTTACGTCAAGGAAGTGTTTTCATGGAGAATACCGGTTTTACCCCGATTAAAATTCATCTTCATACTGAAATTTCCCAAGACGGTGAAACAGAAAATTTTGAAATTATTTCATTCGGTCGATATTATGAAAAAAATGGTTCACAATTTATTACATACGAAGAAGTAACAGAGTCGGGGAAAATCAAAAATGTTATAAAGATATCAAACAATCAAGTTTTAATTATGAGAAACGGCGCCATTAATATGAGGTTTTCATTGCAAAAAGGAGTAAAAACGGAAGGCTCTTTTGAAAACCAATATGGTAGTTTTCCGCTTATATTAAATACAAATAAAATATATTTTGATTGGGATAAAGAGCGACAAGAAGGAGAATTGCTTTTTTCTTATGAACTTTATATGCAACATGAAGTCGTCGGAATTTATACACTTTCTTTCCAATTAAAGAAGGAGGAAACGATCAATGAATATTGTTGAAAAAGTGCAGCAATCGTTAAAAGAAGAAATTAAAGCAGCTGTCATTCAAGCAGGTTTAGCCGAAGAGGATCAAATACCAAACGTAGTTCTAGAAATTCCAAAGGAAAAAGCGCATGGTGATTACTCAACGAATATGGCCATGCAATTAGCGCGAATTGTGAAAAAGGCACCAAGATTGATCGCAGAAGAGATTGTCAATCATATCGACAAAGAGAAAGCCTCCATTGAAAAGATTGAAATTGCTGGCCCTGGATTTATCAATTTTTATATGAATAATCATTATTTAACAAAGTTAATACCTTTAATTTTAAATAGTGGTGAAAAGTACGGGGAGTCCAATAGCGGAAAAGGTCGTAAAGTACAAGTTGAGTTTGTTTCAGCCAATCCTACCGGTGATCTTCACTTAGGGCATGCTAGAGGAGCGGCTGTTGGGGACTCATTATGCAATATTCTATCTATGGCCGGTTATGACGTGACAAGAGAATATTATATCAATGATGCAGGAAACCAAATTCATAATTTAGCTTTGTCAGTAGAGGCACGCTACTTTCAAGCTTTAGGAATGGAAAAGGAAATGCCAGAAGACGGTTACCACGGTGAAGATATTGTGCAAATTGGGAAAAGATTAGCCGAAGAATTTGGCGATAAATACATACATGCATCCGAAGAAGAACGTTATCAATTTTTCCGTGAATATGGTTTGAAATACGAATTAGAAAAGTTGAAAAAAGACTTGGAAAACTTCCGTGTTGCATTTGATGTATGGTATAGTGAAACATCTTTATATGAAAATGGGAAAATTGATGTAGCATTAAAAGCGTTAAAAGAAAGCGGTTATGTGTATGAACAAGACGGAGCCGTTTGGTTAAAATCAACCGCTTTTGGCGATGACAAAGACCGCGTATTAATTAAAAATGACGGTACTTATACTTATTTAACTCCAGATATTGCTTATCATAAAGATAAATTTGATCGTGGCTTTGAAACGGTTATAAATATTTGGGGAGCCGACCATCATGGATATATTCCTCGAGTTAAAGCAGCATTGGAAGCTTTAGGAATCGATTCCAATCGTTTAGAAGTCGAAATCATCCAACTTGTCCATTTATTTAAAAATGGCGAGAAAATGAAAATGAGTAAACGTACAGGAAAAGCAGTGACTATGCGTGAGCTTGTCGAAGAGGTTGGATTAGATGCGGTTCGATATTTCTTTGCGATGAGAAGTTCCGATACTCATATGGATTTTGATTTAGATTTAGCGGTTTCTAAATCCAATGAAAATCCAGTGTATTATGCTCAATATGCACATGCTCGTATTTGTAGCATCTTACGTCAGGCTGAAGAACAAAATATAACGTATTCGCTAGATGCTGATTTCAGCTTAATTCAATCAGAAAAAGAATATGATGTGTTGAAGAAATTAGGTGAATTCCCACAAGTAGTAGCTGTAGCAGCGGAACGTAGAAGTCCTCATCGAGTCACCAATTATATTCATGAGCTTGCATCAACGTTCCATAGTTTTTATAATGCGGAAAAAGTGTTAGATTTAGAAAATAAAAATAAAACAGTTGCTAGACTTTCTCTAGTAAAAGCAGTCCAAACAACATTAAAAAACGCACTATCTTTAATCGGTGTTTCTGCACCTGAAAAAATGTAAGGGAAGGCCGAGTATAAAATGACAATATTTTATACTCGGTTTTTTATTCATTTAATAAAGTG
>JGI1652J44930_10000650_pt1 | contig 13448 bp, 17 predicted proteins | sample NewIslsDNAsample_FD_44930 | JGI IMG/M metagenome (IMG submission 44930)
GGGGAAGCGAGGCTCTGCCAAAGCGGCGGGCATCGCTCCCCGACGCCACGCCCCGGGCTGCTTTTGGCCCTTTTTTGTTATTCGGCGCGATGCCATGGCCGGAGGAGAAGAGGATGCACATACGACGGTTGAATCCGGAAGACGCAATGTCCTTTCGGGAACTGAGGCTCAGGGCGCTGAAGGATCATCCCGATGCCTTTGGAACGTCTTACGAGGAAGCAGCGAATCTCTCCATCNAGAAAACGGCGGAAAAGTTGAAGCCTTCCCCCGACGCCTTCGTCCTGGGCGCCTTCGATGAGGCGGGAAAATTGGTGGGCATGGTCGGCTTCCACAGGGAGAAGGGCATGAAAAAGAGGCACAAGGGAGTGATCTGGGGGATGTATTGCCTTCCCGAATGCCGCGGGAAGGGAGTGGGAAAGGCGCTTCTGGCGGAGGCGGTGAAACGCGCCAGGAAGATGAAGGGGCTGGAGCTGATCACGCTCCGCGTGGTCGCCTCCAATGACCCCGCCAAGAATTTGTATCTGTCCGTGGGATTTCGGACGTGGGGGAAGGAACCGAGGTCGCTGAAAATCGGTTCCCGGTACATGGATCAGGAACTGATGGTATTGGATTTCGGATAAAAAGCGGGCGGGAGCGTTTGGAAGAAATGCTCCCGCCCGCTTTTTATTCCTCGGCGCTTGTCAACAGGGTCTCCAGGGTGCGTCGCATCTCCGGAGTCAACGGACGGCTCCGCTGCTCCCGGTAGTCGAAGTGCACCAGCACCGCCCGGCCGACGGCGATCAGTTTTCCGCTGTCCCGGTCCGTNATCCGGTGAAGGACGGTGAAGCTGCTGTTTCCGATCCGCTCGATTTCCGTGGTGATCCGGAGCCACTGGGCGAAGGAGGCTTGCGCCTTGTATTCGCAGCTGGTGGAGGCGACGATCAGTTTCCAGTTATTAATATCCAGGTCGGGATCGAGCATCCGGAACAGNTCNGTCCGGGCCGTTTCCATGTANGTGTAATAGACGGCGTTGTTCACGTGTCCCAGCGCGTCGCATTCGTTGAAGCGCACCTGCAGCGTCGTAACCAGCGGCATCTTGGTTCCTCCCCGTGGGTGTATGTTTTCTTTCTTTCTCATTTTAAAGGAAAGAAAAAGTTTTTTCACGAATAGGGGCTTGTTTCGGCCGCCGCTTTCGGCGGCATCGGGGCAGAGCCCCCGTTGATGCAGTTTACTGCGGGAACAAGGGGAATCCCTCCGTGGCCCGGCGAGGGGATGCCGGTCATGCCAGCACATCCCGCCGGATGAACACGGCGAAGGCGATGACGAGCGCGGCCGCCGACCAGAGGGACAAAACGGACAGGGAGAAGGGAAGGCTCATGCCTTCGATCAGAATCGGGGCCCCGGACAGGTAATCGGTCAGCTGCAGGTTGGTGAAGGCCAGATATTTGAGGGTGGTCCAGGATGGCGCGAGCTGGACCAGCAGGTTGCCCGCGATCACCGCCGCCAGCATGATTCCCATGCTGGCGGCGGTGCTGCGAACGAGCACGGACACCATGAAGGAGAGGGTGGCCACGGCCGTGCAGGTGAACCACGCCAGCCCGAGGGCCATCAGGATGTATTTCCACTGGGGAACCAGATGCACGTAATCGGTGATGAGGTGTTCGCCTTTCATCTGGAACCCCGTCAGCACCGGCATGTCCCATCCTCCGTAACCGAAAACGATCCCGGATATGAGATAGGCCAGGATGCCGGCGATGAGAAGAAGCAGGGAAGTGACCAAAAGCAGGGCGACGTATTTGCTGAGCAGTATTTTCCAACGGCGGACCGGTCTGGAGAGCAGGAGTTTGATTGTCCCCTGACCGTATTCGGAGGACACGATGTCCGCGGCGACGACCACCACCAACAAGGGAAGGAAAAGGGAGATGGACTCCTCGACAAATTTCCGGACAAAGGTGGGGGCTCCGGGCGCCGACGGATTGATGTCGTGATCCAGATAGTATTGCTGCACCTGAATCCGCAGCCGCATGAATTCTTTCCATTCTTCCGGAACCCGGTTGGAGGCCAGGCGATTCTGCGTGTCGACGATTTGTTGTTGCAAAAGGGCCCGCCAGTCGGAGGTGCCCATCTGTTCCATGGTGGTTTTGTAGGTTCGGTATTGGCCGTAGGTAAACACGGGAATCAGGACGAGCAGGATGAGAAAGATCACGAGCATGCGCCGTTTGCGAATCACTTTGAGAAGCTCGTTGTAGACCAGGCCGGTGAAGTTACGCAATGGGATCGCCCTCCGTCATCTGCAGGAAGATGTCTTCAAGCGTTTTCTTCCTCGGCTGGATCCCGGAGACGAGGATGCCTTCATTCACCAGCATGCGGACGGTTTCCCCGAGATGCTTCTCCGGGAGTTGGGAAAAAATAAGGTTTTCCCGCTTTTCCACGTTGGAGACGTAGGGGAGGTTTTTCAGGAGCTCCGCCCCCCGATCCGGAGGATCCAATGTCCATTCGACGACCAGGGAGTCTCCGCCGATCAGGCGGTCGACGCGGTCGGTTTTGAGCAGCCGTCCCCGGCTGATGATTGCCACGCGGTCGCACATCAGCTGGACTTCATGCAGGATGTGGCTGGAGATGAACACCCCGATCCCTTCTTTCCGGGCCAATGTCCGGATGAAATCCCGGAGTTCCCGGATGCCTGCGGGATCCAGCCCATTGGTCGGCTCGTCCAGAATCAGCAGTTTCGGCCGGCCGAGAAGGGCCTGGGCGATGCCCAATCGCTGCCGCATGCCGAGGGAGTAGGTTTTCACCTTGTCATCGATGCGTTTTTCCAATTCCACCAGGCGAATCACTTCATCGATCCGTTCCGGCGGGATGTCTCCCGCCATGCGGGCGAAATGTTCCAGGTTTTCCCTTCCGGACAGGAACGGGTACATTTCGGGATTTTCCACAATGCATCCCACATGTCGGATGGCCTTGAGAAAATCCTTTTGGAGGTTGTGACCGGCGATATGTACGGTTCCCCCGGTGGGGCGGATCAGGCCGACCAGCATCCGGATGGTCGTCGTTTTTCCCGCCCCGTTCGGCCCCAAAAAGCCGAAGATCTCTCCCGGGAACACCTCGAACTGGATGTTTTTCACGATTTCCCTGCCGCCGATCCGCTTGGACAAATTTTTCACCGACAATACCGGTTCGGGCCGGGTCATGGGCGGTCATCTCCCTTTTTCGGTTCTCCCATGGCGTGAAGAAGGCGTTCGGCCATCTTCCGGTATCCCTCTTGATTGGGATGAAAATGGTCGCTGTACAGGTAGCGCGACGGGTCGAGTTGAAACAGGTCGAAGGTGGGCACCACCACAACCCGGGTGAATTGACGGGAGACTTCGGTGATCGTTTCGTTCCACTCCATCACCAGCCGGGAGGTCTCCCTTTGGTCCGGGAGATCCCCGAAGGGGTTGTACAATCCGTAGATAAAGACGGGGGCTTCCCCGTTCAGTTCCCGAATCTCCTTCAGAATGCGGGACAGGTTCTTCCTGTACAATGACCTTCCTTTGTCGATGGCCACCCGGTCCACCTGTTCCGGACCTCCGCTGGCCCTGAACAGGTCATTTCCGCCGATGGTGATGGTGATCCAGGTGGCGCGCCTGAGAAATTTCCGCACTTGCGGCTGCCGGATCTGTTTGGCCAGATCGGAGGAGGTTTGTCCGTTGATCCCGAGATTGACGGCGGTGACCTTGTCACCGTAAATTTTTTGCATCGCATCGTGGACCCGCCCCACATATCCCTTTCCCGTCATGTCTCCGGTGCCCCGGGTGAGGGAATCCCCCAGGCTGACGAGCAACTTGTTTCCGCTTTCGGAATCTCTTTCTTCGGGGGCGACGACCGCGGGTTTCGGAGCGGTTGGGGCCGGGTGGAAAAAGTCGATGACAGCCAGTGCAAAACCGGCTGCCAGCAGGATGAACGAGAGGAGAGCCGCTGCGCCGATTGCGGTCCACAAGGGTTGTCCTTTGATCGCCAAGACCATCACCTTTTTCCGCTTGTAGTGCGACTACTGCCTACGATATCCGGATCGGCAATGATCGTCAACCATCCAAGGGAGCTTTTGATCAAAGTAAGGGAGCAATTCGCCCATGGGCGCATATGTATGATATTGATCATCGCTTTTTGTGGAGGGGAGCTAACCGTGAAAATTCATATCGTGCAACCGGGAGAGACCATTGAAAGCGTGGCCGAGCGATACGGCATTTCCGTCGAGAAATTGCTGGAGGCCAACGATTTGTCGGAATCGGATTCCCTGGAGGCGGGCATGAAGGTGCGCATCCCCACGGGGCGGGTGCCCGTCGCGCAGCAGACACCGGCGGCCGAACCGGCGGGGGAGCGGCCGAAACATCGTCCTGAGCCGCCGAAGAAGGAGACCAGACCGCCCAAAAAAGAGCACAGACCGCCGAAAAAAGAGTACAGGCCGCCGAAGAAGGAGAATCCGTATCCGAATCCGTCTCCATCGCCCTGGGTGTCTCCCGACAGGAGCCCCTGGCGGGAAAGTCCCCCGTATTGGATGAGTCCCTGGGAGACTCCCCGCCGTTATCCCTACCCGTCGGATGAGCGGTATCCGGAGCCGGGTTATCCCCGACCGGAAACCCCCCGGCATCCTGCGCATCATCCCGGCTACCCCCATCCGCACAGGCCGATGATGCCTCCCATGCCTCATCCAGTATATCCCTGGACCCCCTGTTGTTATCCTTGCCTTCCCTTTCCGATGATGCCGATGCCGTATCCGATGATGCCCGGTCCGTACATGTATCCCCCGCCGAAATTCCCCTGCCGCGGGATGGAGAGCGATTCCGTTTGGTATGACTCGCTGGATTCCTCCTGGGAGGGGTCGGTGAGAACCCACGAGGCCGAAGAGGGCAGTTCCGCGACCGATATCTGGGATTCCCGGGAGAACTAGCGGACGTGGCGGGATCGAGGCCGATTGTCGGGGGAGGGAAAGGGATGAACCCGGAGTACGTTCCCGAATGGGAACAGATTTTGGGGATTCCCGTCAACGATTTTTTCCCTTTCCGGAGAATCGTGCGGCTGATCACGCCGGCGGGGGACTGGGTGGTGAAGCCGGTCCGCGACCCGGTCCAATTGCGCTGGTGGATGTCCGTCGACCGGGAACTGAGGTTTCGCGGATTCCGGTCCATGCCGCCGATTTACACGGACGGCAGCCGGTGGTTGATCACGCCGATGATCGACGGGTTTCCGGTGAGCTACCGGGACAGGAATCAGGTCCGCAAGGCGGCCCGCCTTCTGGCCCTCTTTCACCGTCTGGGACGCGGACTGGCGACTCCCCCCTTTCATCGGAAAAGGCATCCATTCCTTCACCGGCTGGACGCGCGGCTCTCCGAGTTTGCCCGCCTGCTGAAAACCTGCGAGGGGATGGAAGGGGAGATCGGCGAATTGATCCGGCAATACGGCCGGCAGTACTACCGCTACGGTATGGAGGCGCGGAAGCAAATCGCCGAATATCCCCTTTCCCTTCTGTTCGAAAGGGAGTGGCGCGGGCGGTTTGTCGTTCATCAGGATTTGGCCAGCCACAATTGGCTCTTGGACCGGAGGGGAAAGCTCTGGCTGATCGATTTTGAAACGGCGGATTACGACTGGCAGTTGGGCGACTTGTGGCAGCTGCTTTCCCGGGTGTTGCCGGAACAAAACTGGAACAGCTCCGTTTGGCACGAGGTGATTGCGGTTTACGGGGAGATTCGTCCCCTCTCCTCCATGGAGCTGTCGATTTTGAGAAAACTGCTCGGATTCCCCAACGAATTTTTCCGGGAAAGCTTGGGGGTGGTCAAGGGAAGAAGGGGCTACCATCCCGAGGTGGTCATTCCGTATTTGAAACGGATCGCGGAGGCGACCGGCAGGTGGAGGCGTTTTTTGCGAACGATTCGTTGATCTGCGGCCGTTTCACGCATCAAGGGGGCTGCCCCGCTCTCTTCCCTTGGGGCCGAAGGCGGCCCCCTTTTTTTCTGGCGGGGGAACACGGCAACTGGTGAGGGAAGCGGGCTTGTGCTAAGATGGGAAAAGAACGGGATCGATCATGGGAATTGCTGGGAGGCAGCGGTTATGAGAGTGGGGCTGGCCCAAATCCGTCCGGTATTGGGGCGGGTGGAGGATAACCTGGAACTGCATCGGGACATGATCCGCCGCGCCGAGGCCGAGCGGGTGGATTTGTTGGTGTTTCCCGAACTGAGTCTGACGGGATATTCCCTGAGGGATTTGACCCTGGATGTGGCCCGCACCCTCCGGGATGAATCGATTCGGCGTCTGGCGGGTGAATCGGAACGCCTCGACTTGGTGTTCGGCTTGGTCGAGGAAGGACCGGGGCATCTGTTTTACAACGCGGCGGTCTACGCGAGCGAGGGGGAGATTCGGCACGTTCACCGCAAGGTGTATCTGCCCACCTACGGGATGTTTGAGGAGGCCCGCCATTTTGCCCGCGGCCGTTTTTTCCGCAGTTTTGAGACGCGGTTCGGCCGCGCGGGACTCCTCATCTGTGAGGATGCCTGGCACCCTTCGGCGCCCTATCTGTTGGTTCAGGACGGGGCGGAAATCCTCATCGTGATTTCCAACGCCCCCGCCAAGGGGATGGGCGCCCGGGGGATGTCCGCCGAGGAGAACTGGTACGGCCTGTTGTCCAACCATTCCCTGCTTCACGGCGTGATCACCTTGTATTGCAACCGGGTGGGGACGGAAGACGGAATCACCTTTTTCGGCGGGTCGGCGGCGTTCGATCCCTTCGGGCGGTTCCTCGTGCGGGGNGAGCGGTTTGAATCCCGCCTGGTAGTGATCGATGTGAATCCGGAAGATGTGCGCCTCGCCCGTTACCAGATGCCGATGCTGCGCGATGAAGATCTGGAGCTGACCGCCCGGGAGATCGAACGGATTCTGAAGCGGCGGTCCGAAGGAGGGGAACTTCCGTGAATCCGGTGGAAGAGATGCTTGCCCGGGCGCCCTATTTGCGATTGGATGCGGAGCTGGCCGTGGAACTGCTGGTCCGCGCCCTCCGGGAAGAGGTGGAGAAGGCCGGCTTCCAAAAGGTGATTCTCGGGCTTTCCGGCGGGATTGATTCGGCCTTGGCCCTGTTTCTGTCCGCCCGGGCCTTCGGGCCGGAGAATGTGGTGGCCGTCTGCATGCCGTACAGGGAGAGCAGTCCCGCCAGTGTGAAGGATGCCCGAAAGGCCGCGCAAGCCGCCGGAGTGGAGATGGTCACCGTGGACATCACGCCGCAGATCGATGCGTATTTCGCGGGGTTTCCGGAGGCTTCCCCGTTGCGCAGGGGAAACAAGATGGCCCGGGAGCGGATGAGCATCCTGTACGATTTGTCGGCGGAGCATCGGGCGCTGGTGATCGGAACGAGCAACAAAACCGAACTGCTTTTGGGTTACGGGACCCAGTTCGGAGATATGGCCTCCGCGGTCAATCCCCTGGGGGACCTGTACAAAACCCAGGTTCGCCAATTGTCGGCCCACCTGAAGGTTCCGGAATCGATCCTGCAAAAACCGCCCAGCGCCGATCTGTGGCCGGACCAGACGGATGAGGGGGAACTGGGATTTTCCTATCTGGATGTGGACAGGCTGCTCCACTTCATGGTCGACCGCCGCTATTCGCGGGAAAGGCTGATTCGCCAGGGATTTGATCCCGGGTTGATCGACCGGGTGCATCGGCGGGTCGTCGCCAACCAGTACAAGCGGAGGCTGCCGGTGATCCTCAAGCTGAGCGGGCGGACCGTCGGCACCGATTTTCGCTATCCGCGGGATTGGGGTTTGTAGCCCCGCGGCAACGCAGAAACGGACTTTTTTGGCGGGAGGAGTGAGGCAGATGGCTGGTCATTCCAAATGGAAAAACATTCAGCATCGAAAAGGACGCCAGGATGCACTGAGGGGAAAACTGTTCGCCAAGTTGGCGCGGGAGATTTTCGTCGCCGCCCGGGAAGGGGGCGGCAATCCCGACAACAACCAGAAGCTGCGGCTGGCCATCGCCAAGGCGAAGTCGCAAAACATGCCGAATGAGAATATCGAGAGGGCCATCAAGAAGGCGACCGGCGAATCCGGCGGAAAAGCCTACGAACGGGTGACTTACGAGGGATACGGCCCGGGAGGGGTTGCGGTGATGGTGGAGGCCTTGACCGACAATCGGAACCGCACCGCGGCCGATATGCGGTACATCTTCTCCAAAAAGGGCGGAAGCCTGGGGGAAGCCGGCTGCGTGGCCTGGATGTTTGAACGGAAGGGACATCTCACCATCGACCGGAACAGCACCGACAAGGACGAGGATGAGGTGCTGATGCTCGCCCTGGAGGCGGGCTCGGAAGACTTCCAGGTTTCCGGGGATTCCTATGAGATCACCACCGCCCCCGAGGATTTCGAGGCCGTGAAAAACGCCCTGGAGAAGAACGGCTTCTCCTTCACGACGGCGGAGGTGACGATGATTCCCCAGAATACCGTCTCCCTGACCGGGGAGGAGGCATCCAAGATGATCGCCCTCCTCGAGGCCCTGGAAGATCACGATGACGTGCAGAACATCTATTCCAATTTCGACATCGACGAGGACGAAATGGAGAAGCTCAGCCAGGAGGCGTGAAAATGCGGAAGGTTCATCGGAACCGGGTTCCGATGAACCTTTTTTCGCGGGGGAATCAGTTGTCTGACGGGTGGATGGTGAAAAAGGGCAGCTTATCAACGCCGACCATCCGGGCGTAGACGAACAATTGTCCCTTGTGGTGGATTTCGTGATCCAGCATGGTGTTCAGCCAGTGTTCCCCGGTGGCGCGATAGGGCCCCCAGGAAATCGTTTGATCCAGGTGGCGTTCGGTCAAGGACTCGAAGTCGGCTTTGGTCTTATCGGTATACTCGTCCACCAGGCGCCGGACATCCTCCATCGTCTCAAAGGAGGGAGGCTCGCCCATCTGCGGGAACGCTCCCTCTTTCACGGCCTCAACGAACATGCAGGAGGATGTGCCGATGTGGATCGCCAGGGAGCCGAGGGAAAAGGCTTCCTTCCAGGGCTTGTAATGCGTGTGTTCGTTGCCGATCGCCTCAAGGAGTTCGTGAAGCACCTTCCGGTGATTGAGCCATCTGGAAAGAAGCGAGTCCGCCCGGTTCATCGTTCCACTCCTTTCTTTTCGGAAAATTTTTCAATCCATTTTAGAATAGACCCTTTAGTCGCGGCTTGTCAACTTTGCCCGAAGCCCCCGTATCACGGTCAGGAAAAGGAAATGCCCCGTCCGGAAGAGGAAGCCTGAAAGGCCGCCGCGCGCCGGCGGGCGGGATGAAGGGCTGAAAAATAAGAGAAATGTAGTAGAATAATAGAGTATGGGACCGCCTTTTTATTTACAACAAAAAAGGGATTGCCTTCCCTTTGAAGGGGAGGAACCTTTTTTTAGAATCGACATATATAACAAACGGGAGAGGAGAGAAGACCTGTGAGGCTGGGCGTTTGGGCGATGGTGTTTCTTCTGTGTTGGTGGGTGATCGGCCCCGTGCCCTTGGAAAAACAAGAAGTGAAGGGGGCGTCGCCGAAGGTGCATCATCAGGAGGTTTCCGGGAAGAAATGGAAGGGGATTGAGTCGAACGCGGTTTTTGGAAGGGAGACGGAAGAAGGGAAAACCGTGGTTTTCGGCGTGGGGCCGACGGCCAAAAAGGCGGAGAGCAAATCCGATAAGAAGGAGATCAAAGGGGCGGAACAGGATTTGCAAAAGAAGCCCCAGCGGAAAGAAGCAAAGGCTTCTCCCGAACCCCGAAAGGATGACGGGAAAAAGGGCGGTGACGGGAGAAAGGACGATAAGAAGCGTCCCGTCCTCTACTTTAACGGGCCCAGGGACAAAAANAGGGTGGCCCTTACCTTTGATGACGGACCGGATTGGAGGTACACGGACTCCATCCTGGACATCCTGAAGCGGGAGAAGGTGCGGGCCACCTTTTTTCTCGTAGGGAAGGGCATGTGGTGGCGAACCATTCGTGGAACCATCCCAATTTGGCCCGATTGGATTCAAGCCGGGTGAGGCGGGAAGTGGACAGGACCAACCAGGTGATTTCGGAGATTACGGGAAGATCGCCGAAGTTGTTCCGGGCTCCCTACGGGAGTCTGGACCGGCGCGTGGAGCGGCTGATCCGCCAAAGGGGCATGATCATCGTCCATTGGAATGTGGACACGAGGGATTGGGACGGGAGATCTTCCGATCGGATCATCCGAACGGTGCGACAGCAGGCCGGGCCGGGTTCCGTCATTCTACAGCACACCGCCGGTAGGAATCTGGAGAACACGGTGCAGGCCCTTCCCCGGATAATCGCCGACNTGAAAAAGCGGGGCTATGAGATGGTCACCGTGCCTGAACTGCTGAAGGTTCCCGCCTACGAGGAAGATGAGGGAAAACGCGAATCCCTCGGAGCGGTTCGGTAGAGATTCGTGGAGGTTCCCCCCGTGGTTCGAGGAAAAATGTGCTATAATCGTAGAGAGAATGCGCGTTCGCACTCAAGGAGGAAACAGTGTGAAAATCATCGGGATCGATCCCGGCATCGCCATCGTGGGTTACGGCGTGTTGGAGCAGCGGGGAAATCGCTTGATTCCCCTCGATTACGGCTGCATCCGTACGGAGGCGGGCCTGTCCGTACCGGCCCGTTTGAAGCGGATTTACGATGAGGCGCGGTGCCTTTTTCGGGAATACGGTCCGGACGTAGTGGCGGTGGAGAAGCTTTTCTTCAATCGAAATGTGACCACCGCCTTTACGGTCGGACAGGCGAGGGGCGTCCTCTTGCTGGCATCCGAGGAAGCCGGGGTGCCGGTGACCGAATATACGCCGCTGCAGGTGAAAATGGCCGTCGTGGGATACGGCCAGGCGGAAAAGCGGCAGGTGCAGGAGATGGTGCGCCTGCTTCTGTCCCTGTCCGAGGTCCCGAAGCCGGACGATGCGGCGGATGCCTTGGCCATCGCCATCTGCCAGGCCCATTCGACCGGGTTGGAGCGCTTGGAAAGGGGAGGATGGGCGTGATCGAATTTGTGGAAGGCGAGGTGGCCTGGACCGGTCCGAATTACCTGGTGATCAAGGAAGGGGGAATCGGTTACCGGGTGGTATGCCCCCGCCCCTACCTCTGGGATGAGGGGAAACGCGTCCGCCTTTACACGCATCCGGTTATCCGGGAGGATGGCTGGACGCTGTACGGCTTTCCCGACCGGGTCGAACGGGATCTGTTCTCCATGCTGTTGGAGGTGTCGGGGATCGGGCCCAAGGCGGGAATGGCCATCCTTGCCCGGGGGACGGTGGGTGAGGTGGTGAGCGCCATCCGGGGGGAGGACCTCCATTTTCTGACCCGCCTTCCGGGTATCGGGAAGAANACGGCCCAACGCATTGTTCTCGACTTGAAGGACAAGCTGAAAGATTTCGAAGCTCCCGTCGTCCAGGAGGATGTCTCCCCGACCGGCCCGCAATGGAGCGCATCCGGGACCGCCGGGGAGGCGATTGAAGCCCTGATGGCCCTGGGATATAATGAGAAGGAAGCGAGCCAGGCGGTTCGGGAAGCCCGGAAGCTGATGGGAGACGCCGAACCGGCCCTTGATGATTGGATCCGTCAGGCGCTCCAGGTATCCGCCAAACGACCGGGAGGGGGGGTGTAACGTGGAGGAACGGATCATCTCCGCCCGTCAATCGGCGGAAGACGCGATGGAGGTCAGCCTGCGCCCCCGGTATCTGCATGAGTATATCGGTCAATCCCGGGTGAAGGAAAACCTGAAGGTGTACATAGAAGCGGCCAAGATGCGGAGGGAGGCCTTGGATCACGTCCTTCTGCACGGTCCCCCGGGGCTGGGGAAGACGACCTTGTCCACCATCATCGCCAATGAATTGGGCGTTCAGATCCGGACCACTTCCGGCCCGGCCATTGAGCGCCCCGGGGATTTGGCGGCCATTTTGACCAATCTGCAGCCGGGGGACCTGCTGTTTATCGACGAGATTCATCGCCTGAACCGTTCGGTGGAAGAGGTTTTGTATCCGGCGATGGAGGATTTTGCTCTGGATATCGTCATCGGCAAGGGGCCCAGCGCCCGATCGATCCGCCTGGATTTGCCTCCCTTCACCCTGGTGGGAGCGACGACCCGGGCGGGGTCTCTTTCCTCCCCCCTCAGGGATCGGTTCGGAGTGGTGTGCCGCCTGGAATATTACACGGTGGAGGAGCTGACGCAGATCGTCCGCAGAACCGCCGAGCTGCTCGGGATGTCCATTCGGACGGAAGGCGCCCGGGAAATCGCGGTGCGGTCCAGGGGCACCCCCCGCGTGGCCAACCGGTTGCTCAAACGGGTTCGCGATTTCGTTCAGGTGAGAGGGGCCGGCGTGATCACCCTGGAGGCGGCCCGGGACGCATTGGACCGGATCCAAGTGGACAAAATGGGATTGGACCAGGTGGACCACAAGCTGTTGATGTCCATCATGGAAAAATTCCGCGGCGGCCCGGTCGGACTGGAGACGATTGCCGCCACGATCGGGGAGGAAGCCCAGACGGTGGAGGACGTGTATGAACCGTACCTGATGCAGATCGGCTTTCTGGAAAGAACTCCCCGCGGGCGCGTGGTCACCCCCCGTTGTTATCAACATTTCGGGATGGAGATGCCACGATGAATCAGTTTCCGAAATTCCTGATCGTCACCGGAGTGGTCCTCGTGGTGATCGGCTTGCTGTGGCAGGTGGGCGGCCGTTGGTTTCATCTCGGTCGCCTGCCGGGGGACATCGTGATCGAAAAGGAAAACTTTCGTTTCTATTTTCCCATCGTCACAAGCATTCTTTTGAGCGTCGTGCTCTCTCTGGTGCTCTATCTGCTCCGTTTTTTTCGGTAAACGGGTGGTATCCCGTAAAGTTTTGCGGATGACTGCCTGGTGGGCGGCACCTGCCGACCGATATCGCTTTCGGGGGCGGTCTTTTTGTTTGCCCTCGATGACGGGAAGAGGTTGAATGCATGGATGTGTCAGAGTTCGATTTTCATCTGCCCGAGGAGCTGATCGCCCAATCGCCGCCGCCCCGCCGCGCCGACTCCCGACTGATGGTGCTTGATCGGGAGACCGGGGAGCTGGAACACCGGCGCTTTTCCGATCTGACGGAATACCTGCGGCCGGGGGACGTGTTGGTTATCAACGATACCCGCGTCCGGCCCGCCCGGCTGATCGGAATGAAAAAGGAGACCGGCGGCCGCGTCGAGATTCTGCTGCTGAAGCCGCTGGGAGAGGATCGCTGGGAGGTTTTGGCCAAGCCGGCCCGGCGGCTGAAACCGGGGAGCACTATCCTGTTCGGAAACGGGGAGCTTCAGGCGGTGGTGGAAGGGGAATCCGGCGTGGCGGGAGGGCGGATCGTCCGGCTCGCCTACGAGGCGGAGGATTTGGAGGCGCTGCTGGAGCGGCTCGGGGAAATGCCGCTTCCCCCCTATATTCGGAAGCGCCTCGAGGATCCTGAGCGCTATCAAACG
>JGI1652J44930_10000652_pt1 | contig 13430 bp, 14 predicted proteins | sample NewIslsDNAsample_FD_44930 | JGI IMG/M metagenome (IMG submission 44930)
CGCGTCCGCTGCTCGAGCCGCTGCGCTTCCAGCAATTTCCCCTGCTCTCTCAATTCGCGCAGCCGTTCTTCTAACTCTTTTTCAATATTTTCAATGGCAATACGCATTTTTTCTTCCCGCGTGACGAAGTGGGATGCCGGAAAAATCGCGACATGCTCCCTTTCGGCGATCACTTCGCCTGTTAGGGCGTCCACCTCGCGAATGCGGTCAATTTCATCACCAAAAAACTCGACACGGATGCAATGCTCGTCCCGTGAAGCTGGAAAAATTTCGACGACATCGCCGCGGACGCGGAACGTTCCGCGTTGAAAATCAATGTCGTTTCGCTCATATTGGATGTCGACTAAGCGGCGCAGCAAAGCATTTCGCTCGATTTCCATGCCGACGCGCAGCGATACGACAAGCTCGCGGTATTCTTCCGGCGAACCTAGGCCGTAAATGCATGACACGCTGGCGACAATAATAACGTCGCGCCGCTCAAACAGCGCCGATGTGGCCGAGTGCCGCAATTTATCAATTTCATCATTAATCTTCGCGTCTTTTTCAATATACGTATCCGTCTGCGGCACATACGCTTCCGGCTGATAATAATCATAATAGCTGACAAAATATTCAACGGCGTTGTTCGGGAAAAATTCCTTCAACTCGCTGTACAATTGCCCTGCCAGCGTTTTATTATGGGCAATGACAAGCGTCGGTTTGTTTACCTCTTTAATCACGTTCGAAATCGTAAACGTCTTTCCCGTTCCCGTTGCCCCTAACAGCGTTTGGTGCTTTACTCCTTTGCGAATGCCTTCGACCAGTTTGGCAATCGCCTGCGGCTGATCTCCTTGCGGCTGATATGCTGATACCAACTCAAAACGGTCTCCCACCGACTAGACCTCCTGTTTCTTTCATCTTATTCCATTGTAGCATATTGCCAACAAAGATGCATAAAAAATGCGAACCTATATTCGTTCCAAAAAAACAAACCATTTCCAACAGAAAATGGCGAACAGCACTAATGCCATTCGCCATCTCCCTTATGCCTATTTTTTTAACCGTTTCACCATTTTCTCCGCGTATAAAAAACCAACCGTCGTTGAAACAATATCGGCTAAAATTTCATGCAGCTCATCGGTATACCCTTTAAAATAGGAGGCAACAAGCAGGGCGACGGTCAATAACGTTCCAATATAATGGTTGTACGTCACGCGGGTGAATAATAAGACAAGTAAACATGGTACGATTAACGCGACAATAAACCACATATGAAGAACCCCTTATTAGACGGCTTTCGATGCCCGATTTTCTCGTTCTTTCACAAACAGCAAGCCAAGTTCATGATGTTCATCCTCATAGAGCGCTCCTTGGACGAAGCGGACTTCTCCCTCTTCATCGGCTACTTCTAATTTACAAAACGCGCGGTTTCGTTGCACCGCTTCGTAAAACTCGTTTTCTGTTTTTACCGGTATTCCATTTGCTTTCACAATCACTTCACCGATTTGCAGACCCATTTTTTCGGCCTTCGATTGCGGAAGAATGCCTAAAATGACAAGCCCTTGTTCCCGTTTCGCAAAATATGGAGGCTGCGAACGGTCTTGGCGGTGCTGGAGAAACGCCAGCCATTCCCTTCCCAGCAACGCAAGCGCAGCCGCTATCCAAGAAAACGGTGCATACCAGCAGCTAATGATGGCCAATACACCAACCACAGCAGCCAAAAGCAGCACCCTCTGCCCGGCCAGGCGCACCGACGCATGCGGCAGCATCCCTTGCATGCGCTGGGAAAATCCGAGCAAAAACGGAACAAGCATAAACGAATAAGCATCATCTCCTGCTGGAAACAACGGCCACCAGGAAAGCGGAGACGGAAGCTCCCCCGTCACCGGCAGCAGCACCGGAACAAACCAAAGCCGCTGAGCCCAATGTTCTCCAACCACTAACCCGCGTTTGCTTGTTGCCAGCTGCGGCGATGTTTTCGCCGCACCGTTGCGTAAAATAAGCCATCCCTCTACCAACAGCAATAACGCAAGCAAAATCACAAGCGCCGCCATATTTGTCCGGCCTAGCTCCGGAAAAAACCGCTGTAAAGTGGAATGATGGCCAAACAGGCTGATGATGAAAAAGGAAATCCCGATCGTATACGCCGGGGAAAGCAGCCGCATTTGCATCGTCAAGCCAATGACGATCGTCACAAGCGCAACGAGCAAAATCGTGTCGCGCGGAACCGCCATGCCGGCTATCACTGCTGCCAGCGACAACACCGCTCCGGCGGCGGGACCGTTTCGCCAAAAAAATTTGCTTTCCTGAAACATGTCATAGACGCGAATATAAAAATGGCTTCTTTCCCGTTTTACTCGACGCCATCCGACAACAAGCGCCAGCGCGATCCCGTAGTAAAACAACGGCTGCATCAATAGACTCCCAATGCCGCGGAGCGCCTCCCATGCCCATACTGACATGCCGCCATCACCTCGCTATGCTCGCAATTCTTTTATCTACTATTCTACCAAATCGCCTGGATAAATCCTATGCTGGCATGCATATTTTTTTCAATATCTTTTGCCGACCACTGGCGGATTCTTCCGTATAACCACTTTCTTTGCCGAATCGACACTAGTTTTGTCAAGGAGAAAGGAATTTGTTTTGCGATGGAAAAAATATATAACAAGACGAAAAAGGAGGAATCGTGAAAATGGAATTAAAAACAAGTAGCGTCGCCGCACGTCTTGGCGTATCGCCAAAAACGATTCAGCGCTGGGTCCGTAAATATAATGTTCCATACCGCAAAAATGAATCAGGCCATTACGTCTTCGATGCTGAAGCCATCGCCTTGCTCGAACAGATTAAATTTGAACAAAGTGCCACACTAGAAGCGGGTGCTCGACGTGAACAAAACGAAAAGCCGCAAAATAATGAGTTCTCCGCCGACGCGTTGTTTCAAGCATATGTCGAACCGCATCTTGACCAGTTCGCCTCCCGCCTCCAAAAAATCGAGAACAAACTCGACCAAAAAGCCGACGATATCGTTTCCGTGCAGCTTTTGCATCATCGCCGAGAAATTGAAGAACTAGTCACCCATCTTCGCTCACTCGAACAACGCATTGCCCGCTTAGAGGAAAGAGCGAATAAGGAACAAGCGAGTAAAACGGAAAATGCAACGCAAAAAAAGAAACGCCGTGGTCTCAGCCGCATTATGAGTCTATTTGCATGATCCCCCTCCTTCTCTCTTTTCCCTTTTCCAAGTAAAAAGAGAGAAGGAGCTTTTTTTTGAAAAAACTTCCTTAACATCTTCTTCACTTGTTTTTTATTATTTTTTAATGATAGTGATTTATAATGAACGATGCTTTACATCAAAAAGGAGCGGAAGAACATGGAGAGGAACGAGCGAGTTGCTATAGGAATTGCTATGCTTCTTTTAGCTATTTACCTTTCCCCGCTTTATGTGCTAGGAGAAAATGCGCATATCCGAGTTCATGACAACATGGATTCGAACATCGCCTGGTATAAAGTGCTGACGCGAAGCGGAGAGCTGTTCGGCCCGATTAACGCAACCATTCCTCAAGTGATTAACGGCCTTCCGCGCAACGCGTTTGGCACCGAATTCAGCGGCATCGTTTGGCTTCATGCGCTGTTTCCTTCGATGGTAGCGTATGCGCTTAGCCAGACGATTACCCGCGTTTTTGCTTTCATTGGCATGTATTTATTGTTAAAGAGGCATTTCCTGCCTGCGAAAGAGTCCTATCTCATTCGCGTCGGTGCATCATTGACATTCGCGCTCACTCCGTTTTGGCCGTCCGGAATGTTAAGCACTCTTGGCATGCCGCTGGCGCTATGGGCATTTTTAACGATCCGCAAAGGCGAAGCGACATGGAAAGAATGGCTTGTCCTTGTGCTCTTGCCGTTTTACGCGAGTTTCGTGCTTGGCTTTTTCTTTTTCCTTACCGCCATGGCGCTGCTGTGGTTGCGTGACGTTCTCGTCCGCAAACAATGGAACTGGCCGTTTTTTGGCGCGATCGCATTGATGACAAGCATCTTCTTGGCGATTGAATACCGGCTCGTTTACTCGCTTGTATTTGGCGAAGAACCAACGAGCCGAAACGAATTTCTTTCTTCGAGGCTGAGTTTCTTCCATTGCGTGCGGCTGACGTTCAAAAACTACTTGCTTGGCCATACGCATGTGATGACCGTTCATACCTTTGTCATTCTGCCTATCTTATGGATCGCTTTCTTTTTTGCTTTGGCTAAACGAAACGAAACGCTGGAAAAACGATTTCTTTTCCTATTCGTGCTCAATTTTGTCTTGTCGACATGGTATGCGTTTTGGTTTTACAAAGGATGGCAGCCGCTAAAAGAGCGCTTTTCTCTATTAAATACGTTTAATTTCGCCCGGTTTCACTTTTTGCGGCCAATGGTGATCTATTTAGATTTTGCGTTAGCGCTGCAAATTCTTTGGCAGCGGGGAATAAAGTGGCGNCGCGTTGTCCCCGTCGCCCTGGCGCTGCAGNTATTGATTCTTGGCGGTTTTAACGAAGAGATTCGCTACCGCCTCATTGGGACACCGTCGTTTAAAGAATTTTACGCGGAACATTTGTTTCAACAAATCAAAGACTATATCGGGAAACCGCCGTCGTCCTACCGNGTCGCCAGTGTCGGACTTCATCCGGCGATCGCGCAATATAACGGGTTTTACACGCTCGATACGTATAACAATTTTTATCCGTTATCTTACAAATATCAATTTCGTAAAATCATCGCCAAAGAGCTCGATAAAAGTCCTGTCCTAAAAGATTACTTTGACCATTGGGGCAACCGCGTCTATCTGTTTTCTGCGGAACTTGGGAAACATTATATGTTCCGCAAAACGTCTCATAAAAAAATTCATCATTTCGATATCAATACGAAAGTGTTTAAGCAGATGGGAGGACGCTATATTTTCTCTTCCGTCCCGATCATGAACGCGAAACAAATTCATCTTCGTTTATTAAAAACGTTTAGCGACAAACAATCCGCTTGGAAAATTTATTTATACGAAGTGGAATGANAGGAGGAAGAGACGATGAACAAGCCGATTTTGACGATTGTCGTTCCTTGTTATAACGAAGAAGANGTCTTGCCGGAAACGGCAAAAGAGTTGACAAACGTGCTGGAAAATTTATTGGAAGACGAGTTAATCGCACTCGGAAGCAAAATCATGTTTGTCGATGATGGNAGCAGTGACCGNACGTGGGAGTTGATTGAACAAGAAAGCAAACGGAACCCGTTTGTCACCGGCATTAAGCTGTCGCGCAACTTTGGCCATCAAAAAGCGCTGCTCGCCGGACTGGAAACAGCAAAACAAGACTCCGACTGCGTCATTTCCATCGACGCCGATCTGCANGATGATATTTCCGTCATTCGCGAATTTGTTATAAAATACCAAGAAGGATATGACATCGTTTACGGTGTGCGGCGCAGCCGGGATACCGATACATGGTTTAAACGGGCAACCGCACAATGGTTTTATCGCTTCATGCAAAAGTTAGGCGTCCAGCTAGTATACAACCATGCGGATTTCCGCTTAATGAGCAAGCGGGCGCTCGAAGAATTAAGCCGCTATACGGAAGTCAATATTTTCTTGCGCGGAATGGTGCCGATGCTTGGTTTTCGGTCGACGCAAGTATTTTATGACCGTAAAAAACGTTTTGCGGGAGAATCGAAATATCCATTAAAGAAAATGCTGGCGTTTGCTTTTGATGGCATTACGTCATTTAGCATCGCGCCGATTCGCTGGATCACGTTCATCGGTTTTCTCTCCTTCCTTCTCAGCAGCGCCGCCGGCATATACGCGCTCATCGTGAAGTTGCTCGGCCATGCTGAATTGGGCTGGACGTCGCTGATGATTTCCGTTTGGTTTATCGGGGGCTTGCTGCTGATCGGAATCGGCCTCATCGGGGAGTATATCGGCAAAATTTATCAAGAAGTAAAGCGGCGGCCGCGGTTTACGATTGAAAAAGTGTTGCGCTCCCCGTCAGTTTCGACGCTACCGAAAAAAGAAAAGGTGCAGTTATAAACCGANTTTTCCTTATCGGTTGCCTNGTACGGGATTTTATATGATGTTTCATGCAAAACAAAGCGGGCAGCGCCCTTGGCGTTGCCCGCTTTGTTTTATTGAAATAACACTTTCATCGCCGTTTTTAATTGTACATCATGATCTTTGTTGCGGATGGCATCCATTACTTTGGCTTGCAGCACTTCGGCGGTGTTTTTATCGATTTTTCCGGTTTGTGGAAGTTTATTCGCTTTTTGGAACGCTTTGACTGCNGCCTCTGTTTTTTTGCTGAAATANCCGTCCGTGCGGCCTGGATCAAAGCCAAGCCCTTTTAACATTTGCTGGGCATTTTTGATTTGTTCATTGTTCATATCAAACGCCAGCGTTTTTTCAATATGAAGCGGACTGACATGGAAATAATCTGGCTGCTTGACTTCAACATCCGGCTTAATTCCTTTTTTATGAATCCAGTGGCCATCTGGCGTCAGCCATTTATACAGCGTTAATTTAATGTTGCTGCCATCGCCCATTGGAATCGCCTGCTGCACCGTTCCTTTCCCGAACGATGTTTCGCCGACGAGCTTATATCCTCCCGCTTCTTTCATGGCGCCGGCTAAAATTTCCGAGGCGGAGGCGCTGCCTTTATCAATTAACACAGCGATAGGATACGGTTTTTTCTTGGTTAAATCGGAATAAAAACGCTGCTTATCGCCATCGCGTTCTTCAATTTGCACATATGGTTTATCTTTCGGGATGAATTGTTTTAAAATTTCCTCCACGCTTTGCAAATAGCCGCCCGGATTGCCGCGCACATCAATAATTAATCCATCAATATGCTCTGCTTCTAATTTCGCCAATTTCTTTTTAAAATCTTGCGCCGTATTTTCGGAGAACGACGTTACTTCCAAATAGCCGACTTTTTTGCCGTTATACGTTTCGACAGAATCATACACCGTTTCAATCGGAATTTCGTCGCGGACCACTTTCACTTTAATCACTTCTTTTACGCCGGGACGAAGAATATCCAATTGTACGGTCGTTCCTTTTTTGCCGCGGATTTTCAGCACGGCTTCATATAAATCAAGCCCCTCTAAACTTTCTCCATTTACTTTTAAAATTTGATCATTTGGCTTTAATCCTGCCTTTTCCGCTGGCGAGTTTTTAATCGGTGCGACAATCGTCACTTTTCCATCAATCATGCTGACTTCGGCGCCGATTCCTTCAAACGAAGAGTCAAGCGACTGCGTAAATTGCTGGCTTGTTTCTTCGTCCATATAGACGGAATACGGGTCGTTTAGGGTGCTAATCATTCCTTGAATCGCGCCTTCAATTAATTTATCGTCATCGACTTTTTCAACGTAGCGGCTTTTAATGAGCTCATACGCTTGCTGCACTTTTTTCATCTCTTCGTCGCTTGCAGACGCTGTGTCTTTATTAGGAATCACGAGAGAAACATCGCTTTTCTGCATCCGGCTGGGCAAGCTGCATCCCCGCGTATGTTCCGCCAGCACCAACCAGCATTGATAAAACCATCAATATTGCCGTTGTTTGTTTCTTCACATTGTCTCCTCCTCACCCTATGCCATACAGGAAAGGCACCACACAGTAGGCCGTGCGATGCCTTTTATTTTCATCATATGACAGGCTTGTACCTAGTATGATTATATTTGCGTTCTCTGCTACTAGTTTACACGCTCACCGTCATTTTCTCAACTCATATGGGTGCAGAAAAACAGGCACCACCCGCCAAATGGCAGGTGATGCCTGTTGAATCACGGCAAATCAATCAGCATAAAACGCGTTCCTTGCTTGGACGCGATGCCAAGGGTAGGAGTTTCGGTAATGCGCGCGGAATCGCGCCGATGCAATGTTGTTTCCCCGTTCAATGTCAGCTCGCCTTCAATGACAAATAGAAAAATTCTTCTCCCTTCCGGCTGTGTAAATGTAATCTCTTTTCCTGCTTCCAAGTCAGAAAGGTAAATCGTTAAATCTTGATGGATATGGGCAATTTCCCGTGAAGAAGGGCGGTTTGCCACAATCGGAAGCAGCGCGTTTTTCATTTTCGCCACATCAAATGTCGTCCGCTCATAAGAAGGGGTTAACCCGTTTACCTCCGGCAAAAACCAAAGCTGCAAAAAGTTCACCTCTTCTGTTGCCGACGGATTCACTTCCGAATGAATAATGCCCGTGCCCGCCGACATCCGCTGCACGCCGCCAAACGTTGTCGTCGCAGTATGTCCTGCGCTGTCTTCATGTTTCAAATGTCCTTTCAGTACAATCGAAACAATTTCCATTTCCTGATGAGGGTGCGCACCAAATCCGCGCAGCGGCGCTACAAAGTCGTCATTTAAGACACGCAATGGCCCAAACTGAATATTGTTTGGATCGTAATATTCACCAAAAGAAAAGCTATGATACGTTTTTAGCCACCCGTAATCGGCATGATAACGGGATTCGGCAGGATAAACCTTGATCATTCAGCCATCTCTCCTTTCATGGATCATTTACCGAAAAGGATGGCATCTAGCGCATATTGTCCTGGACCGATCAGCGCAACGCCAATAGCCACCGCAATAATGGCAAGATTATACTCATAGCCATTTTGGGTCATCCAATATCCGTTTGGACCATGCACTTTGACAATAGCCACCATCATCGGCACAACCATGAATAAAGCAGCAAGCGGAGTCCATAAACCAAGGGCAAATAAAATACCGCCGACTAATTCGCTTGCCCCTGCCGCAAATGCCATTGCCTTTCCTGGTTTTAATCCGATGGATTCCATCCATCCTGCCGTTCCTTGCAGCCCATGTCCGCCAAACCAGCCAAACAACTTTTGCGCACCATGCCCTGCAAATGTAAGTCCGAAAACGAAACGGATTAATAATAATCCGATACTTGCCATCATATCACATACCCCTTTCTTTTTTATCTCTATTTAATAATTCTCGAATTCAAGATAATTATAAAATAGTGATGTATTTACTGTCAACAAAAAAACCGAGCAGTGTTTCACTGCTCGGCGTATAACCATTAATTAATATAATTAAGCGGATTGACCGCATTGGATTTTGCCGGATTCCATTGTCCACGATGCAGTTCGAAGTGAAGGTGCGGTCCTGTCGACTCACCAGTATTGCCCATATAGCCGATGACTTGTCCTTTATGAACACGCTGCCCTTCACCGACGAGGCGCGCGTCGAGGTGCGCATATACCGTTGTGTATACTTGGCCGTTGATGACATGCGTAATGAAAATCACATTTCCGTAGCTGCTAGAGAAATAGGAACGGAACACATATCCGTCTGCCGCTGCCACCACAGGAACAACAGGAGCAGTTTTACCAATATCGATCCCCGGATGGAACTCGTTATCAAAACTACGATAACCGAATCCGGATGTAATCGGACCGTTTGCCGGTCTCATAAACGCACCGCTTGTAACTGCCGGGACGTTCGAACTAGCGGAATCGCCGCCATCATCATGCGTGCTTCTGACAGATGCAGGAGCAGAATATGTACGTTGTGGCTGAGATGTATGTTTTGGCTGAACGGCTGCTCTTCGTCTCGCTTCTTCTTCAGCACGTTTTTGCTCCTCCAGCTGCTGGAGCTGCATTTTTACGGCTGCTTCCTGCTTTTTCAACAATTCCTGTTCTTCTTTGAGCGCCATTTTGTGACTATGATGTTCTTCTTCTTTTTGCTTCAAATTAGCCATTAAGCGGTTTTTTTCATCCATCTGTTTATTTAATTGTTGTTGCAGCTGTTTTAGTTCTTCTAAATTTTTTTGCAGACGATTCCGTTTTTCCGTAAGTTCGTTCTCTTTTTTCTCTTTTAACGCTTTATCCGCCTGCTGTTCGCGAATAATTTGCTTATCGGCTTCGAAAAGCGTCGTCACCGCGCTCATGCGGTCAATAAAGTCGCTGAAGCTTTGCGATCCAAGCAACACTTCTAAATAGCTGATCACTCCGCCGCTTTCCTGCAAAGAGCGGACGCGTTCTTTTAAAATCTCATTTCGTTTTTCAATACGCGCCTCTACTTCGGCAATCTCCTTTTTCAACTGCTCGATATCTTGTTCCGTTTGGTCAATATCCGCTGTTACATTGCGGATTTTCCCGCTCGTTTCTTCGACCGCTAAATCCAGCTTTTTAATTTCTTCGGAAAGCTCTTTTTGTTGGGATTGCAGTTTTTTAATTGCTTGATCGGCATGATTGATTTTTTCTTGAACGGTAGACTGCTTTGCACGAATGTCGTAGATCTCATTCCGTTTTTCTTGAATAGCGCGGTCGCTTACGGCACCTGCAAAATGCGGAAAAGCACTGAAACTCAGCGCCGTTGCCGCAACAAGCGCCAGCACTTTCTTGTTTTTCATTAATTCATTCCCCTCTCCCTTAAATCTTTTTTCTATTAGATTTTCAAAAACTTGCGGACCGACATCATGCTTCCCCAAACGCCGATGCATGCCCCAATAAGCAATAAAAGCAAACTAATCTGCCACATAAACGGGTTAAACGGAAGAAGCTCGAAAAATGGAATCGTAATTTTCGGCTCAAAAAATTTGTAAATATTATAATAAACGACAGAAACGGCAGCGATCGGAAAAATCGCACCGATGACCCCAAGCCATAGCCCTTCCAAAAAGAATGGCCAGCGGATAAANCCGTTCGTCGCTCCTACTAATCTCATAATCTCAATCTCGCGCCGCCGCGCAAAAATCGTGATTTTAATGGTATTGGAAATGAGAAACATCGCGGTAAACAACAGGCCGATGATCAGCACAAGCCCAATATTGCGCGCTATCTTCAACGTGCTGAATAATTTTTCCACTTGGCCTTGGCCGTAATTCACTTTATGGACAAACGGAAATTTTTCAATTTTCTTCGCTGCTTTGATCGTATCGACCGGATTTGCCGTTTTCACTACATATACGTCGCTTAACGGATTGTCCTGCTCAAACAAACGGAATGAGGATCCTTCCTCACCGAAGCTTTTAATTAATCGTTTCAGTTCTTCGTCCTTCGAGGAATAACGGATTTCCTTCACTTGAGGAATCTTCTCGATCTGCGCGCGAAGCGCTTGTTTATCTTGATTGTTCGCCGTGACATCAATATGAACGCGGATTTCGACATCGTTTTCGATTTTTTTCGCAAAATGATTCATGTTAAACATGACTACTAAAAACACGCCGACTAGCAATAATGTGACCGTCACCGCACTGATGGAAGCAAACGTCATCCAGCCATTGCGGCCAAGGCTTTTCACACTCTCGCGCATATGGCGCTGCAGGGTACTAAGCCTCATAGCCGTATTCCCCTTTCGCCTCGTCACGGACGATTTTTCCATTTTCCATCGCGATAACACGTCGGCGAATCGTATTCACAATTTCGCGATTGTGCGTCGCCATAACGATCGTCGTGCCGCGGCTGTTGATTTTCTCGAATAGTTCCATAATCCCCCATGATGTTTCTGGGTCTAAATTCCCAGTCGGCTCATCGGCAATGACAATTTTCGGCGAGTTGACAATCGAGCGTGCGATGGAAACGCGCTGCTGCTCCCCGCCGGAAAGCTCGCTTGGATAGGAGCGGACTTTATGCTTTAAGCCGACTAATTCCAGTACTTCCATCACTTTTTGGCGGATCACTTTCGGCGGCTCCTCAATTACTTCCAAAGCGAACGCTACATTTTCATATACCGTTAGCTTAGGAAGCAATTTGAAGTCCTGGAATACAACGCCAATGTTCCGGCGCAATAATGGAACTTTGCTGTCTTTTAATCTTTCCAGATTAACCCCATGGACCATAATCGTGCCGCTTGTCGGTTTTTCTTCGCGGTACATCATTTTGATAAACGTTGATTTCCCAGCGCCGCTAGGTCCAACGACATAGACAAATTCCCCCTGTTTTATGCGGACACTAACGTCATTTAGGGCTACTACCCCATTCGGATATGTTTTACATACATTCTGCATTTCGATCATTTTTAATCACCTAGTCTCATTGTCTTTGTTGCCATACCTCGAGGTGTTTCGTGCCAATTCGAACATATTATACAAAATTCTGCAAGGTTTATTATAACATTATTTCGAAAGCTGTAATTTTACATTTATATTTCAAATACATTACACAAACTAAAGCCCGGCCCCGACAGGGAACCGGACTTTGGTCATTATTTTTTGGACGCAAGCCATTGTGCGACTTTGTCTGCATCTTCGCCTTTAATCACACCGGCTGGCATGCCCCCGCGTCCATTTTCAATAATCTTTTTAATCTCATCTTTCGAATATTTGCTTCCGACTTTTTGCAAGTTTGGACCGACGCCGCCTGATAAATCTTTTCCGTGACAAGAAGAGCAGTTTTGTTGGAAAATTTGCTCTGCTGCTGCGGCAGTATCCCCTCCACCATTATTGCCATTGTTGTTATCCGTTGCATTGTTGTTGCCGCCACAGGCCGCGAGCGCTAACGAAGCGCCAAGAAATACAGTAGCAAGTTTCCATTTCATTGATGAACTCCCCCTATTAAAAATAATGCATGTTTATTATAACCGATTTCACCAAAAATTATGTACGCCTAAATCCCTCGCCGAGTACTTCCGACGCATTCGTCACCACGACAAACGCTGATGGATCAATGCTTTTGACCAATTGTTTCAATTTTGTGAACTCCGATTGCTGCACGACGCACATCAGCATCGGGCGCTCGTGATCCGTATAGCCTCCATAGGCCGGCAGCTTTGTCACCCCGCGGTCAATTTCATGTAAAATCGCCTGGCGCACCTTTTCTTCCTCGTTCGTAATAATCAGCGCCATTTTTGAATAGCCGAGGCCGACTTGGACCAAATCGATCGTTTTGCTTGTCACATAAAGACCGATGAGCGCATAAAGCGCCCGTTCAATATCAAACACAAACGCCGCCGTTAAAACGATCAGCCCATCAATCAAAATGACGCACATTCCAAGCGACAGCCCTGTATATTGCATAAAGCGCCCGTTCAATATCAAACACAAACGCCGCCGTTAAAACGATCAGCCCATCAATCAAAATGACGCACATTCCAAGCGACAGCCCTGTATATTTATGGATAATTTGCGCCGCTAAATCCGTTCCGCCTGTCGATGCCCGGCCGCGAAAGACAATGCCAAGACCAAGGCCAACGCCAATGCCGCCAAACAGCGCGCCCAATAACGGGTTATGAGTGGCTGGTTCAATTCCTTTCGTTACATACACGACAAATGGCAAAAACACCGTTCCGACAAGCGTTTTGATGCCAAACTGCCGGCCCAGCAGCACGACGCCGGCAATAAATAACGGAATGTTGAGCGCCCACTGGACATACGCCGGCTGCCAGCCAAACAGCGCATACATGATCGTGCTAATGCCGCTTACCCCGCCAGAAGCGACGCGGTTTGGCAATAAAAAGACGTTGAA
>JGI1652J44930_10000653_pt1 | contig 13422 bp, 10 predicted proteins | sample NewIslsDNAsample_FD_44930 | JGI IMG/M metagenome (IMG submission 44930)
CCCCGCCGTACCGGCTCGAGTTCTTCAATAATTTCCATCGTTCGCACTTTTGGTGCACCAGTAATGGTGCCGCCAGGAAACATGGCTTGGATAACATCAAATGCATCTTTTCCTTGTTGGAGTTTTCCCGATACATGCGAAACGATATGCATCACATGGGAGTATCGTTCAATCGTCATCCACTCATCCACTTTCACCGTACCGTATTGACATACACGTCCCAAATCATTGCGCTCTAAATCGACGAGCATGGCATGTTCGGCAATTTCCTTTTCGTTGGCCAGTAACTTTTGCGCGATCCGCTCGTCTTCTTCTTTTGTTTTCCCGCGTGAACGCGTTCCGGCAATCGGTCTTGTGCTAATGTCATTTCCCCGTTTTTTGACGAGCAATTCAGGCGAACCGCTAACAATTTGAAACTCTGGNAAATGAATATACGCCATATACGGAGATGGATTGATGACGCGAAGCTGCTCGTAAATATGAAATGGATGTACCAACAGCGGCTTTGATTGGCGCACCGATAAATTTACTTGAAATACGTCGCCTTGGGCGATATATTGCTGCACCCGGCAAACGGCTTGCACAAACTCCTCTTTTGTCATCGAAACCGAGGGATCGACTTTTTTAGTCTGAAATGCCCAACGAATGTCTTCTTTCTTTTCCTGCAGCCAACACATCTCATAAAAGGAGAGCCGCCGCTCTGCTTCAAATTCTTCTCCATCCCTGTAATGAACAATCATATGCAGCTGNTGCTTTTGATGGTCGTATACAAATACATCGTCAAAAATGAAAAAATACATATACGGAAGCTGCAAGTCGTCTTTGGCATAGGACGGGATTTTTTCAATATATCGCATACCATCATAGCTGATATAACCGATTACCCCGCCCTGAAAAGGAATGTCGTCATCNGCGGCGGAAANAGAGACACCGGCAAACCATTGNTTCAACAATAATAGCGGGTTGCCTTCATACCGTTTTTCTTCCCCATGATAAACAATATGGAGCTGATTTTCCGTCGCGCGAATGATGCCATTGGGGGCGAATCCGATGATGCTATACCGTCCGCCTTGACCGCTTTCTAATAAAACATGATACGGCTGTTCATGCGCAATCATCTTATATTGCAAGAACCAGTCTCGGTACGCATAAGAAACTGTCCGCCTCTTCCTTTTTCGCTTTTGTTCCATAGCAAGATCACTCCTTGCCTTCTACCGCTATATACCTATTGTACAATGAGTCGGCCAACATATCATTATAAAAAAAGTTCGACAGGGTTTCTTTCCCCCTGCCGAAATAGGACGATTTAGTCTTCGAATTGGTAAAGCGGCGTGCTTAAGTAGCGTTCGCCATTACTTGGAATAATGGCCAATACTTTCTTTCCTTTTCCAAGTTGTTTCGCCACTTTCAACGCGGCATGAATGGCAGCACCAGAAGAAATTCCGCCAAGGATTCCTTCTTCGCGGGCAGCGCGGCGAGCAGCGGCAAACGCTTCCTCCGTTGTCACCGTAATGACTTCATCGTAAATATTTGTATCTAAAACGTCTGGCACAAATCCGGCTCCAATTCCTTGAATTTTATGCGGGCCTGGTTTTCCACCCGATAATACCGGTGAATCAGCAGGCTCTACGGCATAAATTTTAATATTTGGATATTTTTCACGAAGAACTTGTCCTGCTCCGGTAATCGTTCCACCCGTACCGACGCCGGCAATGAACGCATCTAATTGATCGCCCATTTGTTCAACAATTTCCTTCCCTGTCGTTAAGCGGTGATTTCTGGGTTAGCCTCATTTTTAAACTGTTGGGGCATAAAATAGCCATGTTCTCTNACTAATTCTTCTGCCTTTTCAATGGCGCCCCGCATCCCTTGGCTTCCCGGCGTAAGCACTAATTCAGCGCCATATGCACGCAATAAATTGCGGCGCTCTAAACTCATCGTATCTGGCATGACTAAAATCGCTTTATANCCTTTTGCGGCNGCAACCATGGCCAAGCCAATTCCCGTGTTTCCACTTGTCGGCTCNATAATCGTATCGCCTGGTTTTAATTTTCCTTCTTTTTCCGCCGCTTCAATCATCGCCAANGCAATCCGGTCTTTGACGCTGCTTCCTGGGTTCATAAACTCAAGTTTTAGATAGACATCGGCACTGTCTTCATCGACAATACGATTTAGTTTCACTGCCGGTGTATCACCGATTAATTCCGTGATGGAGTTTACTGTTCTCGCCATGTTTCCACCTCTAATCCCGATTAATTTTATCGAATTTGTTTCCAATGTATCAATTATTGGCTTAATTGTCAATCATTTTGATCTTTTTAAATTTTTTATGCTTTTTTCGCATCTGCAAGCTGCTTCAGCTGCTTAAGCTCCTCTTTGGTGAAGTGGTACGTTTCATTGCAAAAATGGCATGACGCTTCGGCGTATCCTTCTTTGTCGATAATATCTTGAATTTCCTGCGCGCCTAAACTGATCAACGCATCGGCAATTCGTTCCCGTGAACAGCGGCAAACAAACGCGACCGGAAGCGTTTCTAACACTTTGACATTTCCCTTCCCAAGCAGTTCTTCCAAAATCTCTTCGGGTGTCAATCCGCTTTCCACCATTCTCGAGACAGGCGGAATAGTCTGTAAGCGCCTTTCAATCTGATCAATCGTCTTTTCTTCCGTTCCTGGCATTAGTTGAAGAATAAAGCCTCCCGCCGCCAATATCGTATGATCTGGATTGACGAGTACGCCAACCCCAACGGAAGACGGAACTTGTTCCGAAGAAGCGAAATAGTACGTAAAATCCTCACCGAGCTCCCCGGAAATAATTGGTACTTGTCCAGTAAAGAAATCACGCAGCCCCAGGTCTTTCACGACCGTTAACATTCCATTTTTTCCTACGGCTCTCGCCACGTCTAATTTTCCATGTTCGTTTAGCTCAAAGTGCACATGTGGATTAGTGACATACCCGCGTACCTCTCCTTTGGCATTGCTGTCGACAAGAATGGTGCCGATCGGGCCGCCGCCGTCAATTTTAATCGTTAATGTTTCATCGCCTTTTAACATCGCTCCCATCATCACTCCCGCGGTAAGCGCCCGTCCAAGCGCTGCAGAGGCAGTTGGCCACGTTTGGTGGCGGCGCTGTGCTTCGCCAACCGTTTCTGTCGTGCGGGCCGCGTACGCTCTTACTTGCCCGTCATAAGCCAATGCTTTCACTAAGTAATCTCCCATACCAACTCAACCTTTCATTGTTTTTTATCTACATTTTTCTCATACAAAATTTTTAATCCCGTTAGCGTCAAAAACGGATCCACAATATCAATGACATTCGATTCGCTGGCAATTAAAGACGCTAATCCTCCTGTCGCAATCACTTTTGGCGGAACAGGGCTTTTTGCCTTCATCCGTGAAACAATGCCTTCTACTTGCCCTACATAGCCATACAAAATTCCCGCCTGCATCGCACTAACCGTATTTTTTCCAATAATATCGTCAGGACGGGCGATTTCGATGCGCGGCAATTTCGCCGCCCGCGCAAACAGCGCCTCCGTTGAAATCATAATCCCTGGAGCAATCGCGCCCCCCATATATTGTTTATGTTCGTTAATATAACAATACGTCGTCGCTGTACCGAAATCGACAATAATGAGCGGGCTGCCATACAAATGGATGCCGGCAACCGCATTGACAATCCGATCGGCGCCTACTTCCCTTGGATTGTCATATTTAATATTTAGACCCGTTTTAATTCCTGGCCCGACAATGATTGGCTTAATATGAAAATATTTTAAACACATGCGCTCCAGCGCAAACATAATTGGTGGAACAACGGAAGAAATAATAATGCCATCAATGTCGGAAAACTGAAGACCGACATGGTTCAATAGCGCCTTGATCGTCATTCCGTATTCATCTTCAGTTTTGCCGCGGCTTGTTTCAATGCGCCAATGATGTTTTAATTCATCCCCGTCATATACCCCCAGCACCGTATTCGTGTTGCCAACATCTAACACAAAAATCATTGCCTCATCCCCACTTTTCACAAAATTATTACTTCCTACATCATATCATACATTGTTTTTTCTGGATAAAAAAAGATGTCCCTGTAAAAGAGACACCTCTACTCATCTTTCTTTTGAATATTAATTTTGACGTCGTTGTTACCGCCTTGGTCTTTATTGTCTTGGTTGTTGCCTTCATCACTTTGATCGCGGTTTGGCAATGTGCCGTGCTCAAACAAATGTTTAATTTGTTCGGCATCCAACGTTTCTACTTCTAACAGTGTTGTAGCGATTAAATCCAATTTATCGCGATGTTGCGTTAAAATGCTTTTTGCCTTTTCGTAACACTCTTTAATAATGCGTTGAATTTCTAAATCAATTTCATAAGCAATTTTATCACTATAATTTTGCTCATTATGCAAATCGCGGCCTAAAAATACTTGCCCGCTCGGCTGGCCAAACTGCATCGGACCGAGTTTTTCGCTCATTCCGAATTCCGTCACCATGCGGCGGGCAATATTGGTTGCGCGCTGGAAGTCGTTATGCGCGCCTGTGCTGACTTCATTAAACACGATTTCTTCTGCTACCCGTCCGCCTAGCAAGCCGGTGATTTTATCCATTAACTCTTGTTTTGTCATGAAATAGCGGTCTTCTTTTGGAAGCATCACCGCGTAACCGCCCGCCTGACCGCGTGGTACGATCGTTACTTTATGCACCATTTCCGCATCAGCAAGCACCATGCCGATGACGGTATGCCCTGCTTCGTGGAACGCAACAATGCGGCGCTCTTTTTCGGAAATGACGCGGCTTTTCTTTGCCGGCCCGGCAATGACGCGGTCCGTCGCTTCATCAATATCGCTCATATCAATTTTCTTTTTGTTCCGCCGCGCTGCCACCAGAGCCGCCTCGTTCAGCAAGTTTTCCAAATCCGCGCCGGAAAAACCTGGTGTACGCATCGCAATCGTTTTTAAGTCAACCGATTCATCGAGCGGCTTATTGCGAGCATGTACACGCAATACTGCTTCACGGCCTTTGACGTCTGGGCGATCTACCGTAATTTGCCGGTCAAAGCGTCCAGGGCGCAGCAGCGCTGGGTCTAAAATGTCTGGACGGTTGGTTGCTGCGATAATGATAATTCCTTCATTGCCGCTAAAACCATCCATCTCAACAAGCAATTGGTTGAGCGTTTGTTCGCGTTCGTCGTGTCCACCGCCAAGTCCTGCACCGCGTTGACGACCGACCGCATCAATTTCATCAATGAAAATGATACATGGAGCATTTTTCTTCGCCGTTTCAAACAAATCGCGCACACGCGATGCACCGACACCAACAAACATTTCCACGAAATCCGAACCGCTAATGGAGAAGAACGGCACGCCTGCTTCTCCAGCAACCGCACGCGCAAGCAACGTTTTCCCTGTTCCCGGAGGGCCTACGAGCAGCACCCCTTTTGGAATACGGGCGCCAAGCTCGACGAACTTGCGCGGATCTTTTAAAAATTCAACAATTTCCACGAGTTCTTGTTTTTCTTCGTCCGCACCAGCAACATCACGGAAACGAACTTTTCTTTTATCGTCCGTATATAGCTTTGCCCGGCTTTTTCCGAAGTTCATCACCCGGCTGCCGCCGCCTTGCGCTTGATTCAGCAAGAAGAAAAACAAGATAAAAATAATGACAAATGGGATGATCGAGGTAAAGAAGGTGACCCATCCGCTCGTTTCATCCGCCGGCAGGACTTCCACTCGCGTCCGCTTCGCCGCCGCATCAATACGGTTTAACACCGTATCGCTGTTCATGACATAAGTAGAAAAGTATTGATCTTCATTGTATGTCTTAAGCTGCCCTTTAATTTCATATACGCCGCGCTCCGGCTTCATGGAAAATGATTTCACATCGCCATTTTCCAAATGGGTAATAAACGCATCGTATGTCATCGGTTCTGTCCGCTGGTTGCTTCCGTTAAAGAAGCTGACCACGCCGATGACAACGAGAAAGATCAATAGATAAAATATTGTATTTCGGAAAATCCGATTCATTTCGTGCCTCCTCCCATATGAAACACACTATACTCAATACTATCATAGAAATTTGTATAAATACAAACGATTCGCTAGCAGCCGAAAAAAGCAATTTTATTTATTATACACTTCCGGNTTNAACACCCCGATAAAAGGAAGGTTGCGGTATTTTTCGCAATAATCCAAACCGTAGCCGACAACAAATTCATCTGGAACAATAAACCCAGCGTAATCCGCTTGAATGTCCGCTTTTCGTCCGGAAGGTTTGTCTAGCAGCGTCACAATTTTAATCGAGTTTGCCTTGCGGTAACGGAACAGGTCGACTAAATAACTTAACGTCAAGCCNCTGTCGATAATATCCTCAATAATTAAAATGTCCCTTCCTTCCACCGATGTATTTAAATCCTTTAAAATTTTCACTTCACCGGACGATACAGTCGCATTCCCGTAACTAGACACATCCATAAAATCCATTTCTAAATATGTATCAATATGCTTTAGCAAATCAGCCATAAACGGCATGGCTCCTTTTAGTACGCCGACCGCCAACGGAAACCGCCCATCATACTCTTCCGTCAAAATTTTGCCTAACTCCTTTACTTTTTCTTGAATTTGCTCTTCGGTAATCAGTATTTTTTGAATATCGTCTTTCATCCCCATGTTTCTTTTCCTCCTAGCTGTTCATCTGCTCTTTATAGTGTAATACAATATAGTGTGTTTTGGTAACATCGGTTGCTTCAAAAGCCGATTTTTTTAGCTTCGGAATCCATATAATATTTCCTTGTCCATCCTCGACAATCGGCCAGCGTTCTCTTTCATGCAANGGAATTTTCGCTTCAATGAAAATTTCTTTTACTTTTTTTGTTCCTGTCATCCCTTTCAACGTCATCCGGTCACCCGCGCGGCGCGTCCGTACCCGCAGCGGGAGGCAAACTGCCTCTGGATCGATAATAAACATATCATTTCCTTTCTGCTCATTCGGATAGTGTTCCCAAAATTCGCTAACGATTACATGATGATTTGGGAGGGGCAATACAGCCGGAATATGTAATTCGAATATATAGCCTGCATCTTTTTTTTCTTCCTGAAAAGTAAACAGGCAGCAATCATAAGAGCGAATAACCTTTAAGCCATTTGGCAAGTCTAACCTCCCCGAAGGACGGCGGCAACGCAAAAGCGTCAATATACTATGGATATGTACTGAAGAGAGGGAAGAAGGGACGCCTTGATAAAGATCGCCAAGCAACAACTGAAGTCCTCTTCTCTGCAAAGGCTTTGCCAACGCAAGAAACGGCTTAATTTTTAACATCACCGCATCGCGTTGTTTTTCCATTACTTTATTCAGCGCATCCCTCGCTAATTCCTCTAAAAACTCCTCATCTTCCATTACCATTTCGCTATACAGTTGAAACCGTTCATGAAGGCGCGGATTTTCTTTTTTTAACAATGGAATAATGTGATGGCGAAATCGATTTCGCGTATAATCTTCTTTATCATTGCTAGCGTCATGGCGCGTCGTGATTTGGTGCTGCCGGCAGTACGCTTCAATATCCGTACGGCTTACCGCCAGAAACGGACGGATAATGTATCCGCCACAAAACGGGCGCTTTGCAGGAATGCCGGCATAGCCTTTGCTCGTGCTTCCGCGCACGAGCCGCATTAAAATCGTTTCGACCTGATCATCGCCATGATGGCCTAAAGCTAAATATTGCGCTTGATATTTTTTCATTACTTCCGCAAAAAATTGATAGCGGCATTGACGCGCTGCCTCTTGGGCTCCTAGTTTCGACCGGCGCTGGAACGCCGGAACATCGATTTGCTTCGCCTCACATATAATACCGCGTGTCGCGCAAAAATGTTTCACGAAATGCATATCTTCTTCAGACTGTTTGCCGCGAAACATATGATCTACATGGGCAGCGATCAATGTGATATTCCATTTCTTTTGCATCGACCAAAAAAAATGCAATAGCGCCAGCGAATCCGGGCCGCCTGATACTCCAACAATCACTGTTGCATTCCGGGTAAGCAGTGCATGCTTTTCGATAAACTCGTACACTTCCGCGATCATTTCGAAAAAACCTCTTTGTCCAAACGTAGTCTTTCATTCTCATCGTACCATTATTGCAGTATTTTCTCAAAAATCTCGCCCATTATTTTATCAAGAAATAGCCGTGCTAGCGATAAAAAAATTTTATTAATGGAGCACTTGATGATACACATAGATGGCGTACACGCATAAAAGAACCGCAGCGATCAATACCGTTTCTACCACTCCTTTGGCTTTGCGGTGCTTTTTCTTTTTACTCCGGCGCGACATCGGCTTCATTTGCCGAGCCGGCTGCGGATGATAACGGGAACGGGATGAACGATGAAAAGCTGCTAAAATGTCCTGTCTCATCTCAGATGCACGCTTATACTTTCCATCGATCGCCTTCAACAATACCCCCTCATATTTTCGTAACATTGTATCTTTCCGAATGATCGACAGCAGTTGGCTTCGTCCATCCCCTTTTCTCTCCAATTTCATCGGGCAGCAAGCGGTGATCATGATCATTGTTGCTGCAAATAAATCATATGATGGCTCTGCCCTGCGCGAACCTAATCCCCAGTAACCGCGATCGTAAAGCTCCGTGAATTCCTTAATCGCCCTCCCTTGTAATGTCGTGCCGCCTACATCGAGAAGCCGGATCGTAGGAGGCGGACCGGCAACAAGCAAATTTTCCGGTTTCAAATCGCCAAATACCCATCCTTCCTGATGAAGCTGATCAAGGGCAGATAAAAGCTGCAACAAAAGAATAATAACCCACTCTTTCCCGTGTTTGCGAATAAAAGCAGGAAAACTTTCTCCTTTGATATATTCCATCACATAAAACGGGACCGTTTTATGTAAAAAAGGATTCATCCAATCATCGACATCTAGTAAAGAAGGTCCAAGGGCGACTCCCTGGACCTTGGAAAACCGGCGCAATATATTGACTTCCGATGTGACCGACGCGTGGTCATCGCTAAGCTTTACAGCAACAAGCCCTTTCCTGCTTTCCGCCAAATAAACAACTCCGTTTGCCCCGCTGCCAAGCTGTTTCAGGAGCTTGTACGAATGGCGATGCCATTTTCCCGTAATGACCGTTCCCTGCGGAAGATTACATAGATGATTCCTCAAAGTATGACTCATCATCGCCAATCCAGCTCCTTAATGATCTTTTTCTGCCGAAATACGCTAATGCTTCACGCAAGGCCGGCCCTGTTGGCGTCAATCCTCCCGATGTTAATTTTGGAAATACCGTCGACAGCTCTTCAATTCGCGGCGTCCAGTCAACAATTTTCTCCACATCCCCCCGTTTTCCTGGAAATACAAATACAGCAAAGCGATTATCTCCCATCCGTGCGTTCAGACTAAGCGATAAATCAAGCAGCGCTTCTTTCACCGTTGGCAGTTTTGTTTTCATACTTCCGCTTGTATCTATCAATATTAAAACTTCTAATTTCACTGTCTCGCCAAGTTCATCGACTACTTCCATCACTTGGCCGCGTTTTTCTGGTGGCAAATCTTCAAGCGACACATCGGAACCTAATATTTGCTTCAATTCTTTATTTACGACGCCTTGAAGGGTTTGCGTCATCGCTTTTCGCGTTACCATTTGCACCGTCTGTGACAACTGCTTTGCATAAACGACTTGGCTAATCCCGCCACCGGATAAAGCAATCTCTTCAATTTCGCGCAATCCACTCTCATCAATCGTATCTTGATCAAGCACACCGATCACGTTCACGGTAATTCCCTGTTCTTTCGCTAGTGCAGCCATCGCAACTGGATTTTCTCCATGATTGGAACAACCATCAGTAATGAGCAAAATTTGCCGTAACGTCCCTTTACGCACTTTTTCTTTCCCTCCTCAGCTCTGATGTATTACCATCATCGCCGGAGGATAGGGTTTTTATACTATTACTGCGCTTTTTTTGTATACATATAAGCCGGAATCGTGGCCCATTTCGGCGTGTTATGTTTAATTTTCGCGACGACTACCGTCATATCATCGTCAATCCTTCCCGCCCGGCTACGAATCACTTCTTCCATGATTAAATCCGCCACTTCCTGAGGATCGTTCGTTTTTAATTCTTTAATTTTCCGTTTCATCCATAGGTCTTGATTTTCCACGTGCACCGGTCCTTCAAATACCCCGTCGCTCATCATAATCAATAAATCGCCGGCTTTTAATTGTTCGCTGACAATTTCAAATTCTACTTCCTTAATAATACCGATTGGCAAATTGCTTGCTTCAATTTTCATGACTTTATCGCCTCGTTTGACAAAACTCGGGGTGGAACCAATTTTTAAAAACTTTGTCACAGCGTTTTGCAAGTCGATAATCGCNAAGTCGAGNGTCGAATACATGTCTTCGGTCGTCCGCAAGGATAAGATGGAATTAATCGACTTAATGGCAATCGATTCATCAATCCCCGTTTGTAAAATTTTTTGCAAAAGGCGCAGCGTCTCGTTGCTTTCGTTATGGGCCCTCTCTCCATTTCCCATGCCGTCGCTGATGGCAATCGCATACTTTCCTGTGCCAAGCTCAATCATGGAATAGCTGTCGCCTGACACCAGTCCGCCGCCTTTTGCCGCAAACGCGACGCCTGTCTCGACGACAAACGCTTTCGTCGAGCCAAAGGCCACCCGGCAGTAGCCGTTCGGATATGCAGCGCATTCTTCCCGTTTGACAACGATTGTTTCTCCTAAAATATCCGACAGCATCGGCGCAATTAACTTTTCACATTCACCGCGGCCTTCGCAATACGGAATGCTCATTTCAATATCAATGTTTCCTTTTTCAAGGCTATAAATATCCACATGGCCGATTTCGATTCCGAATTCCTGCAAAGCATGGAAAATTTGTTCTTCCTGCAAATAATGGTTTTCGCGTTCCTTCTGAATTTCCTTAGCAAAATCCTCCATCACTTGTGAAACTCCTAACAGCTGTTCGGCGACCAATTTTCTGCTTTCGTTGATTTGTCTCCGCAGTTTGCGATTCGCCTGATACACCATCACGTCTTTTTCAATGAGATCCACTACTTTGTCCGCTTTGACGCAGTGGCGGTCCCATTCCCGCAATAGTTGGTGATTGTGTGGCAGCGTTTTCGCATCTGCTTCTAGCATAATTTGTTTCATATATTCATATGTTGTATCAAAGTTGTACGACCAGCACTGCTCTTTCTTAAAACAAGTTTGGCACGTTTTTTCGGTAATATCGCTCAAAAAGTAGTCAATCTCCCGTTCGCTATAATCGTCAGAAGCAGACAAACCTCCTGTGGAAAAGCTGTTGGCCAGCGCCTGGAATACATTTGAAAATTGAGAAACTCGCTGTGCCGTCACATCACGGATTTTTCGGACATATTGCTGTTGTTCATTCGTATATTCCACTGTACCGGGGATATGTTTTGCGATTTTTTCCGTTATGGAGCGGGATGTCAAAGTAAAGAGAATCACGGCAAAACATGATTCCATAATCGTCGGCACAATCTCCGTTTTGCCGTTCCCGTACAGTCCAATTAACAATGTGGCAATCAGCAATCCGAAAGACACGCCAGCTTTCTTTCCTTCTTTTAGCAACCCTCCTAAAAGTCCGGCAAATGCCAGCAAACTCATTTCATATAAATTACCCACATTCGCTAAACTTAAAATCAACCCTGTCACGACTCCCACGGTAGAACCAATCGTCGCTCCTGCCACAAACGCAAATAGCAACACAAGATAGCGCGACATCACATGCTCGAGCGAAAGTCCGTAAACCGTCCAGCCGATCATTCCCGTTAGCATGGATGCCAGTAAAATGATTAACGAAATAATTTCTTCCGCTCTTAATGCATGTTTATATTTACGCACCGTTAGCAGCGGAATGCTTTGGATAAAAATAAGCGTTAACACCAGCCCTAAACCAGCTTCCACCAATGCCATGACGGCTTCGTATAACGTTTGGTTTCCTAACCAATAATACGAAATCGCTAATTTTGTAGAAAAGGATAGACAAAAAACAACAAAAGGCACCAATTTTAACGACTCACTAAAAAATTTTCGAATCCATGCATGGATAATGAGAAAACCGAACACTCCGACAAATACAAACAACGTTGTTTCAAACGATAAAGTAAGAGAACCTGCCAGCAATGCAATAAACGCTAATGCAGCCTTGTCGCGGCGCAACATATAAACAGCGGCGAAAAACGGCAAAGCAAACGGAGTTAATTTAGACAGAATAAGAGCTCGTCCAAGTAAAAAGCCGATAATAATAAGAAGAAACCCCTTATGAATAAATAAGTGTCCCAGCCGCAATTTCACATGGCGAACCCAGCGCGACAACACTGCTTGTGTTTCGTTAATAGACACTTCCGAAATTCGATTCATCAACCTTCTTTCCACTCTTTCCATTCCGATCCTCTCCTTTGCTTTTCTCTTGACCCTATTATATATTTGTAATAATCAAAAATTTGTCAAAAAAAGAAAAGCAAGAAAAAAAAACGTTCGACGCATTTCTTGCTAACACGTCATAAATTCACAAATTGGTTCTTCAAAAACACAAAAAAAGAAAAAACGAGGATGTTCCTCGATCGAGAAACATCCTCGTTTTCATAGTGACCCGTACGGGATTCGAACCCGTGTTACCGCCGTGAAAGGGCGGTGTCTTAACCACTTGACCAACGGGCCTCATATGGTAGCGGCGGAGGGAATCGAACCCCCGACCTCACGGGTATGAACCGTACGCTCTAGCCAGCTGAGCTACGCCGCCACGCAACAACATCTAATATAATAATGGATCTAATATATTATTGTCAATAGGTTCCCGATCTAAATTTGATTAGTGAAATCTTCCATCGGCGTAGCGAAAATAGAGAAGACGATATAAATGTAAATGGGTGTTTCATATTTTGCGCTTTGTATCCAAGGATTGCGATGTTTTTCTTCTGTCACGCGCTAGCGTGACGAAGGCAAGCCACTGACTTGCCGTAGACTGTCGAAAAACGGTGCAATGATATTCCTATCCATCGGAAGTCGAATCTTCAAGTTAAACTGATATAGTCGCACACCTTCTTCCATCATGTGCCTTGGTAAATGAAATAGGACGCCCCTCGCCGAAAAGCCGAAACAAGAAAAGCATCCATCAAAGAAATGGATGCTTTTTATCCGTTATTCCATGATCTTAACCTGTTATACATTCAGCAGCAAGTTACCCACGTCTTGCTCCACGACCTCCCCGCTTCGACTCCATATGACGTCTCAGTGACGCCAGACGGTCTTCGCTTTCTTTCAAGAAACGACTGATTTTTTGTTCGAAGCTTTCTGCAGCGGCTCGGTCGTTCGTTTTATGTCGCGGACGCTGTGAAGACGGCGTGTCTTTTGCTTTTTTAATGGACAAGCCGATT
>JGI1652J44930_10000654_pt1 | contig 13410 bp, 11 predicted proteins | sample NewIslsDNAsample_FD_44930 | JGI IMG/M metagenome (IMG submission 44930)
CGGGAAATGATATCCGGACCGGACAAAATCGTGCCGTTGTTTTTGCTCAGGGTGACTACAACCACCAAAATTCCATCTTGTGACAACAACTTGCGGTCTCTGAGCACGATATTTCCGACATCTCCGACTCCCAAACCGTCAATCAACACATTGCCTGTGGCAATCTTGGGACCGTAGCGCGCTTTTCCGTCGGAAAACTCCACCGTGTCACCATTGTCACAGATAAAAATGTTTTCCGGTCGGACGCCAACGGACTCGGCAAGTTGGGCGTGAGCACGCAGCATGCGGTACTCACCGTGAATCGGGATAAAGTACTTGGGACGGATGAGGTTCAACATCAGTTTCAGGTCTTCCTGCGACCCGTGGCCGGATACGTGCACACCATGCTGAGACGTCGTGCTGTAGACGACGTCCGCCCCGATGCGGAACAGTTGATCCACCGTGCGCGCAACGAACTTCTCATTCCCCGGGATGGGCGTGGCCGCGATCACCACCGTGTCGCCGGGAAGCNCCTCCACCTTGCGATGGGACGAATGGGCCATCCGCGTCAGAGCCGACATCGGTTCCCCTTGGCTCCCCGTCGACATCACGGCCACCTGATGGGCGGGCAGCTTATTGATCTCGTCCGGATCGATCAACAAACCGTCCGGGACCCGAAGATACCCCAGCTCCATCCCGATGTTGACCACATTCACCATGCTGCGCCCCACAACCGCCAGTTTTCGTCCGTGATTGTGGGCGGCATCCATCACCTGCTGGATCCGGTGAATGTTGGAGGCAAAGGTGGCCACGATGATCCGTTGCTTCGCCTTGCGGAACACCTCTTCCAAGGCTTCCCCGACCACCCGTTCCGAACCGGTGAAACCGGGCCGCTCCGCGTTGGTGCTGTCCGACAGAAGACACAGAACGCCTCTTTTTCCGATCTCAGCCATCTTGTGCATTTCCGCAGCCTGTCCGTTCACCGGGGTGAGGTCGAACTTGAAGTCCCCCGTATGCACCACCAAGCCTTCCGGGGTTTCCAGACAAATTCCCACGGAATCCGGAATGCTGTGGTTGGTCTTGAAAAAGGTGGCCTTGATCGAACCGAGCTTCACTTCCGAACGGCTGTGAATCAAGATCCGCTTCGTCTCGTTCAAAAGGTGCGCTTCCCGCAGCTTGTGTTCGACAAGACCGAGGGTCAGCTTCGTTCCGTAAACCGGCACGTTCAGATGGCGCAGGATGTAAGGAAGTGCCCCGATGTGATCCTCATGTCCGTGCGTCAACAAAATCCCGCGTACTTTCTCGCGATTTTCGATCAAGTACGTGATGTCGGGAATGACGACATCGATTCCCAGCATCTCCTCTTCAGGGAACATCAAACCCGCGTCGATCACCACGATATCGTCCCCGTACCGAACCACGTACATGTTCTTCCCGATTTCGTCCAACCCACCGAGCGCAAAAACGGTTAGTTTGCCTCGTGAGTTGAATTTCGTCAAAAAAATACCCTCCTGTATTCAGTTGTAAGTCACCCGAAACCGCACAAGCCACTTGCGTTCATTATACACGAACCGAGACGGGAGACGCAACAATCTTCAGGATCCCTTCCGAGACAATAAAAAAGCCCCGGGAACTTCCCGGAGCGATTCGAATCAAAGGTTGAGCATGCGGAGCAATTCTTTGATCTGACTCTGTTGCGCCTCCGTCGGCGGCACGAGCGGAAGGCGCACCGTCGGTTCGCACAACCCCTTCAGATGCATGGCGTATTTGACGGGAACCGGGTTGGAGGTGATGAACAGGCCCTCAAACAGCGGATTGTATCGCTGGTGGATTTGGGCCGCCCGCCGGACATCGCCGGCGAAAAAGGCGTCCATCATTTCCCTCAATTGGGGACCGACCAGATGACTTGCCACGCTGACGACCCCGACCCCTCCCACAGCAAGGATGGGCAGCAGCAGCTTGTCGTCGCCGCTGTAGACCGCCACCCTCTCTGGCACGCGGGACGCCAATTCCGTCACCTGAGACAAGTCGCCGCTCGCTTCCTTGATCGCCACCACGTTGTCCAACTCCGTCAGCCGGACCATCGTGTCGACGGAGATGTTCGACCCGGTCCGTCCCGGGACATTGTAGAGCATGACCGGGAGGGAAGTCGCTTCGGCGATCGCCTGGAAATGGCGGAACAGACCTTCCTGAGAGGGTTTGTTGTAATAGGGGCCCACCAACATGACCCCGTCCACGCCGGCCTCTTCCGCCTCCTTCGTCAGCCGGATAGAGGCTTCGGTGTTGTTGCTGCCCGTTCCGGCGATCACTCTGACCCGGCCGTCCACCTGCCGGCTCACCCTGCTGAACAGCTCCAGCTTCTCCTCGTGGGTAAGCGTCGGCGATTCCCCGGTGGTTCCGGCAACGACAAGGGTATCCGTTCCCGTTCGGATCAAATGTTCCACAAGTTCGGTAACCCGCCGCCAATCGATCGCTCCGTCCGGAGTGAACGGAGTGATCATCGCTGTCACCAATCTGCCGAATTGCACGTCTGTCATCCTCCATTAATGATGTCGTGGCGGTCCCTCGCTCATTGATAGTGAATCTTGTGCAGCTCAAACTTGCGGTGAAGAGCCCGGACCGCCCTGTGCATATCTTCCCCTCTCACAAGAAGCCAAATGGTGGTGTGGGAGTCAGCCGATTGCAGGATCTGGATATCCTCGTCCGTCAAGGCTTCCACGATTTTGGCCATGACGCCGGGGACCCCCGCGATGCCGGCGCCCACCGCCGAAACCTTGGCGCAATTCCGGTTGAGTTCCGCCTCAAAACCCAGGTCGCGCAAGAGGGATTCGGCCCGGTCCGCCCATTCGTCGAAAACCGTGTACGCCACTCCGCTCGGGTTTACATTGATAAAATCGATGCTGATTCCGTTTTCCGCCATCGCCTTGAACACTTTCAGCTGCAGGTCGTATTGACCTTCCCCCGCATGAACCTTGATCTGCGTCACACCCGGAACCTGCGTGATTCCCGTGATCAACCGGTCGTTCACTTCCCCCTGATTGGTCACCAGGGTGCCGGGGCTGTCGGCGAGGGTGGAGCGAACGCGGATCGGAACGTTGGTCTGCATGGCGATCTCCACCGCCCGGGGATGGATCACCTTGGCCCCCTGAAAGGCGAGGTTGCACATCTCCGTGTANGTGACCGTNTTCAAAGCCACGGCATCTTCCACGATCCGGGGATCCGCCGTCATAATCCCGTTCACATCGGTGAAAATATCCACCATNTCCGCGCCCAAGGCCACCCCGAGNGCCGTGGCCGTCGTGTCGCTTCCCCCGCGTCCGAGGGTGGTGATTTCCCCTTCGGTCGTCCGCCCTTGGAACCCGGNGACGATCGGAACCCGTCCCTTCTCGAGCTCCTGGCGGATCCGGACGGGATTGACNGTGATGATCTGGGCGTTGGTATGGTCGTTGTTGGTGATGATCCCCGCTTGNCCNCCCGTCAGCACACAGCTGTCAATCCCTTTGGACCGAAGGAGACTGGCCAGGACGGAAGCGGAAATGATTTCACCGCAGTGGAGGAGCAAATCCAATTCCCGGGGAGGGAGGGCGTCACCGTTGTTTCTGACCCACTCCAGCAGGGTGTCGGTCGCGTAGGGAGCTCCCTTTCTCCCCATCGCCGAAACGACGACGACCAAATGATACCCTTCATCCAAAGCGGTCCGTATATGGTGAACCACCCGTTCCCGCAGTTCCGGCGTCGCCAGGGATGTTCCTCCGAATTTTTGAACCAGGATCTTCATGCCCTGCCCCCTTTTACTTGTCGCTGGATACGAGAAGTTCGGCAATCTGTACCGCGTTGGTTGCCGCTCCTTTCAACAGATTGTCCGACACAACCCACAGGTGGAGCCCTTTGGGGTTGTGCAAATCACGGCGAATCCTTCCCACGAACACCTCGTGACGATTGGCCGCCGTAAGGGGCATCGGATATACTTGCTCGGCAATGTCGTCTTGAACGATGATGCCCGGCGCTTCTGCCAAAATCCTGCGAACCTCTGCCGGATCCGCTTCCTCTTTCAATTCCACATAGACCGATTCGCTGTGACCGCGAAGGACCGGAATGCGNACGCAGGTGGCGCTCACCCGGATCGTGTCGTCCCCGAAAATCTTTTGGGTCTCCCGGACCATTTTCATCTCTTCCAANGTGTACCCGTTTTCCTGNTCCACGTCGCACTGCGGAATCGCATTGAANGCGATCTGGTAATGCTTGGACAGCTTGCCCACCGGCAGCACTTCACAGGAAACCTCTTCGCCGNTTATCACCGCCCGGGTTTGCCGCTTCAGCTCTTCGATCGCCTGCCAGCCCGAACCGGANACNGCCTGATANGTGGAAACGATGACCCGCTCCAANCCGTAACGGTCACGGATCGGTTTCAAGGCGACCACCATCTGAATGGTCGAGCAGTTGGGGTTGGCGATGATTCCCTTGTGTTCCCACACCTTGGATCCGTTCACCTCGGGTACCACCAGGGGAACATCGGGATCCATCCGGAAAGCGTTGGTATTGTCGATGACGACGGCTCCCCGCCTTACCGCCTCCGGAGCCAGCTTGAGACTGACTCCCCCTCCGGCGCTGAACAAAGCGATATCCACTCCTTCAAAGGCTTCGGGAGTGGCTTCGCGAACAACCACCTCTTCTCCATGGAACCGTACGGTTTTGCCTGCGGATCTCGCCGAAGCCAGGGGACGAAGTTCCCCCACGGGGAACGAGCGCTCCTCCAAGTTTTTCAGCATTTGTTCTCCGACCGCTCCCGTGGCTCCCACCACAGCGACTGTATAGGTTTTGGCCATGCTTTGAAATCCCCCTCTCCCGTGCATTGCGGAGCCATTTTCTCCGCGACATGATCCCCACATGGCGACAAGGTGCCGGTCGTAAAAGCCGCGCCAAAAGGAAGGAACCTGGAGGCCGCGATTGCCCCGCCGGCAACCTCCGGCTGTCTCCAGGATCAATCCGTTCCGAAAGGGAGGATGCGGGCCCCCGCAGCCTTCCTCCGGACATCGCGGCCCGAATCCTCCTCGAAGGCTCGGTGCAAAGCCGTCAAGTCTCTCTCTATTATGAAGTCAAGTAACGATATTTTTCAACTATTAACGGCTGGAGCTGCCTTCCTTCCATTGCCGCGGCACAGGTTTCCGGGATCAATTCCATGCGGGCGACCATGGAGTTGGGTTTCTTTTCGGGATTGTCCTGCCCGAAGGGGACGAAGTAGATGTCCCTCGCCGGCAGGAGGCGGGCCAGATTGACCGCATTGAGTCCCAAGGCATCGTTGGTGGAGATCGCCACCACCACGGGGCGATGATTTCTCATTTGTGCCTTGGCCGCCATGAGGACGGGGCCGTCGGTCAGGGCATTGGCCAAGCGGGCCAAGGTGTTTCCGGTGCAGGGGGCGATCACCAAACAATCCAACAGCTTCTTCGGACCGATCGGTTCCGCCTCCGGAACGGTCGTGATCATCGGCTCGGGAGTGATTTCCCGGATCTTGGCCAACCACTCCTCGGCCCTGCCGAAACGGCTGTCCACGTTTGCCACCGTATAAGAGAGGATGGGAATCACCCGGGCGCCAAGCTGTACCAGTCGCTCCATCTGCGGCAAAACCTCATCGTGGGTGCAATGGGATCCCGTCATCGCAAAGCCGATGGTCTTTCCCTCGAAATTCATCTCTCCCCTTTTCCTCCCTTTCCGTCCTGTTCGGACAAATCCTGGACTATAGTCATCGCGAGAATGCGTCCCGCCGTTTTCGGGGCGACGAGTCCCGGCAGGCTGGGTGCGAGGAGAGCCTTGATTCCTCTTTTTTCCGCGTATTTGAAATCCACTCCCCCCGGTTTGGAAGCCAGGTCGATGATCACCGCCCGGTGGGGCATTTGGGCGATCACGCGCGAGGTGACGACAAGTGCCGGGATCGTGTTGAACAGCAGGTCGACATCCTCCACCTGATCGGAGAGCTCCTCAATCTGGAAAGGGGTGAGCCCCATCTCGTACGCCCGGGCAAAAAGATCGCTCTGCCGAACCCCAACGCGAACCCTTGCGCCCAATCCGTGAAGCGTACGGGCGAGCGTCATGCCCACCCTTCCCAATCCCAGCACGATACAGGAGGAGCCGTGAACGGTAATGTCCGTGTTTTGGATGGCCATCATCAGAGCCCCTTCCACCGTGGGAATCGAATTGTAGATGGCCACATCATCCCGTTCCAACAGCTCCACCAGGCGTTTGCCGTGTTTTTCGCAAAGATAGCGCAGATAGGGTTTGGCCATCCCGACATAGATCACCGCCTGCTCCGGCAGGGCTTCAATGTGTTCCTCGGTGAGAACCAGTGTTTTTTTCGTAAAGATGCTCTCCACATTTCCGCGATCATCCGTACCGACGATGGGAAGAATCAGAACATCCACCGTTTTCATCAGATCAGGGGTGAGCTCCCGGTTGGTCGCTTCAATGAACGGATTCTGCAAATTGTCAAAGCCGACGAGGCTCACATTGGCCCGCAAATCGATGCATTTTTTGATGATTTCCAACTGCCGGGCATCTCCTCCGAGAAAGACGACATGTTTGCCTGACAGCATTTCCTATACCCCTTTCACCCTACGCCCCAACGGCTTAAGAAGTTCTCACTGCCTGATCCCATATTATGAAAGGGGCAAAACATCGGTTACCCGCCCCTCGGGACCGTTCCGAAAATAGTTTTTCGCTCCATCAAAAAAAGAGCCCGCACGGCGGGCTCGGGGAAAACCTTTCACCATCTCGAAGAGCCGGTTTTACCGAGGGCGACAATGACCATTTCGGGACCGATTTTGCGGATCGTCCCCCAATCGATGGTGATCTCCTCCCGCTTTTTTCGAAAGAGGGTCCCTCCCCCGGACAAAACCAGGGATTTCACCCGTCCGCTGCTCGGATCCACCACAAGATCCGCTTCTCCCATCAATCCCAACCTCTCCCCGTTGACCAAATCGATCAGTTCCTTTTCGGCCAATTCGCTCCAACGCATCCCCATCCTCCCTTTCGCAAAGAGGCGGTACGGCCTTGAAACCGCCCCGACACAAGCTCTATGCTAATACGTTATTGAACGGAATCGCCGAATATATCGCCCACCTTAAAAAACCGCGCGAACCGCTTCAAAAAAAGAAGCGGTCATCCCCGACAGCAACCGGGGATCGACCGCTTGAGCGAACCTTGATCCTTTTTCCTGTAATATTCGAGAATCAGTTCATCCATTTTTCCGCTGACCAACAGCACTTCATCCGAAGAAAGGCGGAAACCGTTTTGACTGATCGTCCTGTACAGCTTCTCGCGCATCCTTTCCAGTTCCCGGTCGATTGTCTTCAATCAATACACCCCGCATCCGCTCCCCGCAGGAAGCCTCTCTCCAATCTCCGGACCGTCATGTTCCGGTATGTCCAAATCCGCCTCCGCCCCGCTCCGTGGCGCCGAGCCGATCCACCTCCGTAAACCGGACGTCGAGCACCCGCCCGAACACCAGCTGGGCGATACGATCTCCCCTGCGAAGGACAAACGGTTCATCGCCCAGGTTGATCAGGATCACCCCCACTTCCCCCCGGTAATCGGAATCGATGGTCCCCGGACTGTTCAAAACCGAGATCCCGTGCTTCAGGGCCAGCCCGCTCCGGGGGCGAACCTGAGCTTCCACGCCCGCGGGCATTTCCAGAGCGATTCCGGTGGGTACCAGTTTCCGCTGACCGGGGTTCAGGGTCAGGGGTTGATCGACGGCGGCAAACAGGTCGAAACCGCTGGCGCCGAGGGACATCTTTTGGGGAAGGGGAAGATCTTCGTTTCCCGGCAACCGCCTGATGCCAATCTCAAACAAGGGCATCCCTCCTGTACGCGGGGGGAATCTCCCCGGAGGGAGAGATCACGGCGAGGGAAGCGGGCTGGGAAAAGAGAGTTTGAGCCAGATGGAGGATGTCGTCCGTCGTCACCTGCTCGATGCACTCGATCGTCTCATCCAGGGTCACGTGCTTCCCCAACAAGAGCTCGTTCTTTCCCAAACGGCTCATCCGGTTGTTGGTGCTTTCCAGACTCAGCATGTACCCGCTCTTCAACTGCTCCTTGGCCTTGTTCAATTCATCGGCCTCCACGCCGGACTGTCGCAATTCCTCCAGGATATCAAAGATGAGACGCATCAGTTCGTTTTCCTGGCCGGGACCGGTGCCCGCATAAATCGCAAACAGACCGCAGTCCCGGTAGGCCATGTGATAGGAATAGACGGAATAGGCCAACCCCCGTTCCTCCCGCACCTTTTGAAAGAGTCGGGAGCTCATGTTCCCTCCCAGCACGTTGTTCAGCAAGATCAGTNCGTAAATTCGCGGGTCTTGAATCGCCAGGCCGGGAAGGCCGAGACAGAGATGCGTCTGCTCCGTCGGTTTCTTGCGGACAACGGCTTCCGAACGGAAAGCCGGCGGACGGCACACCGGTGTATTCCCGCCTTCTCTAAAAGCGGAAAAATAAGACTCGATCTGGTCCAGAAAATCATCCGGCAAGCGTCCGGCCAAAGCGATCACCGTCTGATCGGGACGATATTGCCGATGGCGGTAGTTTTCCAGGCGGGACCGGTCGAATTCCTGAACGTTTTTGATACTGCCGAGAATGGGAAACCCCAGGGGATGGTCTCCCATCACCGCCTTCGAAAGGAGATCATGGACGAGATCGTCCGGAGTGTCCTCCACCATGCGGATCTCCTCGATGATCACCTTCTTCTCCTTCTCAATCTCCTCCTCGGGAAGCGTCGACCCGAAAAACATATCCGCCAAGATCTCCAGAGCGATCGAAAAGTGCTCATCCAGCACCTTCGCATAGTAGCAGGTCAGTTCCTTCGACGTAAAGGCATTCACCTGTCCGCCGATCTCATCGAAAGCTTCGGCGAGCTGCCGGGCGTTTCGCTTCTTCGTGCCCTTGAACATCATGTGCTCGAGAAAATGGGATATGCCGTTGATTTCATCCGTTTCGTTCCGGGAACCCGTGCCGATCCAAAAGCCGAGGGCAATGGATCGGACATGGGGTATCGGTTCGGCGACGATGCGCACGCCGTTGGGCAAAGTATGCCTGACGATCACAGGGATCCTCCTTACATTTCCAATACCGCAAATTCGCGCGAAAAAATCACTTCAATGGAAGCAACATCCTAACTATATCAGAAGGTCACCATCGGCTCAACCGGCTCCAGCCGCTTCGGGGACAACACCTCGCTGACGGTTCCCAGCCGCAGCCCCTTTTCCTTGATCATCCGGATGATTTCTGGAAGGGCTTTCACCGTGCGGTCCGTCGGATGCATCAGGATGAGGGAACCGCCCCCGACTCCCCGTCTTACCCGTTCCACCATGAGCTCCGGAGTGGAACTTTTCCGCCAGTCCACCGTGTCCACGGTCCACAGAACAGTCTTCATCCCCAGCCGAGCCGCTTCTTCCACCACCGTCTGATTAAAGTCTCCGGCAGGGGGGGCAAACCATTTGGAACGGATACCCAGGGTTTTCTCAAGCAACTGCTCCGTCTGGAACATCTCCCCGCGGATCCGTTCCGGGGAAAGCCCGCTCATCAGCGGATGGGAGTAGGCGTGGTTGCCGATTTCGTGTCCCTCCTTCATCAGGGCCCGGGCTTCATCCGGATGTTTTTTCAGCCAGGATCCCTCCAGAAAAAATGTGGCGGGGACCCGCTCCTCATGCAGCACCCGAAGCATCTCCCCCAGGTGCTCCGTCCCCCAGGAGACATTCACCATCAGAGCGACCATGGGCTTCTTCTCATTTCCCCGATAGATGGGCTGAGGATCCAGGTCGTCCAAGGTTACCCGGGCGGGTACCACTTTGTAGACCCAGGGGATGGGCGATCCGGGCTCCCGTTTTTTGGCCAGCCGGTAGGTCTCCTCCACATCCACCGCCAAACCGTCGTATCCGGGAATCGCCTTCCATACCTTGTCAACCCTCGCGTCGACGGGAGGCTCATAGCGGCGCTTCGCTTCCGATTCAATCACGGAGCGAAGATCTTCCCCCGCGAAGGCNGGCAAATCCCCCTTCTTCACCGCGGCGACATAGGCAGTCACCGCCGGCGACTGAACCAGGGCCAGGAGAAGAGGAAGCACCAATATCAGCCAGCCGAGCATTCGGATACGTGCACCGCGCCGCACGGCTTTAAGCACCTCCAACTCTTTGTCCACTACACGTTATGCAGTCGAAGGATTCCATATGAGCCGGCGGCGCATCATAAACACAAAAAAGAGCCAGATTGCTCCGCTCTTTTTTGAAAAGGAAAAAAATAAAAATGGGACGGGCACCTGCCCGGCCTTATTTCACCGAAGACCGTTCCTTCAGAACCGCCTTGCGGGACAGATTGATCCGACCCTGATCGTCGATTTCCGTCACCTTCACCATGATGGTGTCTCCCACCTTGACCACGTCNGACACCTTGTTCACGCGGGTCGAGTCCAGCTGGGAAATGTGAACCAGTCCTTCCTTGCCGGGAAGCACCTCGACAAAGGCNCCGTATTTCTCCACCCGTTTCACCGTTCCCACATANACTTCTCCCACGACCACCTCGCGGACGAGATCCTCGATGATCTTTTTGGCGGCCTCGTTNTGTTTGGGATCCGTCGAGGCGATGTAAATGCGTCCATCCTGTTCGATGTCGATCTTCACGCCCGTCTCGTCGATGATCCGGTTGATCACCCGGCCGCTGGGTCCGATCACATCGCGGATTTTGTCCGGATGGATGCGCAGGGTGAGAATCTTGGGCGCGTACGGGGACAGCTCCTTCCGCGGCTTGGGCAACGTCTTGGCCATGTGGTCGAGGAGCTCCATCCGGGCTTCCCTGGCTTGCTGCAGTGCCTGATGCAGGATCTCCCTGTCGATCCCCTTGATCTTGATGTCCATCTGTAGCGCGGTGACGCCTTTGCGGGTTCCCGCCACCTTGAAGTCCATATCGCCCAGATGGTCNTCCATCCCTTGGATGTCGGTCAACACCACCACCCGGTCCCCTTCCTTGACCAAGCCCATGGCGATTCCGGCAACCGGCGCCTTGATCGGAACGCCCGCGTCCATCAGCGCAAGGGTGGAAGCGCAGATGCTGGCTTGGGAAGTGGAACCGTTGGACTCCAACACTTCCGAAACGAGGCGAATCGTGTACGGAAACTCGTCCTCCGAGGGGATGATCGGCTCCAGGGCGCGCTCTCCGAGAGCTCCGTGACCGATCTCCCGCCGTCCGGGTGACCGCAGCGGACGCGTTTCCCCGACACTGTACGGCGGGAAGTTGTAATGATGCATAAACCGCTTCGACTCTTCCAGGTCGAGTCCGTCCAGAATCTGCACATCTCCGAGGGCCCCCAGGGTGCAGACGCTCAACACCTGGGTCTGACCGCGTCGGAAAAGGCCTGAACCATGGGTGCGGGGCAACAGGGAGGTTTCGCTGTACAAAGGACGAATCTCCTTGGGGCCTCGTCCGTCGGGCCGTCTGGACTCCTCTAGGATCATCCGGCGGACTTCCTCTTTCAGGATCATTTCCAGAACCTTTTCAATCTCCTTCTGCTGCTCCGGTTCCGGATATTCCTCCGCCAAGGTTTCCAGCACATCATCCCGGATCGCATCCAGCGCCTCCTGCCGCGCCTGTTTTTCTACCACCTGGGCGGCCTCGATGATCCTTTCCGTGGCGAGGTCGCGCACACGGCTCTCCAATTCTTCATCCACCCGGGCCAACTCGGGTTCCATCTTCTCTTTTCCGACGGCCTGTACAATCTGCTCCTGAAATTCCACCAGTTTCTTGATCGTTTTGTGCCCGTACAGGATTCCCTCCAAAACCACTTTCTCGGGAACCTCGTCACAACCCGCCTCCACCATGTTGATGGCGTCCTTCGTGCCGGCGACAACCAGGTGCATGTCGCTCTTTTCCATCTGCTCGACGGTGGGGTTGATCACAAACTTCCCGTCCACCCGTCCGACGATCACTCCCGCGATTGGACCGTCAAAGGGNATGTCGGAAATGGAAAGAGCGGTGGAAGCGCCGATCATGGCGGCAATCTCGGGGGAACAGTCCTGATCGACGGAAAGAACCGTCGCGATCACCTGCACTTCATTCCGAAGGCCCTCCGGGAACAGCGGGCGGATCGGGCGATCGATCAGCCGGCTGGCGAGAACCGCCTTTTCGCTGGGACGGCCTTCCCGCTTGATGAATCCGCCGGGGATCTTTCCGACGGCGTACAACCGCTCCTCATAGTTGACCGTGAGCGGGAAAAAATCGGTATCCTTCGTTTCCTTCGACGCGACCGCCGTCGCGATGACGACCGTGTCGCCGTAGCGAACGAACACGGAACCGTTCGCAAAGTTGGCATGTTTGCCGATCTCCATTCTCAGGGGTCGTCCGGCCAAGTCAAAAGTGAATATCTTCGGTTCCATCGGTTCCATCGTCGGATCGCTTCCTCCTCTCGGTGCACAAATCATAAATTCTTCATTTAAACAGTATTTCCTGCCCACCCCGTATGTAGAAGAAGACCCCGACCGAAAAAAGCGGGGATGTTCCCCGCTTTTCCGTCACCTTCTCAGACCCAGCTTCTCAATCAGTTTACGGTACCTTGTAATGTCCTTGTTCTTCAGGTAGTTGAGCAGGTTGCGCCGCTGACCGACCATTTTCAACAAACCCCGGCGGGAGTGGTGATCCTTCTTGTGCTCCCGCAAGTGCTCGTTCAATTCGTTGATGCGTTCGGTCAAGATGGCGACTTGCACTTCAGGGGATCCGGTATCGTTTTCGTGGATCTTAAATTCCTCGATGATCTGCCGTTTCCGCTCTTGGGACAACGCCATCTTTTACACCTCCTCGTTTTCTAAACCCCTTGACCCAGAAGATCGCCGAGGCCCTCGATCACCCGCGTCAAGGTTTGTTGGAATCCGGCGGCTGAGCCGCCGCCTCGATTAATTATAGCACAGTCCGCGCCGGGGAGCCAATTGGAAGCCCATTTTTTCGACAAGCTTCTATCGCATGATAAAATTATTCCCTCGTACCGGATTCAATTTCCGGCCAAATCGCCTCCGCCTGCCGAACATCTTCCCGGATCTGACGGATCAGCTCGTCTACCGAGTCAAAACGCCTCTCTTCCCGGAGGAAGCGGTGAAAATAAACGCGCAGAGTTTCGCCGTACAGGTCATCCTCAAATCCCAACAGGTGAACCTCCAGGGTGAGTTTTGGTTCGGGGTCCCGGAAGGTGGGGCGCAGTCCGATGTTCATCACGCCGGGAATCACCCGGCCACCGCGGGGAACGGAGACGAGATACACCCCTCTTTTGGGAACGGCATAAGGCTCCGATAAGTCCAAATTGGCCGTGGGAAATCCGATGGTCCGGCCCCGACGGTCTCCGGTGACCACTTTCCCTTCAATCGAGTGGGGGCGGCCCAAAATCTTCTCCGCCGTGACCAC
>JGI1652J44930_10000656_pt1 | contig 13407 bp, 13 predicted proteins | sample NewIslsDNAsample_FD_44930 | JGI IMG/M metagenome (IMG submission 44930)
CGCTCCAGCGATGACGGCCCCGACTTTGGCATTGGCAAAATAAACAAGCGATTTATACAGCATGTTTCCCGCTTCAATGTCGGGAACGAGCAAAATATCTGCCCTGCCCGCCACTTCGCTGTCAATGCGCTTATGTTCCGCCGCTATAGACGAAACAGCATTATCGAGGGCAAGCGGTCCATCAATGATGCAATCTTTTATTTGTCCGCGTTTTTGCATCATGGTCAGCGCTGCCGCATCAACAGTGGCCGGCATCGCCGGATTGACTACTTCCACCGCCGCCAGCGGCGCCACTTTCGGTGTGGCAATGCCAATCGACCGTGCTACAGCAACGGCATTCGCCACAATTTGTACTTTTTGTTCCAAATCCGGCGAAATGTTCATTGCCGCATCCGTCACCATGATGAAACGGTCATAGCCAGGAACTTCAAATACAGCCACATGGGAAAGCACCTTTCCCGTCCGCAAGCCGTACTCCTTGTTTAACACTGCTTTTAACAACGTAGCGGTTGGGATGTTCCCTTTCATCAGGACATTTGCCTCATTTAAGTGAACAGATTTTACCGCCAGCTCAGCTGCTTGCACAGTAGAATTGGCATGAACGATTTGAATATGGCCGGAATCCGCATAGCCTTTTCGCCTTAACAGTTGCACAATTTGTTCACGGTCTCCATACAACACAAACTTTCCGAAATGGCGATCGAGCGCCATCGTCACGGCATCAATCACTTCTTCATCTTCCGCTGCCGCGACAGCTACCGTCATATCGGCATATTTGGTTGCATGATCGATCAACGATTGCAGCTTCATCTTATACACCAACCTCTTCGTCAAAATTTACGGTGGCANTTTATTAACATGCAAAAAGCGTGCCAACCCAAAAAATTGAAAGCGCTTTATTTTTTCGGATTTTATTTTGCTGGTTATACGCAATAATTTGCATACCGTGCAAATTATTGCGTGCTATTTTTGTCAATTCCATATTTCTCCAGCTTGTAATATAAATTACGAATAGAAATGCCAAGCGCCCGCGCTGTCGCCGTTTTATTGTTGTTGTATTTTCGCAGCGCCTGCTCGATAATGCCCGCTTCGTATTGCTCTACCATCTCTTCAAGCGGACGAATTTCCAGCTCCTTTTCATTTTTGCGGAAAGGGGAATCGGCCCGCGAAATATCAAGGGGCGGAATATGATGAACATCGATCATCACTTCATTAAACTTCATAAAAATCATCGCCCTGCCTAATACGTTTTCCAATTCACGCACATTCCCCGGCCAATCGTAAGCGAGCAAGCGATCAAGAGCGGCCGGTGTGACTCCTTCGACGTTGCGCCCGTAATCTTGGTTCAGCTTCTGAATTAAATGCTGGCACAACGCCGGGATATCTTCCTTCCTTGCCCGCAGTGGCGGAATGTAAATCGGCATGCGGTTTAAGCGGTAATATAAATCTTCGCGGAATGTCCCTTCGGCAATCGCTTTCTCTAAGTTGACATTCGTGGCGGCAATGACGCGGACGTTAATCGGTATTGGCTTTGTGCCGCCGACACGGACGATTTCCCCTTCTTGCAGAACGCGAAGCAATTTCGCCTGTGTATTCGCGGAAAGCTCGCCGATTTCATCAAGGAAAATGCTGCCGTTGTTCGCCTCTTCAAATAAACCGCGTTTGCCGCCGCGTTTTGCCCCGGAAAATGCTCCTTCTTCATAACCAAATAGCTCGCTCTCCAACAGTGTTTCAGAAATGGCCGCACAATTGACACGGATAAATTTGTTGTATTTTCTATCACTTGCATTATGAATCGCATGGGCGAACAATTCTTTTCCCGTGCCGGATTCACCGCGCAGCAATATCGTCGCCGGCGTTTTTGCGGCCACTTTCGCTTGTTCAATTGCTACCTTTATTTCCTCCGACGTGCCGATAATATCGGCAAACGAATATTTCGCTTCAAGCGTGCGGATAATTTGCCTTGCCCGATTGAGCTCCGCTGTCAGCCGCTGAATCTCGGATACGTCATGAATCACCCCGACGCTGCCTTTCAGCACTCCGTCGACAATAATCGGCGCCACATTCACGACCACATCGCGGTTTTTCGGGCCGACCTTCATGCGCACCCCGCGGACAGGCCGTCGCGTTTTTAGCACTTGCATATGCATGCTTTCCCCTTCGGCAATATCGGCTGTCGCCGGCTTGCCGATTACTTCTTCTTCCGACAGGCCGGTAATGCGCGTATACGCCGGGTTAATTAAAATGCCGTTTCCATGCTCATCGACAACGGAAATCGCTTCCTCTGATGAATGAATAATCGCTTCGAGCATCATGCGCATTTCTTTTAAATCGGTAATTTCCTCGGCCAGTTTCACCAATTCGGTAATATCTTTAAAAATCGCCAGAGCGCCGAACAGTTTCCCGGTCTCATCGATCATCGGAATTCTTGTCGTGATAACTTTTTTCCCGTTGGCTAGCTTTACTTCTTGGTGAAATTCCGTCTGTTTCGTTTTTAATACCCGCGGCAGCCCGCTTGTCGGCAGAACTTCTAAAATGTGTTTCCCGATTACTTTTTCCTTGTCCACTTCAATCATTTCGGCGGCGCTGTTATTAATATCGGTAATGTAAGCATATTCATCCACGACAATCATGCCATCATGCGAAGCGTTAAAAATTAAGCCGCGTCTCGTCGTTTCGCTTTTCAACTTTGCAATCAACATTTCCTTTTCTTTCACCAGTTCTGCCATCATATGGGCAACGGCTCCTGGTACGACAGTGATGTTAGGAGCGCACTCCCTGCGAATGTCATCCAANACTTCCTGCTTCCCTGTTGCTTCAATCACGAGATCAATTTCTTTATTAATAAAANCACGCCAATCCGTGCCGACAGCGATATCCATCTCTCGNGCCAGTTTGATTCCTGGAGCCATCTCATCGATATCTACTACGGCTGTTACTTGAAACACCGCCGTTTTATGCAGCAGTTTTAGCAGCGCCGTTCCCCCAGTTCCAGCGCCAACAATTAATACTTTTTTCATCGTTCTTCACCACGCTTTGGCATATGCAATTTTTTGCAGGCATTTTTATCATAACGGTTTTTTCCTTGCTTGACAAACGCAGAGGAACAGTTAAGATGGTTCATGAAACTACCTTTTCGCGAAAGGATCACGATGACGATGGTACGAATGATCGCTCTTCTTATTTTAGTGATTCCCGGCTTATTGGCGGCGCTTGGAATTAAATGGATGCGCGACACCTTATTTGGTATTTTGCATTCACCATTTCCATTTCTTTCCCTGCAGTTTTTAGCAGGTTTCCTTTTGTTTGCAGGCGGTCTGGCATTTATCGGCGGATTTATTTTACATCGCGACCGCAAGCGCAATAAAGTGCAGCCGCGGTTTCAAAACAAGAAAAAAACACCTTAAACATTTTTGTTTAAGGCGTTTTTTTTAATACTTCCCTTGCCTGGCGCGGATAATCGGTAAAAATGGCATCGACTTTGTATTGGAACATTTTTTTCATTAAAGATTCTCCGTTAATGGTAAAAGGGCGAACAGCAATTTGGTGATGGCGGGCTTGGCGGATAAACGCCTCTGTCACCGTGCGATGATAAGGGTGCAGCCCCTTTGCCTGCATAACGCGGACATAGTGCCACGGTTCATATAACGGCTCGATATACAACAAAGCCGTTTCGATCACGGGAGCAAGGCGGTGGCACAACGCCATGCTGTTATGGTTAAAGGACGAGAGAACGGTCCTATCCTCAAGATGGTAGTGACGGATCATGTCAATCACTTTTTGTTCCAACTTTTCGTAGGCAATCAGGCTGTTTTTTAATTCGATATTCAATAGGAGGGGTTTCGAACAAATCCAGGCAAGCACTTCCTCTAACAACGGAATGCGGCAGACGCCATATTGATCGGCAAATTTATATGCTGCATTAAACTGCTGCAGTTCATGGTACGTAAAGTCTTTGACCCATCCTGTCCCATCGGTCGTGCGATCGATCGTTTCATCATGAATGACGACAATTTGTCCGTCTTTTGTCAGTTGCACATCTAATTCAATGCCGTCTGCTCCCACCCTCTCTGCTTCATAAAAAGCAATCATCGTATTTTCCGGATGCGTGCCGGCGGAACCGCGGTGCGCGAAAATTTTCGTCATCTGTTTGTTACTCCTTTCCGTTCCCGATGCAAAAGNGATCATAAAAATATATGCNNGAAAACAAAAAGTTGCTATACTTTTTATAAGCAAGCGAGGTGATACGATGCAGCCGCTGAAAATTTCTTTGGAAACGGCGCAAAAGCTGGCCAAAGCGCTAGGAATGCCGATCGAGCAAATTATGCACATGCCGCAGCATATTTTAGTGCAAAAATTGCTCGAACTGGAAAAAAAGCAAAACGAGCAATCATAAAAAGGCAGTCCGATGTGGACTGCCTTTTTTATTAGGAAGCCTTATGTTCCTAATCTTGGCCCCGATTTCGACACTTATACTAAGCAAACAAATCATCTCTCAGGGAAGTCCCACTCTTTTTTTGTTCTTTTCCTGCCAGAGAAAAAAATTTGACTACTACTCATCATATCACGTCAGTAACGTATTTCAAACAAGAAGGATTAGCAAAGCGGCTAAGTCAAGAGATGCGGAAGACTCACCGCGCATTAACACCATTTTTTTCGTGGTTCATTGGGAAAATAATGGGAAATAGTCGCTTTTTTACCTAATTTGGGGTAATATTAACTTAGGGTCAATCGTGCGAGCAGGGTGGGCGGTTGAGCCTCCAATAAGGAGGGGAATCCGATGGACATGCCGACAGCAATGTTTATGATCTCGTTGGTAACGTTGGTCGTGTTGCTGATCGATAAAATAAAAAAGTAACCCACCCTGTGTTTGGCGGACGGAGGGTGGATTACTTTTCCTAAAAATCCCATGAAGTTTTGCCAATCGCTCATCTTGTGACGTGCGATTGACTTAAACTGTGGTGTTGACACACACATATCATATTATAGCATGCTTCCGAAGGTTAAAAAATATAAATCGATAAATTATTTTTACAAAGCGTTGAATTTCGCATCAGACGACGTATAAAAACATCTCTCGTTTGCTTCTGCGAGAGATGTTTTTTATTTTACGGGAATGATAAACTTAACAAATCCGCCAGTTGTCTCACCACCATCTGTCTAATTCCATATCAAAATCGGGCAAAATCAAAACACCTCCTACTTACCGTTGTTTTGCCGGCAATAAGAGGTGTTTTCCTTTCGTATGCGTACGTATAAATATTTATGGCTTCATTTCGATATTAACTACTCGAAGCCATAAAACCTTTGATAATTAGCGCCTTTAAGAAGCCTTATGTTCCAATCTTAACTTATCCGCCACCATCGCGATAAATTCCGAGTTCGTCGGTTTTGCTTTGGACATGCTTACAGTGTAGCCGAATAAGGAAGAAATGGATTCAAGATTGCCGCGGCTCCAGGCAACTTCAATCGCATGGCGGATCGCCCGTTCGACACGGCTAGCAGTGGTGTTGTATTTTTTCGCGATATCCGGATAGAGCACTTTTGTAATCGAGCCGAGCAATTCAATATCATGATACACCATGGCAATTGCTTCGCGTAAATATAAATACCCTTTAATATGAGCGGGAACGCCGATTTCATGGATGATGCTCGTAATGCTGGCATCCAAGTTTTTCGGCTTGTTGTCGCGCGCCTGGTAAGATGGAGCTGTCTTTTTCATGAGCGGCGTTGTTTTTCCATGAATTTGTCGGATATGATGCACCAAATTTTCCATATCAAACGGTTTTAAAATAAAGTAAGAGGCGCCAAGTTCAACTGCTTTTTTTGTTACATCCTCCTGGCCAAATGCCGTTAGCATAATGACGTTCGGCTGCTGCTTCAGCTTCGTGCGGATTTTTTCCAGCACCGCCAACCCGTCTAAATGTGGCATAATAATATCTAACAGCAAAATATCCGGTTGCTTTTCTTCGAGCATATATAAGCAATCTTGGCCATTATAAGCCGTGCCGATTACTTCCATATCGCTTTGGCCGGAAATATATTCCTCGAGCAGGCTAACTAATTCGCGATTATCGTCGGCGATACATACTTTAATTTTCAAGAATATCTTCCTCCCCACTCCCTATTTTTCATGCTGTGTAGAAAAATTCCATTTAGGTACATTCGACAATAGGATAACAAAATCCTTTTATTTTTTACAAAATATCAAAAAACAAATGATCACAAAATTATAACAAAAATTGAGTGAATTTGACAATTGTAAATGGAAATCTTTACATTTTTGTCGAAAAATCTTTATACATTCATTTTATATAATGTTTCACCAAATATCTATGCAAAAAAAATGAATTTATTGACGTTTTTTATAAAATTTTTTACTGAATTGGAAAAAGGCAAGCTGAATCGATCAGCTTGCCTTTTTGTTCTGCTTGCCATATATATCAATTCCCGCTTCGTTCAGCATCCATTCAATATGAACGCCATATCCTGAAGTCGGGTCATTCACAAATACGTGTGTAACAGCGCCAACTAATTTCCCGTCTTGAATGATCGGGCTTCCGCTCATTCCTTGAACGATTCCACCCGTCTTTTTCAATAGCCGCGGGTCGGTAACGCGGATGACCAAACCTTTAGTGGCCGGAAACTTTTGCGGAATGGTGCTGACAATTTCAATATCAAATTGCTCGACTTTGTTGTCTTCCACCACCGTCAATATTTTCGCTGGACCTTCTTTTACTTGGTTCGCTAAAGCAATGGGGATCGGTTTGGTAAAAATTCCGTTTTCCACTGGTTTCGTCAGCGTCCCAAAAATACCGAACGGGCTGTTTTCTGTAATATTTCCAATGACTTCTTCACTCTCAGAAAATCGTGCTAATTTCTCCCCAGGATTGCCGCTGCTTCCTTTTTCAATCGACGTAACCGTTGATTTCATAATTTGCCCATTTTGCACGACAATCGGCTTTTTCGTATCCATGTCAGAAATGACATGGCCGAGTGCTCCGTATTTTTTCGAAATAGGATCATAAAAGGTCATCGTGCCAATTCCCGCTGCGGAATCGCGGATATATAGACCAATACGATAAGCGTGGTCATGTTTATCCTTGAGCGGAATCAATTTAGTCGTAAAGGAGTGTTGGTCACGCAGAACTTGGAGATGAAGCGGTTTTCCTGTTTTTCCTGCTTCCTCAATGAAAGGGGAGAGATCGCTCATCTTTTCAATTTTTTTGCCATTAATACCTGTAATTATATCTCCTACTTTAATTCCGGCTATTTCTCCCGGCGATTTTTTGCCGTTTTCGGTTTCGACGAGATGGTAGCCGACAACCAGAACTCCTACCGTATTTAACTTAACGCCAATCGATTGACCGCCAGGAATGACCTTTAACGTCGGCAGTACTTTTACATCCACTTGTTTGATCGGCACTCCGGCAACTTCTAATACCATTTTCTTTTCTCCACTTTGTTTTGCCTTTATAGAAAGCGAATGAGTCTGTCGCTGAACTTCTATTGATTTGGGAGCGTTTTTTACCGTTGCCTGAACTGGAAGTGCTGCGGTAGGAAATCGTACCGCTTCTCCTTCAAACAGAACGATTTGTTTTGGAATTTGTAAATATTCTTTCATCGGTTTAGACATGCCAATAATCATTAATAAAATAAGGAGAAACACCCCAACGATTTTTCGGATGGTTTCTGTATTCAATCTTGTTCACTCTCCTCGCTCCCACCTACACCTTTTAAAAGGCGGCTACAGTTTTAATTTTGCCTTAAACAGTGGAAATATAATCGATGGGTCTATAAAAAAAGCTACCCATAATGGATAGCCCTTCATTGTTTGATTTTTGTTGCTAGCTCAAGCAATTCTTTTGCATGTTTTTTTGTCAGCTCCGTAATTTCCACACCGGAAATCATCCGCCCAATTTCTTTTACTTTTTCTTCCTCTGTCAATGCTTTCACAAGCGTTTTCGTTCGGGTTCCGTCCGTTTCTTTTGCGATAAACAGATGCGTATCTGCCATTGCTGCTACTTGCGGCAAGTGGGAAATGCAGAGCACTTGCGAATCGATGGAAATGCGGTAAATCTTTTCGGCAATCGCTTGAGCCACACGGCCGCTGACGCCTGTATCCACTTCATCAAAAATGATCGATGTAACCCCCTGGTGTTTCGAGAAAATGCTTTTTAGCGCCAGCATGATGCGCGACAGCTCACCGCCGGAAGCAATTTTGGCAAGCGGTTTAAGTGGTTCGCCGACATTGGTGGAAATATAAAATTCGACCACATCCACGCCGTCTTCATGGAACTTGACGGGCACCCCGTCCAAAAGCGGCGCATCGAGCGGCCCTTCCCGCTTGGCAAATACGATATCAAACTGCGTTTTTTCCATATATAGATCTTTTAGTTCCTGATGGATACGGTCGATTAACATTTTTGCATATTTTTTGCGGACATTGGTTACGTTTTTTGCTTCAATTAATAAATCTTCCGTCACCGATTTTAGTTCTTTCTGCAACTCATCAACATGGATTTCCCGGTTTCGAATCGTATCAATTTCTTCGCTAATTTTTTCCGCGTATTGCAAAATTTCTTCAATCGTCGGGCCGTATTTTCGTTTTAATTGATTAATCTCGCCTAGGCGGCTTTCGATGAGGTCGAGACGGTATGGATCATATTCTAATTGTTCAAGTTGATCGCGCAATTTATACGTGATGTCTTCTAATAAATAATAGCTATTGGCGATCGTTTCATACGCTTCCTTTAGCTCCGGATCAATGGAAGCAACATCGTCTAAATGGCTCATCGCCAGCCCTATCCAATCGAGGCCGCGCTGTCGCCAGACAGCGCTTCATAGCTATGTTTCAAGGCTTCGTAAATTTTTTGGAAATTAACGATTTTTACTTTTTCCTCCATCAATTGTTCGTCTTCATTTGGCTGCAAATTCGCCTGCTGAATTTCATTAAGCTGGAACGTCAACAAATCAAGTCGATGGGCCATTTGCTGTTCATTTTCATTTAATTTTTTCAGCTTCTTCCGCAATTGTTCATATTTCTCATAAACCGAGCGGTATTCGGCAAGCGCTTCTGCAATTTCCGCTCCCCCGAATTCATCCAGTAGCGGAAGATGCCGGGCCGGATCCATCAATTCTTGATGTTCATGCTGCCCGTGAATATCAACGAGCGTCGAACCAATCTCCCGCAATACCGCTGTCGTTACTAATTTTCCGTTTACGCGGCATACGCTTTTTCCGGTCGCGAAAATTTCGCGGCGTAGCACGACCATTCCCTCGCTAATATCGATGCCGACTTCGGCGCATTTGCCATAACACGGATGAGTTTCATCGTTTAATAAAAAAAGTCCCTCTATTTCCGCCTTTTCTTCTCCATAACGGACAAATTCTGCGGAACCGCGGCCGCCAATCAGCAAATAAATGGCATCAATAATAATCGATTTTCCTGCTCCCGTTTCCCCTGTTAATACTGTTAGCCCTTTCTCAAACGAAATCGACAGCGATTCGATAATGGCGAAATTTTTTATGGATAATTCCGCAAGCAAAGGGAATCACCACCTCTATTTAAAACATTTCCATCAACTGTTTTGACACCTTTTTTGCATCTTTTTCCGTGCGGCAAATAATGAGGCATGTATCATCGCCGCAAATCGTGCCGACGATTTCGTTCCAATCCAAATTATCCAATAAAACACCGATGGCATGCGCATTCCCCGGCAACGTTTTTAAAACAAGCAAGTTTCCGGCCCCATCCAATTTGACAAACACATCTACTAAAACGCGTTTGAGTTTTTGCACCGGATTGAAGCGCTGATCAGAAGGCAGGCTGTATTTATAGCGCCCGTTGGCCATCGGCACCTTGACAAGCTGCATTTCTTTGATATCCCTTGATACCGTCGCCTGCGTTACGTTAAACCCTGCTTTCTTCAGCATATCGACTAATTCATCTTGCGTTTCGATGTCGTGAGTCATAATAATTTCGCGAATTTTAATGTGCCTTTGTCCTTTGTTCAAATCCGCCACCTCACCAAAATAATGTCACGGTAAAAACGGGAATAACAACAACCGTTATTCCCTTTTCTTAAGCAGAACTGTTTTTTAGCTGTACATGGGCTTCTTTTACCACTTCAGCGACCGTCTCTACCAAATGATTCTCTCCTTCTTCATGATTTCCCGGAAAGCGAAGGTGGAGCAAAAATTCAATATTGCCATCGCCGCCGGTAATCGGAGAATAAGATATATCCATGACATCAAATCCTTCACGAAGGGCAAACGCTATGATCGACTCCAACACTTCCTCGTGCACGGCCGGATCGCGAACGATCCCCTTTTTGCCGACTTTTTCCCGCCCCGCTTCAAACTGCGGCTTTACCAGCGCGATGACGTCGCTGCCGGGTACCAGTACCGTTTTTAATACCGGCAATATTAATTTCAAAGAAATAAAGGAAACATCGATCGTCGCAAATTGTGGAAGCCCTTTCGTAAAATAATCCGGCGTAACGTAGCGGAAATTGGTCCGCTCCATCACGACGACGCGCTCGTCTTGGCGCAGTTTCCACGCCAATTGATTATAGCCGACATCAAGCGCGTAAGATAGTTTCGCGCCGTGCTGCAAGGCGCAATCGGTAAACCCACCGGTAGATGCCCCAATATCTAAAACAATTTTATCTTTGACGCTGACGTCAAACGTACGCAGCGCTTTTTCCAATTTTAAGCCGCCGCGGCTGACATACGGAATAGCGTTTCCTTTCACCGTTAGCGGGATGTCTACGGGCACCTTTTCTCCGGGCTTGTCTAAGCGGACTTCATTCGAATAAACAAGTCCAGCCATAATCGCACGTTTTGCTTTTTCCCGTGTTTCCATTAAGCCGCGTTCTACCAATAGCACATCTAGACGTTCTTTTTTCGCTTTCATCTCTCATGCCCTTTTTTGCTTTTTTGGTATGATCGTTTTGACTCGATCAATAATATGAGAAGTGGTTAAGCCGATTTCATTGAGCAGCTCTTTGACNCTGCCATGTTCAATAAAACGATCAGGAATGCCCATGCGGTTAATCACTGCTTGATGGTAGCCATGATCATGGGCAAACTCCAAAACAGCGCTGCCAAATCCGCCCTGTAGTACCGCTTCTTCAATTGTTAAAATCGGTACATTGCTTTCCAGCAAATCGTGCAGCATTTTTTCATCCATTGGCTTAATGAAGCGGGCATTGACGACCTTTACAGAAACATTTTCTTTCGCCAACTTCTCCGCCGCCTCAAGCGCCATGGAAATCGTCGTACCGAATGTTAAAATCGCCAGATCGCTGCCTTCACGCAATACTTCCCATGTGCCGATCGGAATTTCCTTGAGTTCCTCATCCAATTTCACGCCAAGCCCATTGCCGCGCGGAAAGCGAAGTGCGATCGGCCCGTCGTCATATTGGATGGCCGTATATACCATGTGCTGGCCTTCGTTTTCGTCTTTTGGCATCATAATGACAAGGTTCGGAATGTGTCGCAAAAAGGCGATATCAAACACTCCTTGATGCGTTTCCCCGTCCGCACCGACAAGCCCGGCACGGTCAATCGCAAAAAAGACGTTTAAGTTTTGCCGGCACACATCATGAACAACTTGGTCATACGCCCGCTGCAAAAATGTCGAATAAATCGCCAAAAACGGCTTCATTCCTTGCGTCGCCAGACCTGCCGCGAGCGTTGTCGCATGCTGTTCGGCAATTCCGACATCAAACATCCGATCCGGGAATTCGCTTGCAAACCCTTCTAATTTCGAGCCGACCGGCATCGCCGGTGTAATCGCGACAATTCGCTTATCGGTGCGCGCCAGCTTCCGCACCGTTTCGCTGACAAGTTCGCTCCACGACGGGGCCGTCTCCACCGGTTTTAGAAAATCGCCAGTTTCGATTTTATACGGGCCGGTGCCGTGCCAAGTTCCTACTTTATCATTTTCTGCCGGACTATACCCTTTTCCTTTTTTCGTAATCACATGGAGAAGCACCGGGCCTTTTGTCTTTTTGGCGTAACGCAAATTTTCGAACAAATCATCGAAATTATGGCCNTCAACAGGGCCAAGNTACGTAAATCCTAATTCCTCAAAAAAAACACCGGAAACAAGCAAATATTTCAGGCTGTCTTTAATGCGCTCCGCCGTTGCCGCCAATTTGCCGCCGACAGCCGGAATTCGTTTTAATAACAACTCTAATTCATCTTTGACCCATTGATATTTCCCTGCTGTCCGCAGACGCCCAAGCACATTGTGAAGCGCGCCAACATTCGGAGCGATCGACATCTCATTATCGTTTAAAACGACAATAATATCTTTTTTCTCATGCCCGATATGATTGAGCGCCTCAAGCGCCATGCCGCCCGTCAGCGCCCCATCNCCGATAATCGGAACGATATATTCATCCGTTCCCTTCAAATCGCGGGCAATGGCCATTCCCATCGCTGCGGATAGCGATGTGGAACTATGACCCGTTTCCCATACGTCATGTTCGCTTTCGCTTCGTTTTGGAAATCCGGACAGCCCCTTGTACTGCCGCAATGTATCAAATTCGGCGGCACGTCCCGTTAAAATTTTATGAACATATGCCTGATGGCCGACGTCCCAAATTAGCTTGTCCTTTGGACTGTCAAACTCTTTATGAAGCGCAATCGTCAGCTCGACGACGCCTAGGTTTGGGCCGATATGCCCGCCTGTTTTCGACAGCTTTTCAATTAAAAATTTGCGAATATCAGCGCTTAGCTCAATGAGTTGCTTTGTCGACATATTTTTTAAAAAGCGCGGATTTTCGATTTTCGTAACATCCAAACGAGATCACTCGCTTTCGTTTTTATCCTTNCCTCTAACCACGTTGCTATAATACAGAAGTTAGTTATTATTATACATGATTGNACATAAAAAATCGATTTTTGTTAGTAAGAGAAAAAGAGCCGCTAACACGAATGTGATAACGGCATACAAGGAAAAACTCTCATTATTTCACTATAACATATTAGTTTGCAATCAGCAATGAACACTGNGTTAATGGTCGCGTGTAGCAACTAAATCACAAATATATTGCAATACGTCATCCTTCACTCCTGCTTTTTGCAAACAGCGCTTTGCCTCGGCAATGTGCAAAGCTAACTTCCCTTTCGCTCCCTCCATCGTCAATAACGACGGATATGTCACTTTTTTCTTTTCCACATCGCTGCCGACCCGTTTGCCAATCTTATCTTCCGAACCTTCAATATCGAGAATATCATCGCGAATTTGAAAAGCAAGGCCAAGATGGGAGGCAAATTCATATAAATCACGTTGCTGTCTTTCGCTAGCCCCAGCAAGCAATGCGCCTGCCAATACGCTGTATTGCAGCATTTTTCCGGTTTTATGGCGATGGATATATTCGAGCTGTGCAAGCG
>JGI1652J44930_10000658_pt1 | contig 13385 bp, 16 predicted proteins | sample NewIslsDNAsample_FD_44930 | JGI IMG/M metagenome (IMG submission 44930)
AACGTAACGTCCCGGTTTTCCGGTGAAGGCTTCGGCGACGTGGAAGGGCTGGGACAGGAAGCGTTCAATCCGCCGCGCCCGATGGACGACCAGTTTGTCATCGTCGGACAGTTCGTCCATCCCCAGGATGGCGATGATGTCCTGCAGTTCCTTGTAACGCTGCAGAATCTGCTGCACACCCCGGGCCGTCTCATAATGTTCCTGCCCCACCACCGCCGGGGTCAGGATGCGGGATGTGGAAGCCAGGGGGTCCACCGCCGGATAGATCCCTTTGTCTGCGATCCGCCGCTCCAGGTTGGTGGTGGCGTCCAAGTGAGCGAAGGTAGTCGCCGGCGCCGGGTCGGTGTAGTCGTCCGCCGGGACGTAGATCGCCTGGATCGAGGTGACCGATCCCTTTTTGGTGGAGGTGATCCGCTCCTGCAGCTGACCCATCTCCGTCGCCAGGGTCGGCTGATAACCCACCGCGGAGGGCATCCGTCCCAACAGGGCGGACACCTCGGATCCCGCCTGGGTGAAGCGGAAGATGTTGTCGATGAAGAGAAGCACGTCCTGTCCGTGCTCATCCCGGAAATACTCGGCCATCGTCACCGGTCAGCCCGACGCGGAGACGGGCCCCCGGCGGCTCGTTCATCTGACCGAAGACCATCGCGGTCTTGGAGATAACCCCGGAATCCTTCATTTCGTGGTACAGGTCGTTCCCTTCCCGGGTCCGTTCCCCCACGCCGGCGAAGACGGAGATTCCCCCGTGTTCCTGGGCGATGTTGTGAATCAGCTCCTGGATCAGCACGGTTTTGCCGACGCCCGCACCGCCGAAGAGACCGATCTTACCCCCCTTGGCGTAGGGAGCCAAAAGATCGACGACCTTGATTCCGGTCTCGAGGATTTGCTCTTCCGTGGCCTGATCTTCAAAGCTGGGGGCCGGCCGGTGGATCGGGTACTTTTGATCCGCCTTGACTTCCCCGGCTTCGTCGATCGGTTCACCCAACACGTTGAACACGCGGCCCAGGGTGGCTTCGCCCACGGGCACGGAAATCGGCGCACCCGTGTCCACCGCTTCCATTCCGCGGACCAGTCCGTCGGTGGAAGCCATCGCCACGCAGCGGACGATGTTGTCTCCCAGGTGCAGCGCCGCTTCCACCACCAAATCGATGTCCCGCTCACCGGAATTACGGGCCTTGTGCGTAATGCGAATCGCGTTGTAGATTTCAGGCAGATGGCCACGCTCGAACTGGATGTCCACNACGGGGCCCATCACCTGAACGACGCGTCCAGTGCTCATCAATTTCCCTCCCTATTTCAAACCTCACCCNACTGTTGGCCGGACTTCNACACAGACGAAATGCGATGATNCCGTTGCAAGAATCGGGGCCTTCCCGTTCCNNNNTTGGGAAGGCTCTCTCCTCAGCTCAGCGCGTTGGCGCCGGCGACGATCTCGTTGATCTCCTGGGTGATCGANGCTTGCCGGGCCCGGTTGTACTGCAGGGTGAGCTGTTGGATCAGCTCCGTCGCATTGTCCGTGGCATTCCCCATCGCCGCCATCCGCGCTCCGAATTCGCCCGCCTTCGCTTCCAGAAGGGCGCTGTAAATCAAGGTTTCGGCATAGCGGGGCAACAGTTCCGCCAGCACCTCTTCTTCGGACGGTTCGTATTCGTACAGGGTCTTGGCTCCCTCATCCGCTTCGAAGGAAGCCAGCGGGAGCAGCCGCTTTTCCACCGGCCGCTGGGTGACGGGGTTGATAAATTCGTTGTAAACCAGATACAGCTGGTCCACCTTTTCCTCGGCGTAAAAACCGACAGCCCGCGAAGCGATCGGTTTGATGTCCAGGAACTGCGGGGAATCGGCCAGACCGGTAATCTCGTCGATCACCGGATATCCCCGCTTCTTCAGGAAATCCCGGCCTTTCCGGCCTACGGCGAAGATCACGTACTCATCGCTGTTTTGGTGCCGCTCCCTGAGGGTTTTGGTCAGCGTCCGCAGCAGGTTGGAGTTGTAGCCGCCGGCCAATCCCCGGTCGGAGGTGATGACCAGGTAACCGGTTTTCCGAACCGGCCGGGTCTCCAACATCGGATGGCGAATCCCCCGGGTGCCGGAAGCGATGGATTCGATCACTTCCCGCATCTTTTCGGCATAGGGGCGGGCGGCCTCGGCCCGCTCCTGGGCCCGTCGCAGTTTGGCCGCCGCCACCATCTCCATCGCCTTCGTGATCTGCTTCGTATTTTGAAAGGAACGGATGCGTCGCTTGATGTCCCGCAGATTTTGGCCCACGCTCATTCACCGCCTTTCCTTCCGCCGCAACTCCGGTCGGAGTGGTTCCCGAATGCGGCAGGATGAAACACCTTACTTCCCTTCCGATACGGCAAAGCCCTTTTTGAAGGATTCGATGGCCTGCTTCAGCCGGTTCTCAATCTCTTCGGTGAGGTCCTTCTTCTCCTTGATATCCTTCAGGATATCGGCGTGTTCCGCCTCGATGAAGGCGAGGAACTCCCGCTCGAACCGGCGCACGTCCGCCACCGGAATATCGTCCAGATATCCTTTGGTCGCGGTGTAAAGGGATACCACCTGTTTCTCCACGGGCATCGGTTGGTTTTCATCCTGCTTCAAGAGTTCCGTCGTCCGTTCACCGCGAGCCAGACGGGCCTGGGTCGTCTTATCCAGATCGGAGCCGAACTGGGCGAAGGCGGCCAGCTCCCGGTACTGGGCCAAGTCGAGGCGGAGACCCCCGGCCACCTTTTTCATCGCCTTGATCTGCGCGGCCCCCCCGACCCGGGAAACCGAAAGACCGACGTTGACCGCCGGGCGAACCCCGGAATAGAACAGATCCGACTCCAGGAAGATCTGCCCGTCGGTGATGGAGATCACGTTGGTCGGGATGTAGGCCGACACGTCCCCGGCCTGAGTCTCGATGAAGGGAAGCGCCGTCAGCGATCCGCCGCCCTTTTCGTCGTTCAGCTTGGCGGCCCGCTCCAACAGGCGGGAGTGCAGGTAGAACACATCCCCCGGGAAAGCTTCCCGGCCCGGCGGGCGGCGAAGCAGCAGCGAGAGCTCCCGGTAGGCGGCCGCCTGTTTGGAGAGATCGTCGTAGACGACCAGCACGTGCCGTCCCTTGTACATGAAGTACTCGCCCATCGCACAACCGGCGTAGGGCGCCAGGAACAGCAGCGGAGCCGGGTCGGAGGCGCTGGCGCTCACCACGATGGTGTAGTCCATGGCGCCGAAGCGGCGCAGCTTCTCCACCACGCCGGCCACCGTCGACTGCTTCTGACCGATGGCCACGTAAATGCAGATGACGTCTTCGTTCTTTTGGTTGATGATCGTGTCGATGGCGATGGTCGTCTTCCCGGTCTGCCGGTCGCCGATGATCAGCTCCCGCTGCCCCCGGCCGATCGGGATCATCGAATCGATGGCCTTGATTCCGGTCTGAAGGGGCTCGTGCACCGATTTCCGGTCGATCACCCCGGGCGCGGGAGATTCCACCGGCCGGTATTGATCCGTTTCAATGGGCCCCTTGCCGTCCAGGGGTTGCCCCAGCGGGTTGACCACCCGGCCCAGGAGCGCTTCCCCCACGGGGACTTCCATGATCCGGCCCGTCCGCTTCACCTGGTCCCCTTCGCGGATCTCCGTGTACGGACCCAAGATCACCACACCGACTTGGTCTTCTTCCAAGTTGAGGGCCATGCCCATCACGCCGTTTTCAAACTCCAACAGCTCGCCGGCCATCACCTCGGTCAGGCCGAACACCCGGGCGATCCCGTCCCCGACCTGGATCACGGTGCCGACGTCGGAGACTTCCATTTCAGCCTGATACTGCTCGATCTGCTGTTTGATCAGCGAGCTGATCTCTTCCGGCTTAATGCTCATTCCGCTTTTCACCCCTGTCTATTCCCAAAAATCCCGATCTACCCCACGCGCGATCCCGTCAGCTTCTGCCGGAATCGGATCAGTTTCGTCTTCAGACTGCCGTCATACAGGCGGTCGCCGATTTGGACGATCAATCCCCCGAGGAGATCGGAATCGACGACGTTGGTGATGCGCAATTTCTTCCCGAGACGATCCTGGAAGACGGCGGCCAGCTCTTCCTTCTCCTTCTCCGTCAGCGGAAACGCGGAGGTGACCACCGCTTCCGCCACGCCCCGGGCCTCATCCGCCAGATGTTTATATTCCTCGGCGATCCGGGAAATCAATCCCTGTCTCCCCCGGTCGAGGAGAAGGAAGAAAAGGTTTTTCGTCCAATCGGAAAGCGCTTGAAACTGCTCGGCGACGAGGGCTTTTTTCCGTTCCACGTCTACGGCGGGAGCCGCCAACCACTCCTGCAGCTCAGGAGTCCGTTCGAGCGTCTCCACAACCTGGTTCAGTTCCTGCTCCACCCTGTCCAGTTCGCCCTTTTCCCGGGCCAGCTCGAACAGGGCGTTGGCATAGCGTCGGGCGATCACTGTCCGGCTCATTGCAGCTCGCCTACCTGTTCAAGATAACGGCCAACCAATTTGGACTGCTCTTCGGCGTCCAGTTCCTTTTCCAACACCTTGGCCGCGAGAAGGACGGACAGCCGGCCCACTTCGTCGCGCAGGTCGGCCAAGGCCTTTTCCTTCTCCCGGGTAATTTGCGCCGTCGCTTCGTTGATCATCCGTTCCGCCCGTTCCTGGGCCTGCCGGATGATCTCCTCCGCTTCCCGCTCCTTTTGCTTTTTGGCCCGATCGATGATCTCCCGCGCCTCCCGACGGGCGGTCTCAAGGGCTTCCCGCTGTTCGGCCACCAGCTTCTCGGCCTCTTCGCGGTTCTTCTCCGCCGCGGTAATCTGTTCGTCGATGTAATCCTGGCGCTTCTTCATCACGCCCAGCAAGGGACGAACGGCAAAACGGGAGACCAGGAGCATCAGGATCAAAAAGGTCACCAGTTGGAAAAGAATCGTCCCCAGGTGGAATTCCAGCAACCCGAGTCCCTCCCTTCAAAATCCGTCACCGCCGCATCAACAGCAAGGAAGGCGGGGAAAACCGCCGACCCCGCCGCATGATCCGTCTTCCTGAAAAGCTCTCACGCTGCGCCGCCGGCAACAGAGGCAATATCCTCTTCCCCTTCCGGGCAGCGGTGCTGTCACGCGACCCCCTTAGAAAACGCCCAGCAGGACCATGATGCCGAAAGCCACGGAAATAATCGGCAGCGCTTCGACGATCCCCAGCGCGATGAAGGATTGACCGAGCAGCTTCCCTTGGGCTTCCGGCTGGCGGGTGATCCCTTCAATGTACTTGCTGAACAGCATCGCGTTCCCCAATCCGGCAGCGACCGCCGCAAAAGCAATCATGATACCTCCAGCGAGCAAACCCATATCCATGTGTTATTCCTCCTTCATTCATCTCGATTGTTGCATGATCCATCAATGATGGTCGATGTTCACCTTTTGGGAAATGTAAACGGTTGCCAAGACGGTGAAAATGTATGCCTGCACCGTTCCGACGAAAATGGAGTAACCGAGCCAGACCAAAAGCGGAGCTCCGGTGAGCAGCGGTGAGGCTTTCAACATGATGACGATCAACACCTCACCGGCGAAGATGTTTGCCCAAAGCCGCATCGCGTGGGTGGTCGGTTTGGCCAGTTCGTCGATGATATGGAGAAACACAAACCCCTTGAACGGTTGGAAGTAGTGAGCGAGATATTGCCTCGGATGCTTGCGGATTCCCATGAAGTGGGCAAACAGCGCGATGGCAAAGGCCATGGCGAAGGTGACGTTCATGTCCGCGGTCGGAGAGCGGAACCAGACCACNTCTCCTTCGGCGTTTTCAAAGGCTTCCCCGGAAAGCCCCCATTCCGGTATGGGATGGTGAGCCTCGGAGGGGACCATCATCATGACGCCGAGCTGATTGGCAAAGAAGATGAAGAGGAACAGCGTCACGACAAAGCCGATGTATTTGTCGGCGGATTTTTTGTCAAAGCTCAGCTGCAGCACACCGCGGAGAAAATCGATGACCATTTCCATCACGGTCTGCATTCCGGAAGGTCGGAGGGCTAGCCGACGGGCTGCGGGGATGGTGATCAGGAGCACGAGGAGAGACGCGACGAGGGTTCCAATCATGACCGTCACGTCGAAGGTCAACCCCAAAAACTGCACCTTTGGCGTGATTTCCATTGGAGCGCATTTCACCCCTTTCCCTGGGAGGATGAGGACTGTGTCAGAATCCACACCTCGACGATGACAACCAGCACGTAGGAAAGGCCCAAGCCGAGACCGACCGCCGCCAAGTTGAAGAAATCCGGGTATTTCGCGGCAATGATGACCGCGGCGGCGGCCATGATCAGACGGTTTCCGAGGCCCGTACCCACCCGACCGGAACCGGTTCGGATCGATTCCCTCACAAGGCGGATCCTGCGTGCCAGATGGAGAACATTGTACAGGCTGGCCAATCCCCCGAGAAGCAGCCCGGCAAAAACCGCCTTCATCGGTGTGGTCAACCATAAAAGAAAGAATAGGGCGAGGACAACAAACGTCAGGATCGTCACCCGACGTTGTCTGATGCGCAAGGCCTCCATACGAAGCCACCCTTTGACAGACTGGGATCGGCCGGCCGGGGTACCGCTTCTCAGCTCGATCCGCACTCCGGCTTGGGAAACCGGCGGTCGCCTACTGACCTCGCGTTCAACCCTTCAAAAAGGTGCGCAGGGTAAACGCGGCGCTGATCAGCCCCATCATCAGTCCGGCCAGAATCCCTGCCGCCAGGAAGAGAGGATCCGTCCCCCACTTGGCGTCCAAGCCGCGGCCGATCCACACTCCCGCCACGATGAATGTGACCACTTCCAGGCCGAGCGTCCCGACCAAACCGATCATGCGCCAGGGGCTGTCTGTATTTTTCTTCACAAATACCGTCCCCTTAAGCCGGGTGGAGTGAGATCATCCGACGGGGCAAATCGGACCGGTCGAAAAGCTCCGGATCGATACCCTGTCGTACCCATCGTCTCTCCGACTAATACTACCGAAGCCTCCGGGGGTTGTCAACTTTTTCACTTCAGTTATTATGAACACTTTGTCACAAATTGATCAAAGACTCACCGGGTTCCGAACAGCCGGTCGCCGGCGTCCCCCAGACCCGGCACGATGTAGCTCTTTTCATTGAGCCTCTCATCCACGGCGGCGGCGTAGATATCCACATCGTCGTGCTCCCCGTGAACCCTTTTGATCCCCTCTGGGGCGGCGATGAGACACATCAGCTTGATGCTCCGGCCTCCCATCTCCTTGATCATCTGGATGGCGGCCGCAGCGGACCCGCCCGTGGCCAGCATCGGGTCGATGACGATCAGATCCCTCTCCTCGATGTCCGAGGGCATTTTGGCGTAGTACTTGACGGGCTCCAGCGTCTCCGGATCCCGGTACAAGCCGATGTGACCCACCTTGGCCGCCGGGATCAACCGAAGAATGCCGTCCACCATCCCCAGTCCCGCCCGCAGGATGGGCACCAATCCCAGCTTCTTCCCCGCCAGCACCTTGCACCGGGCGGGAGCGACCGGGGTCTCCACCGTCACTTCCCGGAGGGGCATGTCCCGGGTGATCTCGTAAGCCATCAGGGCGGAGACTTCCTCCACCAATTCCCGGAACTCCTTGGTGCCGGTCCGCTTGTCGCGGATATGGGTCAATTTGTGCTGGATCAGGGGATGGTCAAAGACGTACACGTTCCCCATGGCGTATCCTCCCTTCCTGTTCCGAAGAACATTGTACTGTTCCTGAGTCCGGATGTCCATGCGATTGCGATTCCAGAAAAGGGAAATCAGCCGGATCCGCCACATCTGCTTCTAACATATGAGACGGGTCGGGGGAGCATGCCTCCGCGGGGCCGAAAAGAAAACCCCGCCGCATCGGCCGGCAGGGCGTGCTTCTCCTCCAAAGGCGGAATCCGGGATCCCTTACCGCAGGAAGGGGAGCCGCTGCAAAGAGACGGCGGCTCCCCTTCACTCTTTCTTTTTTCCAGAATTTCTTACGCTTCCAGGATCATGTCCGCATACAGCGGATAACGTTCGGTCAGCGCGGCAACGCGGCGCCGGGCTTCCTCCCGCACACCCTCATCCTCCGGATTCTTCAGCGTGAGGGCCATGATGTCGGCGATCTCCTCCATCGCCTCGGGATCCATGCCCCGGGTGGTGACCGCCGGGGTGCCGATCCGGATGCCGCTGGTGATGAAGGGGCTTTCCGGATCGAAGGGGATGGCGTTTTTGTTGACGGTGATCCCCACCTCGTCCAAGAGGTGCTCCGCCTTCTTGCCGGTCAGATTCCAGGTTGCGGACATCGATGAGAATCAGATGATTGTCCGTCCCGCCGGAAATCAGGTTAAACCCTCTTTCCGACAGGGCTTCGGCCAGGCGGGCGGCATTTTCCACCACGCGGCGCGAATACTCCTTGAAGTCCTCCGTCAGGGCCTCCGCCAGCGCCACCGCCTTGGCCGCGATGACGTGCATCAGGGGTCCTCCCTGAATGCCGGGGAAGATCGCCTTGTCGATCTTCTTGGCGTACTCCTCCTTGCACAGGATCATGCCGCCCCGGGGCCCGCGCAGGGTCTTGTGGGTGGTGGTGGTCACGAAGTCCGCATAGGGCACCGGGTTGGGATGATGCCCGGTGGCCACCAGCCCGGCGATGTGGGCCATATCCACCATCAGCAGGCAACCCGCCTCGTCGGCGATCTCCTTCAACCGGGCGAAATCGATCACCCGCGGATAAGCGCTGGCACCGGCCACCAACAGCTTGGGGCGGTGCTCCAGGGCCAGTCGGCGAACCTCGTCGTAATCGATGCGGTGGGTCTTTTCGTCCACCCCGTACGAGACAAATTTGTAGAGGGTTCCGGAAAAGTTGACCGGGCTGCCGTGGGTCAGGTGGCCGCCGTGGGCCAAATTCATGCCCAGCACGGTATCCCCCGGCTCCAGCACGGCGAAATAAACCCCCATGTTGGCCTGGGCGCCGGAATGGGGCTGCACGTTGGCGTGTTCCGCCCCGAACAGCTTTTTGGCGCGCTCCCTGGCCAACTCCTCCACCCGATCGACGTGTTCGCAGCCGCCGTAGTACCTCTTGCCGGGATAGCCCTCCGCATACTTGTTGGTCAGAACGGTTCCCATGGCTTCCAGCACCGCGCGGCTCACGAAGTTTTCCGAGGCGATCAATTCAATTTTTCGCTTCTGCCGGTTCAATTCGTCCGCAATGGCCCGAGCCGTTTCGGGATCCGTTTTTCGCAAGTGTTCCAACCGCTTCTCCTCCTTTGCGCTGGATCGAATGGGCGCTCCGTCCGAGCAGGGCGTGAGCGTCCGCCTTCCCCGGCGATCACCTGCAGGCCTCCGCGTCCTCGGGAGTGTAAACCGCCCGGGCTCCTCCGATCAGTTTGGGACGCGTCTTGGCCGCCGTCACGTGGGCTTGGCCGATTTGACGGATCGAAGGGCGAACGGGGACGGCCACCGGACGAAGGTGCATTCCGATCAGGGTATCGCCGATATCGATCCCCGCATCGGCGACCACCCGCTCCACCAGGACGGGCTCTTCCATCCGCCGGTAGGCGTGGGCGGCCATCGCCCCCCCGGCCTTCGGAACCGGAATCGCCGATACCTCTTCCAGGCCGAACCGCTCCATCGCGGCGCGGGTCACCACCAGGGCGCGGTTCAGGTGTTCGCAGCATTGAAAGGCGAGGTGAAACCCCTCTCTTTCCTGCACGCGGACAATCCCGTCGTAGATGGCCTTCGCCACCTCATCGCTGCCCGACGTGCCGATCCGTCGGCCGACCACCTCGCTGGTGCTCACACCCACCACCAGCAGATGGCGGTCCGACAGAGGCATCTCCGCAAGCAGATCCTCGACCACCCGGGCCGCATCCCTCCGAAGGGCGTCGAGATCCACCGGAGTCATCATGCATCCCCGCCCTCAATCGCTCCGATTTTGGCCACCCGCCGTCCGTGGCGGCCGCCGGCGAAATCCGTCGTCAGCCAGATGCGGACGATTTCCCGGGCCAGTCCCGGCCCGACGACGCGCTCACCCAGTGCCAACACGTTGGCATCGTTGTGTTCCCGGCTCATCCGCGCCGAAAACTCGTCGCTCACCACGGCGCAGCGAATCCCCTTCACCTTGTTGGCGGCAATGGACATCCCGATGCCGGTTCCGCAGACGAGGATCCCCCGATCGAACTCCCCCTTCGCCACCCGCTCTGCCACGGGAAGGGCGTAGTCGGGATAATCCACCGAATCGGAACAGTCACAGCCCACGTCCTCGTAGGCGATGCCCATTTCCTCCAACAGATTCCGGATTTCCTGCTTCAGACGAAACCCACCGTGATCGGATCCGATGATGACGCGCATCCCTCAGCCCCCCTGAAACCGATCAAAAATAATGTGCCCCCTTTTCGGGGGAACCCGTCATGGAGCCTGTGAACGCCTCCCGGGGTGTCGCAACGCACAACCTGCGTCTTCCGTTTCGCACCTAGGATACCCCAGCCGAAGGGGGATGTCAAACGGTTGCGGATCACGCGATCATGGAAATAAATCACTTCAATTTCCAGCCTTCCGCCTCCCCTCCTCCCGCCGCCACCGCTCGACGATCCGGCGCAAAAGCTCCTCCAACCGGTCGGCACAGCGACGGTAGGTGTCCACATCTCCTCCGAAGGGATCGGGAATATCCAGATCCTCCAGCGGAACGCCATCCTGTTCGAGGGCTTTCCGCTCCCGACGGATCGACTCCTCCAGGGACCGAACATCTTCCTCCTTTCCTCCGCCCAACGCCCTGCGCGCCTCCAACTCCGCGGTCATTTGCTCCAACCGCCTGATCCGTTCCCTCGTCTCGCCGTCGGTCAGCGCGTATTCCTTCAAGGTGTATACCTTTCCGACGCTGTCGGGATTCATCGAGATCAAGCGGCGTTTATGATCCAGCGTCATCGTCAAAATGAGATCGGCCCATTCGATCAATTCCGGATTGACGGACCGGGCGCGGTGGGAATGACGGATCCCCCGTTCCCCGAGCACCTTGCGGGTGTTTTCCGACACCTCCGCTCCATCCATCGCAAACAACCCCGCGGAACGGACGGACACCTTCAGCCCCTCCTTCCCCGCCAGGCGCGTCAGTATCGCTTCGGCCATCGGGCTGCGACAGGTGTTGCCGGTACAGACCAGCAGGACGTTTTTCACCGGGTCCATCTCCTCCTTTGCTCCTCCATTATCCGTGAATTTTCTCGATGATATACATGAAAAGCACCCCCGAAATCGCCCCGGCGGATGCCGCGCGCCGGTCCATCTCCCAGGCCCTGGGACCCACCTCCTGGGTGGTCACCCAGAGGATCGTCGTGGTGGCGAACACCAATCCGGCCGACACCACATCGGGTTTGTCCGCCAAAAACACCTCGCCGATCCAGGCGCCCAGGGGAAGCATCCCTCCCGTGGCGGCGGCGATGAGGAGAATGCGAAGGGGAGAGTGGCCGGAAACCCTCAGCGGGGCCGCCATCCCGATTCCCTCGGGCACGTTGTGCACCGCCATCGACAGGGCCAGAAGAATTCCCAGCTGGTGTTCGGTGTGAAAGCCGATCCCGATGGCCACCCCCTCCGGCGCGTTGTGGGCCGCCATCGCCAAAACCATGAGAAATCCCAGGCGGGCGAAGGTGGGGCGCTTTCCGCCTCCCCCGTTCGCCGTTTCGATCTGATGAAGGAGAATCATCAGCAACAGGCCGGCGGACATGCCCAACACCACATGGACCCAGGTGCCGTAGCGGACAGCGGTGGAAAGGAGGCTCCCTAGGGAAACCACCAGCATGACGCCCATCGACATCCCCAGGGAAAAGGAGATCCCCCTCTCGGACAGGGNGCCGAACCTCAGCACGACGAGGGCCCCGAGCAGGGTGGACATTCCGGAAAGGGCGCTGAATACAATCGCTTCACTCATCGGCCGGACCTCACATCAGGATTTTGAAGCCCAAGAGCAACAGGATCAATCCGCCCAACGCCTCTCCGTAGTTGCCCGCCCAGCTTCCCAGAAACTTTCCCAGCAGCATGCCCAATCCTCCCATCAATCCACCGAAGAAACCGATCAGTCCCAATGCCAAGGGGGCATCCGTGGACAGAATGCCGAGGGAAAAACCCGCCGACAGGGAATCCAAACTGACGCTGAAGGAGGAGACCAGCATCCCCCAGAAGGTGGTGACGGAACCGATTGACGACGCGCTTGCCTCCTTCAGGCTGCTCCACAACATATTCCCACCCAAGAAACAAAGCAAACCCCCGCCGACCCATACCGCTATATCCCCGACCCATTCGTTCATGTGCCGCCCGAGGGTCATCCCCGCCAAAGGCATCAGAATGTGCATGATGCCGATCGTGCCGCTCATCGCAAACAATTGTTGCGTCACCATTCCTCTCATTCCCAGGCCGATTCCGAGGGAGAAGGCATCCATGCCGAGCGCGAAAGCAATCATGATGAAGGTGATCAACTGTCCCCACTGGGGCAATGAGAACTCCATGACCCTTCCCCCTCATCCGGCTTGTCTGCATATGGATATGCTCCGGAAGGGGAAAAAAGAACCGCGCCTTCAAGCGGGCGATCTGGAAGGGATCGATTTTCCGCCGANCGACTTGCCACCGCATGGAGCCGATCGGAAAATCGCATCCCGCATCCGGAATTTACCGAAAGTCCGCACTTAAATGGGGTTGCGCGATCAAAACAGCTTGATCAGTTGATCCGGGTCATCCTGTCTTCACGATGTGTTCCGCCGCCCGGCTGATCTCCCTCATCCGGCAGCGGGATGGGGGAATTGACGCCTCTCTTTCCACTTCAAGAAGCCGGTTTGCTTTGCTGAAGAGATTTCTCCGTTCCGAGGAGAACCCTTCGAACGTACCACATGCAGAACAACGNAAACAGCCAATAAACGATTCCCGCCAGGAGAAAGACGCCCCCGACCCCGATCCGCCCGGCAAGGACGGCCCCCAACATCGGGGAGAACAGCATCGTTGCGTTTTGCAGCGCGTTGGCCGCCGCAACCACCCGTCCCACCATCTCCCGGGGCGATTCCGACTGCAGCAGTGTGGCATAGGGAACGTGGAACAAAGGGGCGACGATGCCGCCGGCAAACCANACCGCCAGCCACAGGGGAAACGGGAGCGCAAACCACTTCAGGCCACCCATGCCGATGACGATCATGAGAATACCCACCGGGAAAATGGATGTGCTCATCAAGACCAGCGGATTCCGAAAGCGGCGATGCAGCGGAGCCACAAGAAATGTCCCCAGGATGCTGCCGGCCGCGATCATCCCCGGAATCAGCCCGAAGGCTTCCACCCCCATTCCCAGGGATTTGGCCCAAAGGATGATCAACTTATCGTACATCCAGATGATCAACATCGAAACGGTAGCCGTTCCGATCACAAAGGTCAGGATCCGGTTGGAACGGATCATG
>JGI1652J44930_10000662_pt1 | contig 13354 bp, 14 predicted proteins | sample NewIslsDNAsample_FD_44930 | JGI IMG/M metagenome (IMG submission 44930)
CTCCGCCATGGAAAACGGCCCCTTGGTCAAGTGGTTAAGACACCGCCCTTTCACGGCGGTAACACGGGTTCGAATCCCGTAGGGGTCATTGAAGACTCGAGACAATGAGAAATTGTCTCGAGTTTTTTTTTTTGCACTAGATTCCCGTTGGAACATCTTCAGAAATTTTTAAATACTATAGTGACAAAAGAGTTGGGGGGAGAAAATGAAGATTGTGGACCTGCATTGCGATGTTCTAGAAAAATTAGCTCGATTTAAAGATGCTGATTTTCGAAATGATTCAAGATTGCATGCCAACTTTGAAAGGCTCAAAGCGGGCAATGTAATGGTTCAAGTTTTCGCGATATTTATCCATCCTAATATCCCTCAAGAGCGGAAGTTTCAGGAAGCTTTGCGCCAAATTGAAGCGTTTCATCAAAATGTTTTGAAAGAGCCCGAAATGGTTCACATTAAGGATTGGAAACAAATTGATGAATTGAAAGAAGGACAAATAGGGGCTGTCTTAAGTTTAGAAGGTTGTGATGCGATTGGAAAAGATTTAGAGAAATTAAAAATGATTCTTGATGCAGGGGTAAAAATTGTCGGATTAACATGGAATTATGAAAATGAACTAGGATACGGTACATTGGAAGATTCAACAAAAGGCATAAAACCTTTTGGGAAAAAAGTAATCGAATTATTAAATGAACGGGATATTATCATCGATGTGGCGCATTTGAATGAAAAGGGATTTTATGAATTATTGCCGCTTGCGAAAAAAGTGATTGCCAGCCATTGCAATTCCCGAACAATCTGTGATCATCCGAGAAATTTAACGGATGAACAGGTGAAATTGCTCGTTGAAAAAGGTGGGCGCATTCATGTAGTATTTTATCCTCCGCTTGTAGAAAAGGAGAGGAAGACGACCACCATTGAAAAGTTGGTTGAACACATCAAATATTTGGCAGATCTGGTGGGACCGGAACATATTGGATTTGGTTCCGATTTTGATGGCATGGATCCATTATCAATAACCAATTTATCCAATGCAGGGGAATTTCCCAATATCATCGAAAGACTGCGGAAAGAATTTAGCGAAGATGAAGTGAGGCTTTTTTCGCAAGAGGGTTTTATGAATTATATAAGAAAATTAAATAAAGCGTCATAAGAAAAAATTTATGACTAATAGTTTGGAAAGAGAACTTTTATCTTCAGATGGAGTTCTCCTATTTTTGTGCTTATATAGCCAAAATGGCAATAATTTTTTATATTGGGCTCAGCAGTACCTTGAAACATGTGGTTAAAAATATTTATTACTAGTACTAAAAAAATGATATGATAAAATAGATGTTGCATTGTTCGGAAAACGCAATCATGAAATATTCAAACAAGAACGGAAAAAGATTTTCCATTTTTATGGCAAAAGAAATAGCTTTTACGGAGGTTTTTTTCATGCAGCAAAAGTGGTTAAAAACCACTGAAGTTGAAGTGGCGTCAAACAAATTATCTTTTTATATCGAAACAATAGAAGTAAACCAATTGTCCCCTTTGGCATTTTTTGCAGCAGGTGAAAGGAAATATAAAGGAAAGAGATTCTTTTGGCAGAACAGGGAAAAGACACTGGCAATCGTTGGACTCGGACAAGCCATTATTCTTGAAAATAGAGGAATTGACCGATTTGATGATATCGAATTTAAATGGAAAGAATTAACTAAAAATATTGTAATGGAGGAACAGGAACCTCAGCCCATTTTGTTTGGGGGTTTTACTTTTGATCCGGAAAATGTGGAACCTGGCGAATGGGATGGGTTTCCTTCAAGTTACTTTACAGTAGCTACCTTTCAACTGACAAAACAACATGAGAAAACTTATGTCAGCATTCATTTGATAACAGATCGGCAAGATTCTTCCGCTCTTTTTGATCAGTTGAGGGAAGAACGGGATCAATTAATTCACGCAGCGCAAGTTAAAGAATTGAAAACGTATGAAAAACCTGAAATCCGCACAATTGATGAACGGAACAAAGACAATTATTTTCAGGCAGTTCAGAGCGTTACAAATTTAATTCGGAATCATAAAGCGGACAAAGTTGTCATTGCCCGCTCATTAGAATTGGAATTTAAAGGACAACCTTCCTCCCCGCAAGTGATATATCAGATTTTAAATGAGCAGCCGGAAAGTTATCTGTTTGCCCTGGAACGCGACAATTTATTGTTTTTCGGGGCTACACCGGAGCGGCTTGTTAAAGTGGAAAACCAATATGCTTATTCCGCATGCGTAGCCGGTTCCATTAAACGGGGCAAAACGGCGGAAGAAGATAAAAAGTTGGGCGAACAATTGCTGAACGATTCGAAAAACCTGAAGGAACATCAATATGTTGTCGATATGATTGCAAGCACTTTCAAAAAACATTGTGAGCATTACAAGGTGCCGAAACGTCCAAAGCTATTGAAGATCCGCGATATCCAACATTTATATACGCCGGTTGAAGGAAAATTATTCGATCATGCAACAATTTTGCAATTAGTGAAACATTTGCATCCAACTCCCGCACTGGGAGGTGTGCCAAGAAACAAAGCGCTTGAAATGATACGTGAATTTGAAAAAATGAATCGGGGCTTATATGCAGGCCCGGTCGGCTGGATGGATGCCGACGGAAATGGAGAATTCGTCGTTGCCATACGTTCTGCAGCATTGATTGATGATAAAGCCTATTTATATGCCGGAGGAGGAATTGTTGCCGATTCCAATCCGATGACGGAATATGACGAGACATTGGTGAAATTTCGTCCGATGCTGCGGGCTTTAGGAGGACAAATTCAATGAGTGAACGCAAACGGTTGACAGATTATGTGTATCAAATTGCAGCTTCCCTTGTGCAAAACGGGGTTGAGGATGTCGTCATCAGCCCCGGTTCCCGTTCCACTCCTTTGGCGTATGCTTTTGCCTCGGCGAAAGAATTGAATGTTTATCGTCAAGTGGATGAACGTTCTGCAGGATTTTTTGCATTGGGACTTGCCAAGGCAAAAGCGAAACCGGTGGCATTGCTTTGTACATCCGGTACTGCGGCCGCCAACTATTATCCGGCTATCGTGGAAGCGAAATATGCACGGGTTCCGCTTGTGGTCATTACTGCTGACCGTCCGCATGAACTCCGTGAAGTAGGGGCACCGCAGGCAATCAATCAATTGGATTTGTACGGAAAACATGTGAAATGGTTTGCCGATTTCCCGATTCCTGATGAATATAGCCAGACATTGCCGTTTATCGAACGTCATATCGCACGGGCAGTGAATGTGGCAATAACTCATCCATTCGGGCCGGTACATATCAATGTCCCATTCCGTGAGCCATTATTGATTGATTTTCGGGACGAATTACCGAACAGCACGTTTTTCGCCAGCTTCAACGGCATCATAGCGCCGGATTTTGCCGCTATGAATGCGCTATCATCGATGATTCGGGATGCCAAAAGGGGAATCATCATAATCGGCGAATTGGCGCTTGGGACGAACCGGGATTATCTGTGGTCGTTCATTCGGAAAATGAAATGGCCGGTGCTTGTTGAAAGCCTTTCCAATATGCGGACGAATGTCCCCGAAGATTGCCGTGAATACATCATTTCGACATATGATGCGCTTTTGAAAAGCGAAGATTTTAAACGGCAAGCAGCCTGCGACACGGTCATCCGTTTCGGGGCCCAACCGGTATCAAAATTTTTAACGATTTTCTTAACGGAATGGAGACCAAAAAATTATATTGTCATTGATGAAGATCCGTCATTCCGGGATTCGGCTTCCGTTGCCACCCATTTCATCCAAGCCGCCATCGGTCCGTGGCTGGAGGAGCTGGAAGTTCAGTCCCTGCTTGAGAAAGGCTACTGTGCCCTTTGGAAAAAATCCGAGGATCTGGCCATCAAACACATCAGGGAATATAGCGCACATGCAGAAGATGAGGGAGCTTTTGTTCAATATTTGCTGGAGCATTTGCCAGAAAAAAGCGATTTGTTTGTAAGCAATAGCATGCCAATCAGGGATATTGACACATTCTTGCTGCCAACTTCCAAAGATATACAAATTTTTGCCAATCGGGGAGCAAACGGCATTGATGGAGTCATTTCAACGGCATTCGGATTTTCAAAAGGAAGAGAAGAAAGGGAAACCTATTTGCTCATCGGGGATTTGGCGGCTTTGCATGATTTGAACGCTTTTCTTTTAACGCGCTATCAGCCGTGCAAAATGACAGTGGTTGTGTTGAATAATGACGGCGGCGGCATTTTCTCCTATCTGTCGCAGGCAACGGTGAAAGAATATTATGAAGATCTGTTTGGCACCCCGACCGCTTTGCGATTCCATGATGTGGCCGACATGTATGGAATGGATTATGTGACCATCAAAGAGTTTGATGAAAAGGAAAAGATTTTTGATAATAACGGACAGCCTTTAAGGCTCATCGAAATCATGACAAACAGGGATGATAACGTCCAAGCCCATCGGATGTTGTGGCAAAAAATACTTTCGGAGATGAAAGAATGGCTGCTTTAACGGTTCGTGGTATCCAAGTGAATGTAGAAATATGGAATGAACATGGAAAAGAAACCCTTGTGCTATTGCATGGTTTTACCGGCTCCACAAAAACATGGCAAAGGGTGATCGGGCTTTTGCCAAAAACAATAAAAATTGTAGCCATTGATCTATTGGGCCATGGCAAAACCGATGCACCAAAAGATCCGTCCCGGTATAAAATGACGGAACAAGTGAAAGACTTGGAAGAAATTTTTGACCGTTTGCGCTTGCAAGATTTCACGTTATTGGGTTATTCCATGGGAGGGCGGACGGCATTGTCCTATGCCGTCCATTATCCGAATCGGATCAAACGGTTGATTTTGGAAAGCGCATCGCCGGGGCTTCGTACCGAAGAAGAGCGGGCGGCAAGAAGAAGGTCGGATGAATCGCTGGCAAATGAAATAGAGGAAAAGGGAATCCATTGGTTTGTGGATAAATGGGAAAACATTCCACTTTTTGCTTCCCAGAAAACATTGCCTGCTGAAATCCGGCAAGCCATTCGGGAAGAAAGATTATCCCAATCGGAAACAGGACTGGCCAACAGTTTGCGGGGAATGGGAACCGGAGCCCAGGATTCCAATTGGCCCAAATTAAATCAGCTCTCCATTCCTGTTGTTCTCATCACCGGGGAATTGGATCAAAAGTTTGTTCAAATCACAAAGCAAATGGCCGAGCAGTTGCCAAATGCCAAACATATCACCGTTCCGGATGCCGGACACTCGATTCATGTGGAAAATCCGGAACAATTTGCTACAATAGTTAAGGGAGTTTTATAAAATTTTGGGAGGTTAATTCAATGACTCGTGAGTGGAAAACTCTACATACTTATGAAGACATTAAGTATGAATATTACAACGGAATTGCAAAAATTACCATCAACCGTCCGGAAGTGCGAAATGCCTTTCGTCCCAAAACGGTTGAGGAATTGATTGATGCATTCTCCCGTGCACGTGATGATTCGAACATTGGAGTTATTATTTTAACCGGTGAAGGTGAAAAAGCGTTCTGCTCCGGCGGTGACCAAAAGGTGCGCGGCCATGGCGGCTATGTGGGCGAAGATAATATTCCGCGCTTAAATGTATTGGATTTGCAACGCTTAATCCGCGTCATTCCAAAACCGGTGATTGCGATGGTAGCCGGATATGCAATCGGCGGCGGCCACGTATTGCATGTGGTGTGCGATTTGACGATTGCGGCAGATAACGCCATTTTTGGACAAACAGGTCCGAAAGTCGGCTCTTTTGACGGAGGATATGGCGCAGGTTATTTGGCCCGCATCGTTGGCCATAAAAAAGCGCGTGAAATTTGGTATTTGTGCCGCCAATATAACGCACAGGAAGCGTTGGAAATGGGATTGGTGAACAAGGTTGTACCATTGGAACAGCTTGAAGACGAAACGGTGAAATGGTGCGAGGAAATCCTTGAGAAATCTCCAACTGCCATCCGTTTCTTAAAAGCGGCATTTAACGCGGATTCCGATGGACTTGCAGGTATCCAACAATTGGCCGGGGATGCAACGCTTTTATACTATACAACTGATGAAGCAAAAGAAGGACGCGATGCGTTCAAAGAAAAACGCAAACCGGACTTCGGCAAATTCCCAAGATTCCCTTGATATCCGTCTGTAAAGTGAATTTTTTGGACTCCTCTGGCTGTCATGAAAGTGTTGTTGCTTTCATGGCAGCTTATTTCATTTGCAGGAAAAAGGATGTTTTTAAGCAATATAAAACTCATAAGGCCCAGTTTTTAGTACAATGAAGGGGAGAAATGGAGGAATTTCGATGTATCCGAATTGGATTTTGCAACGTGCGTATTTGACCCCAAATCGAGTCGGATTAACCTTTGAAGGAAAACAATGGACGTTTCGGGAAATTAAAGAGATTTCGATTTTGCGCGCAAAGCAATTGAACGCTTTAGGGATAGAACAGGGAAGCCGCGTCGCCATTCTTGGGGAAAATGATGCAAACACCGTTTTTGTCATGTACGCATGCATGCACCTGCAATGTGAAATGGTCATTTTGAACCGAAGATTAACGAAAAGAGAATTGGCTTATCAAATTGATGATGCAGAAGTTGGAACGGTTTTAGTGAATGACCGGGATTTGCCTCTGCTCCCTGAAAACGTAAACTTCATTCTTTTTTCCGAAATAGAAAAAAGTGCTTGGAAGCCGGTTGAAATACGGAAAGAATGGTCTTTGGACCAGACGGTTTCCATCATGTATACAAGCGGTACGACCGGATTTCCAAAAGGGGTCCGNCAAACGGCAATGAACCATCAATCGAACGCCCTCGCTTCCGTATTGAACATCGGCCTGTCGGAAAACGATGTGTGGCTTTGCGCCGTTCCCCTTTTTCATATTAGCGGATTTTCCATTTTGGTCCGTTCTTTGTTGTACGGGAATGAAGTAAAACTTTACCGGAAATTTGATCCGGAACCAATCGCCGAAGATATCGCTTCAGGGCGGGTTACGCATATTTCCCTCGTCGCTGTGATGCTGGAACGGATTTTACATGTTTTTGAGGAGAAAGAGCTCAGGGCATCTCCATCCTTTAAACTGGTGTTGGCGGGGGGAGGCCCTTTTCCGATTGATTATTTAAAGCGGGCAGAAGAAAGGGGAATGAGGGTATTGCAGACTTACGGGATGACCGAAACCTCTTCACAGACAGCGACATTGCCCGCGGAAGATGCATTGAGGAAAATCGGTTCTGCCGGAAAGCCGTTGTTCTTCAACCAAATCAAAATATTGGGAGCTGAAGGGCCTTATCAGGAAGGAGAGATTTGCATCCGCGGTCCCCACGTGACGCCCGGATATGTAGGGCGTTTTGAACATAATCCTTCAATGATTGACGGCTGGCTGCATACCGGAGATATCGGCTACTTGGATGAGGAAGGCTATTTGTATGTCGTGGATCGCCGTTCAGATTTGATTATCTCCGGGGGAGAGAATGTATATCCGGCAGAAGTGGAAAATGTGCTGATGGGGCATCCCGCCGTGAAAGAAGCGGGGGTTTGCGGAATCGAGGATGCCACTTGGGGGCAAGTCCCAATCGCTTTTGTCGTTCTAAAAAAAGATGCGTCCATTCAAGAAATCATTGAATATTGCTCACAACATTTAGCGAAATATAAAGTGCCAAAAAAAGTGCATATTGTTGACGCATTGCCCCGGAACGCTTCAAACAAGCTGATGAGAAGAAAGCTGAAAGAGCTGTTACGTTAACAGGCAAATCGATATGATAGGATAACCTGTAACCAATGAGCCATTTTTTATGTTGAAGAAATGGAAAAACGTTCAGCACCGATGCTGAACGTTTTTGTTTAATTCAACGCCTTTTCCAAAGTTTTTATGTTTTTTTCCATTAAAGTAAAGTAATCTTCCTTATTTTTGATGTCATCTTCTGTCAATACGCTCAAATTATGCAGCATCAAAGCCTCTGCGCCGATTTCTTTTTGGATAATGGATGAGAGTTTCGATGACACATTTTGTTCAAATAATATATAATGAACATCGTATTGTTTGGCGAGGCCGGCAATTTCCGCAAGTTCTTTCTGAGATGGTTCGCTCTGGGAATTCAATCCTGCAATCGGAACTTGGGTGAGCCCATAATTTCCGGCGATGTAGCCAAAGGATGCATGGGACACAAAGAAAATTTTCTTGGAAGCGTTGTTGGCAAGTTCTTTCAATTGTTGATCCAATTCATCCAATCGTTTTGCCAACCGCTCGTAGTTTTTGTTGAATGTCTCTTCCTGTTCCGGAAGCTGTTGGACAAGTTCTTCTTTTATCGTCAAGGCCAATTCTTTGGAAATCACCGGTGATAGCCAAACATGCGGATCCACATTTCCGTGATGGTGTCCATGGTCATGTCCGCCTGCTTCCTCATGGGAATGGCCGGTCGATGTTTTTAGTTTTTCTTCATCGATATTTTCGCCGACCGCCACAAATTTTACATGTTCATTCGCCAAGGATTTTTTCGCATTTTCCACAAATCCTTCCAACCCTAATCCGATATAGAAAAATAAGTCCGCATCGGCCAAAGCGATCATATCCTTCTGCGTAGGTTCAAAGGTATGTTCATTTGAGCCGGGTGGATAAATGGATGAAACATTTACATATTCCCCACCGATTTGTTCTGCAAAAAATTGCAGAGGATATACTGTTGTATATATATCAATTTGCCCATCTTTCCGTTGCTTTGATTCGGTATTGGAGCAGGCCGTCAGAAAAAGCGCGAAAGTCAGCAACGAGAGGAGTAACAACTTTTTCATTGGATTCCTCCTTATTAAACTGTAATGATTACGATTTATAAAGTTCACGAAATTAATAATACCATGATTAATGTCGAAAAAACAATAAGAAAAACCTTCGAAATTATCTTTTTTTCGAAGGCCATTCGTCAGGTACGGGATCAATTCCCCCGGGATGAAAAGGATGACATTTTAAAATGCGGATGGTTGTCAGGATGAAGCCTTTGACAGCACCGTGCTTTTCAAAGGCTTCAAGCCCATATTGGGAACATGTGGGATAAAACCGGCAAGTCGGCGGCGTCAAGGGAGATATGTATCTTCTATAGAATCGGATCAGCCAAATAAATAGATGTTTCATTGTTTGATTTGTTCATCCCTTTTATTTAATGTCTGTTCTTGATTCGAATCAATCGTTTGCCTGAAAGCACCTTTTCTTTTGAAATGAATAAAGAGAGCGATTGCCCCAATCATGATAATGATATAAATAATTCCGACAACAATCAATATTCCACTGTCCATAGATTTCACCCCTACTTTGATACTTCCATAACTCAATCATAATTAAATTATTGGGATAAATCCAATCATAATCACCATACTATACTTGCCGGGTGTTTTGAGAGAATTCATTCAATTGTTATAGTTTCGCACCATGGTATACAGTATAATAAAAGTACCAAATGAAAATATGTAAATGGGGTGGAAATATGGCAAACGATAAATTAATCGAACAACTAAACGAATTGGTATCCACTTACTCTGTATTATATACGAAGCTTCACAATTATCACTGGTATGTGACAGGACCAAGCTTTTTTACGCTGCATGAAAAATTTGAGGAATTATACAATGAAATTACATTGAACCTGGATGAAGTGGCCGAACGGATTTTGACAAAAGGCGGAAAACCGGTCGCGACAATGAAAGAACATTTGGAATTGTCCAGAGTAAAAGAAGCGACAGGTTCCGAAAATGCGGAAGAAATGGTCCAATCCATTATTGACGATTTCAAAGCCACAATGCAATTGATCAAAGAAGCGATGGAAGAGGCGGCAAATCAAGGAGACGACCGTACGGAAGACATGTTAAATGACACATTCCAAAGTCTGGAAAAACATGTTTGGATGTTGTCTGCTTTCTTGGGGAAATAATTGAAAAATCTCAACCTCGAAGGTTCTTTCACGAACCTTTGAGGTTTTTTATTTCTGCCGTATAGGAGAGAATTTTTGCTGCATAATGAATATAAGGAGGGTGATTGCTATCGAAAAGACAACGCTTTATGTAAATGTATTAAATCAATCATATAATTATATCCCTACCGGGGAGCCTTGCGAATTCAAAATTGAATTGGAACCCGAAAAGGCCTTTATCTTCAAGAAGCTATTTAACCAGCTGAACGCCTTGGAATTTGATAATTTAGTAAGGGCGCACCTGCCATACCTTCCATACCATCTTGATCAAGAAAATGATGAAATTGATGTGCGATTGAAAAAAATTTATGCTTTAATCCATGAATTTGGCGATGAAGAAGCCAAGGAATTCGTAGAACAATTGCCCTATTTCAGGAATTGAACAAACCGCATCCCTTCGCTACACTATATGTGTATAGGAGTTGAAGGGATGTTTACTTTTTATGATTTGAACAATAATAAAGTGGAATTAAGTTTTGACGGCCCTCCTTTTCCAATGGAGCCTAAGCATGTCCTGGTGCTCGTTCAAAAAGATGGAAAATGGCTTTGCGCCATCAATGAAAATCGTGGCGTGGAGTTTCCTGGAGGAAAAGTGGAACCGGGGGAATCGTTGGAGGATGCCGCAAAAAGAGAAGTGTATGAAGAAACCTTTGTACATATCACGGATTTAAAAATGTTCGCTTATTATATCGTTTATGACCAATCCCCTTTTTGCAAGGTGGTCTTTACTGCAAAGGCGGAAAAAATGGAACCGTTCCGAAAGCGGTTTGAATCGGAAGGCCGCCTGTTTTTAACGACGGAGGAATTGATGAGCCACCCCCATACAAGTTTTTATATGAGGGATGAAGGAATGAAAAGGATGTTGCAGGAAGTGAGACGGTTTGAAGGAAAATGGCCGTATTGAATCGATCAGAAAATATCCATCTCCGAACCCGAATGTAGAGCTTGATGAAATCGTTTATTGGTCGGATGGACTGCGCGTAAAAGGATTGCTCGCCAGACCAATTGAAAAAGGAATTTATGAAGCGATGTTATATTTGCGCGGCGGTTTGCAGTCGGTAGGGATGGTTAGGCCTGCCCGCATTGCCCAGTTTGCTTCGAATGGTTTTATTGTATTTGCCCCTTATTATCGGGGGAATCGGGGAGGAGAGGGACGGGACGAATTTGGCGGTGATGACCGTTTGGATGCCCTCCATGGTATAGAAGTATTGAAGGCCATGTCAGGCGTTGATTCAGTACATCTTTTTGGCTTTTCCCGCGGCGGTCTGATGGCATTATGGACAGCCATCCTGAGCAAGGATATCCGTTCCGTTGTCACATGGTCGGGCGTATCGGATCTTTCGGAGCTTTACCAGGAACGGGTCGATTTAAGAAGAACATTAAAGCGGCTGATTGGAGGGTCCCCTTCCAAATTACCGGAAATTTATGCTGAACGTTCCCCTATTTTTGAGGTGGACCGAATCCAGGCGCCGGTGCTGATTATACACGGAACGAAAGATGAAAATGTCAGCATTGAACAGTCTTATAGATTGGAACGGGCGTTAAAAGAGGCGGGCAAAGATGTGGAGACATGGTATCAGGCTGATTTGGCCCATCATTATCCACCCCATATCAACAGGGAAACGGTCAAAGCAATTTGCAAATGGATGAAGGACAAAGGGAAAACTTCTACCGGAAATCGGTTTTAAAATGAGAAATGGTTTGTGAACAACAAAAAATGCTATTGGCACATGCCAATAGCATTTTTTTGTTAAAGCCATTAAACGATTGGTCCGCCTTTTTTCTCAATTTCTTCCGGCACGTTTTTAAATTTCTTGAAGTTTTCTTTGAATAAGTTTGCCAAATAGCGGGCTTTTTCGTCGTATGCTTCTTTGTCTTCCCAAGCTTCTCTAGGATCCAGCACTTCACTAGGAACCCCGTCGATTTGCGTTGGGATGTGGAGACCGAAAATTTGATCCTGTTTTGTTTCTACGTTATTTAATTTTCCTTCAATTGCAGCGCGTACCATTGCACGTGTATATGAAAGCTTCATGCGGCTTCCTACGCCATATTCGCCGCCAGTCCATCCTGTATTTACCAAGAATACTTGAACATCATGTTTGTCGATTTTTTCACCCAACATTTCAGCATATCTTGTAGCCGGAAGCGGCAAGAATGGCGCACCGAAGCATGTAGAGAATACAGGCTCTGGTGAAGTAACGCCGCGTTCTGTTCCAGCCAGTTTGGATGTAAATCCGCTTAAGAAGTGGTACATTGCTTGCTCTTTTGTCAATTTGCTGATTGGAGGAAGCACTCCAAAAGCATCAGCAGTCAAGAAAATAATGGTTTTCGGATGACCTGCAATCGATGGTGTAACAATATTATCAATGTAGTGAATAGGGTATGCAGCTCTCGTATTTTCAGTAAGGCTGTTGTCATCGTAATCAGGTTCGCGCGTTTCCGGATCGATTACAACGTTTTCCAATACGGTTCCAAAACGAATGGCATTATAAATTTCCGGTTCTTTTTCAGCGGATAAATTGATCGTTTTAGCATAGCATCCGCCTTCAATATTAAAGACACCGTTGTCAGACCAACCGTGTTCATCGTCACCGATCAGTTTGCGGTTGCTGTCTGCCGAAAGGGTTGTTTTACCTGTACCCGATAAACCGAAGAACAATGCTACGTCGCCATCTTCACCGACGTTAGCGGAGCAGTGCATTGAAAGAATTCCTTTTTCAGGCAATAGATAGTTCATGATGCTGAAGATGGATTTTTTCATTTCACCCGCATATTCTGTGCCACCAATAAGAATAATTTTCTTTTCAAAAGAAACGATGATGAACGCTTCGGAGTTTGTTCCATCCACAGCAGGATCTGCTTTGAAACCGGGTGCCGAAACAATTGTGAATTCGGCCTGATGGGAAGCCAATTCCTCTTTTGTTGGACGGATAAATAATTGATGGCAGAATAAATTATGCCAAGCATATTCGTTTACAACTTGAATAGGAAGCTGTGTTTCTTTGTCGGCGCCGGCAAATCCTTTGAAGACGAATAATTCATCTTTTTCTTTGAGATAGTTTAATACTTTCACATACAAATTATCAAACACTTCTGCAGAAATCGGCTGGTTTACGCTGCCCCAGTCGATTTTATCTTTAATGCTGTCTTCTTCGACAATAAATTTATCTTTCGGAGAACGGCCGGTATATTTTCCTGTTTCTGCCACAATAGCGCCGTCAACTGTAAGTCTGGCTTCTCCTCGGATAATGGATTTTTCAATCAATTGTGGCACTGACAGCTGAGTGTTTATATTTTTACCTTTTAATAATTCCTTCAGCTCATTTGCAACTTCTACTGAATTCATCGATTAAATACCATCCTTTTTTTATTTTTAG
>JGI1652J44930_10000663_pt1 | contig 13344 bp, 17 predicted proteins | sample NewIslsDNAsample_FD_44930 | JGI IMG/M metagenome (IMG submission 44930)
GGACAGATACATAACCAACTAAGATATTTAATAATCTCTTGCGCGCTTCCAATCCTATCCCATGCATTTCCCCATCATATCCCCATACCACTCCTGCCCACCCGGGAACCTTCCGCAAACTTCCTCCATATACTAATGAACAAACCTGAAAAACGTTGTTCGGACCATTCTCAGCAATTTGCGCTTGCAAACCATTTACCGGGAACCGGTCTACTCTCACCATCCGCCGAAATGAAATCACAAGTCTTAACAACTTCCTTAATCTGCGCCATTTCCATATTTCACATCTCAAAACAAACCGTCCCATTACTTTTCACGGAAGAAGGTTATCCATTGACAGAAAATAAATATCCCCTCGTTTCCTATATTCTGCTGGCGTTGTTGATTATCATTTGGGGTGTGAGTTGGCCGATTTATAAGCATGGGGTCCAATTTATGCCGCCGCTCCTTTTCGCCGGAATCCGTTCCTTTATCGCGGGCACCCTATTATTTCTCTTCGCGTGGAAATTGCGGCATCACATCCGGTTCAAAAAGCATTGGAAGCTATATGTCATTTCGGCCATTTTGAACAACGTCCTCTATCTTGGGCTGCAGACGGTCGGGATGATATATTTGCCGGGAGGGCTGTTTTCGGTTCTTGTCTACATCCAGCCCGTGATTCTGGGCATCTTGTCCTGGTGGTTTTTGAATGAAGAAATGACCATTGCGAAAATATTCGGGCTGGTGCTCGGGTTTATCGGCATCGTGTTCGTCAGCATCGACGGGCTGATGATCCACCTCTCCGCCATCGGGGTGTTCCTGGCCCTCGCCACGGCGATCGCCTGGGCCGGCGGGGTCGTGTTCGTCAAAAAATTAAAAAATCAGGTCGATTTTTATTGGATGGTCGTAATGCAGCTGTTGCTTGGCGGAGGAACGCTGCTCGTCTCCGGGTATTTCGTTGAAGGCGTGCAAACCATCGTCTGGAATGCGGACCTGATCGGCACCATCGCTTGGGGCGGAACGGCTGGCATGGCCGCGGGGCAAGTGATTTATTTTAAATTGATGAATGAAGGGGAGGCAAGCAAAGTCGGCGCCTGTACCTTTTTGGTGCCGATTATCTCGGTGGCGGTCAGCGCGATCTTTCTGGATGAAGCGGTCACAAGGAATTTGTTTATCGGCATGATGTTGGTCGGCACGAGCATTTATTTGGTGAACCGCCATAAAGAAAGCTCTGACAAGGAAATCGTTGGACCCTCAGGCCACCGGCTGCCAAAAAAGGAATAAACCCGGCAACCCCGGAACGTCTCCAAACCAATGAACAATCGAATTCATCCGGATCAATCATGATATCCGAATCCGGAAATCGGCGTTCTCGACAATGCGGCTGGGAACGTCTGCACTTCTATTTACATCAACCATGAAAACGTGCGCCAACAAGCTAATACGGACACAATCTTCCGTTCCAACGAAGCCGTTTACCCGATTCCATCCGGAAAAAAGACGCTTTTTCCACCTCATGACAACCGTCCTATCATGGCCGATTGGTCAACCGTCCAAAAACCGCATATAAATAAAAAAGCTCCCTGCTGCATCAGCAGAGAGCCAAAGGTTTCGATTTGCAACCCCTTACTCAGCTTGTTTCAATTAAGCCGTATTTGCCGTCTTTCCGTCTATAGACAATATTTGTGCTGTTTGTTTCGGCATCTGTGTAAATATAGAAGTCATGTCCGAGCAAGTTCATTTGGAGGATGGCCTCGTCTTCGTCCATAGGTTTCAAATCGAATTGTTTTGTACGGACAATTTCGAATTCTTCTTCCTTGCCGTTTTCATTGTTGTTTGGCACTGTATTTGCAAAGTACACACCGACACCTTCACGTTCACGAAGTTTGCGGTTGACTTTTGTTTTATGTTTACGGATTTGGCGTTCCAATTTATCGACAATCAAGTCAATCGCTGCATACATATCATCATGACGTTCTTCAGCACGGAGAGTCAAGTTTTTCAATGGAATCGTTACTTCCACTTTTGTCTTTTTGTCATTGTACACTTTCAAGTTTACGTTTGCTGTTGCGTTAACTCCTTGGTTGAAATATTTTTCAATTTTTTGAACTTTGTTTTCCACATAGTCCCGAAGAGCCGGAGTTACCTCAATGTTTTCACCGCGAATGTTAAAGTTTAGCATAGTGAACTCCTCCTTTACTTACCCTATGGTAACTATATTCTACATAAGTTTGTAAAATCCTTCTACAATCTATGTAATGATTTAATGAATTCGACAAATTTTCAAAATTGTCAAAATTATATATATTTTTCTGCAAAAACTTCTTTTCTCCGCCGGCTTTTCATTTCACGGATAATCAATTCTTCTATCCCCGGCTGATTTGCAAAATGCAGCCCAAAATGGATGCCGGGTTCCAAATTTTTGATCCAGCGGACTTGCCCGATGGCCCGGATTTTCGTAATATCGAGCACAAAATGCATTTCCAGCTGCAGCATGCCGATGGAATGTTTAAACACATCGTATACATCCAAATCGGTGAACACTTTCATGCCGCGGGGGCTGATATCGACAATTTTGCAGGAATGCAGCCCATGATCAATCCGCCGGCCATTCATCAGCACGGAAAATTGGGCATCCAGCGGCGGATTGAAAACAAACCGAAACCCCTCTTTGCGTTTATATTTCTTTTTCATAGATCCAATTCCTCCAAAACGCCCATACACTAGCTCGTCTTATTCTTTATATCGATTATACAAGGCAAATGTCCACAAAAAAAACATTTTTTCACAACTTCTTCATAATTAAAAACACCTTGCATCCAAAATCAAGGATGCAAGGTGAATGAAGAGGGTAGACATGTATAGCAGGAGAGAAAACAAGGGAAATACACAAATAAATATCAATTATTACACTTGTTGCACGTTTTGGTATTGCTGGCTGCGGTTGATCCGGATGACTTCTTTCCAAGTATCGCGGAACTCCGTCACAAGCCCGATCACTTCATCCACAATGCCAGCATCATTTTTCATGTTCGCCTCAATCAGACGGCGGTTCATGTATTCATATAATGAATACATCTGCTTGGAAATCTCATAATCCATATTGAGGGTGACCATGAGCTCGGTAATGATATTTTGCGCTTTTTGGAGGTTTTTATTTTTTTCTTCGTAATCTTTTTCGTCGATGGCTTTCTTCGCCACGTTTAAAAATTTGATGCAGCCGTTGTACAGCATCAGGGTGAGCTCGCCGGGCGAAGCGGTGTTGATGCTGTTCTGTTTGTAGGCGTTGTACGCTGTGTTGGCTAAAGTCATAAGGGACACTCCTTTTTTCATAGTAGAGGCAAGCAATCAATTCGTCCATTGAACATCAGCTTTTTCTGTCGTAATACTTGCCGTCCATCACTTGAACGCTTGCGTAAGGGTTGATGTACCGCTTTTCATGTTTTTTTGTTTTTTGAAGATTTTTCATGTCCAGCTTGATCGCTTCCATAACCTGTTCCAACCGCTGTTTGATGCCTTCATCCAACTTTTTGAGCAAGACGTGGTCCTTATTATGGGAATCCAATTGGATGTTGTTTTGGACAAGCGATTCGATAAGCCGTCCACGTTCATTCAACAATCGGTCAACATCTTGTAGGAATGCGTCCCGCTGTTCCCCATGCGGAACCGATTCAAGCACTTGATAGAGCTTCGCGGAAACTTGAAGCAATTGTTGCTGTGTGTCCATTTGTTATGAACCCCAATCAATAATTAAAATATTGCCCCAACAACATGCTGGATTGGCTGTTGGCTTCGTTGATCATCTTTTCCATTCGGGTGAATTGATTCCAATATCGTGTTTCAATGGTGATCAATTTATTTTTCCATTCTTCAATACGCTTATTGATATCGCGCAAATAACTTCCCAACGTGTATTGGGTTTCGTTCATCGAAGCTCTGCCGGCACGTTTTTCGATCTTCAGCTCAATTTTGTTAATCTCATCGCGGATTTTCCGCAAATAGCCCCGGGTATCGGCCGCTTTCGTTTCACCATTGACCGTGACAGTGGCGTTCTTATCTCCGGTCATTGTTAATAATTGCGCTACCGCCTCCGGATCTTCTTCCAATGCCTTGCGCAATTTGTCTTCGTCGATTTCCAATGTACCGCCGGAGAGATAATTTTTCGATGTCATAATGCCAATGCTGAATAAAGTATTGTATTTCGGATTGGACACGGCAGGATTCGATTCGTAAATCAATGAACGGAGGGAAGCCAATCCTTCCCGGATAATGTCATCGTTACGCAATAAACCGCTTTTCGCCTTTTGTTCCCATAATTCAATTTCTTTGTCTTCCATCTCTTCTCTTTGCAAGGAAGTCAAAGGCGGATAACCGCGATATTTTTGCTCGGTGATTTTGGAGTTCAAATCTTTGATCAATTCATTGTAGGTTTTAACAAAGTCTTTAATCCGGTTGATGATTTCATCGACATTCGTTGAAGAAGAAATGGAGACTTCCGTATTGAATGTTTCTTTTAAAGTGAGGGTATAACCGGCAATACTGAATGTATTCGTTGAACGTTCCGTTTCAATGCCGTTGACCGTAAATATGGCATTCGTTCCTCTTTGGGTCACAATATCATTTGGATTATCAAAATTGAAAGCTGCGAACAAATCCGATCCGGAATCAATGACGATTTCGCTATCTCCATCTGTCACCCTGCCGGTATGGTTAGCTGTAATGGACAGCTTCCCGTTTTCAAAGATGGCAGTAACACCCGCGTTGCTGCTGTTGAGCTTTTTCACGAAATCATTGATGGTCATGTCGCTCGAATATTCAATTTTGACAGCTTCCGCCGCCAAAGTGCCGTCTTTTTGAATCGCCCGAATTTCAATATATTGCTGGCCGCCTGGAGGCAGCGCCACGCCGGAAGCGGCGAAAAGCTCTGCGATTGTGCTCGTTCCCGTAACGCCATCGACTTTGTTGCTGATGGCGCGGGCAGCTTTTGCCAATTGGGATACATTTTCAATCGTCAATGTCCCGCTGGCGGCATTCGTGGCAACAGCAGACACATATTGCTCATTGGAGGAAGTTGCCGTTTTGGTATTTAAACTTTTCAGAAAAAAATTATCTGCCAAATATGTATCAAAAGTCGTCAGTTTTGTATTGATTTCCCGGTAGGCGTCCCGCTGCCATTCATAAATTTGCTTTTTCTGCTCCAATTTATCCAACGGCGCCCGTTCAGCTACCATCAATTTTTCGACGATGCTGTCAATATCCATGCCGGAAGCCAGTCCGCCGATTCTCATTGTAGACATGATCCAACCACTCCAATGCAATTAAATTTTTTNATCGACAAGGATACCCATCAATTTTTGCATTTCATAGTAAGCATCCAGAAATTTTTTCGGAGGGATTTCCCTCACGACCTCCTGCGTGTCCACATCGATCAACTGGACATAATACTCCCCAAGTTCTTCGTGGTATACAAATTTTAATTGTCTATAATCGATTTTTATAAACTCATTGATGGAATCAATGGCGTTCCGGATTTGCTCCTCTGAAATTTTGATTGGTGCATTCGCATCGAACGCCTCGTTTTCCACGTTGTTTTTAGACGCTTGTGAATCAGTTGAATTGAATGAAAACATTTTGTCGATTGCACCTTTAAAATCAACGCGCATATGTATTCCTCCAAAATATGATTCCTAATAGTTTTATCGGACGGAGACGGAAATAGTTTAGAGGAATGAAGCGCTGGATGAATTATTTTTCCGAAAAAACGGATTCGGATTTCAATAAAAGACGGTATAACAGGAATATATGTTCTGTTTTTTGAGGAAACATTCAACATCGAATTTAGCATTGGGAAGAGAAAAGACGGGCACGGCGCGATTCTGAGGTTCACCAGAGTGGAGAGGACGTTTCAGTTTCTCGATCTGATTTCTCCTTGTGTACAGGATTGCGGCAGCATGAAATATAAAGGGGATTGGAATTGGCGCTTCGAAAGAGAAAAAGAAATATATCGGCAGCAGTTTCCCGATTATGAATTGCTGACGTCCAGTTCAGATAGACACAAAAACTATTCGCCTCAGGAAACCGAAATCCTTATGGCATTATATAAAGAAGGAAAAACGTATCGGGAAATTGCGGAAGAGTTGGGAAGGTCATACTGGTCGGTGGCATATAAGCTCGCCGAAATGAGAAAGGAAAAGAGACTCCGGCAAGGCCAGAGTCTCTTGTTTTAGAAATATTAGCGCAACAATTGAAGAACGCCCTGAGGCATTTGGTTGGATTGGGCCAACATTGCCTGAGCCGCCTGAGCCAAGATGGAAGCTTTTGTTTGTTCCATCATTTCTTTCGCCATGTCTACATCACGGATACGAGATTCTGCAGCTGTTAAGTTTTCTGCAGCATTGTCTAAGTTAGCAATTGTATGCTCTAAACGGTTTTGAGTAGCACCTAATAGAGAACGTCCTGCAGAAACTTCTTTAATTTGGTCGTTGATTGTTTCAATTAAAGCAGTTGCAGTTGCGCTATCTGCTACATCAGTAGCACCTAATCCACCAACTGCTGATTCAATATCAGTAAGATTGATTCCGGCAGTTGTAAAATCAACAGTCATAGTTTGGCCATTATTTGCTCCAACTTGGAATGTAACTGTACCAGAATTTCCAGCTGTTCCATCTAAAAGGTTTTGTTCGTTGAACTGAGTTGTTTCTTTAATTCTTGTAATTTCTTTTCCTAATTCTGTTAATTCTTGACCGATTGCTTCACGGTCTACATCAACGTTTGTATCGTTTGCAGCTTGCACTGCNAANTCNCGCATACGTTGAAGGATGGAATGTACTTCGTTTAAAGCACCTTCAGCAGTTTGAATCATAGAAATGCCATCTTGTGCGTTTTTAGAAGCCATTTGTAAACCGCGAATTTGGCCGCGCATTTTTTCGGAAATGGAAAGACCTGCAGCATCGTCTCCGGCACGGTTGATGCGAAGGCCGGAAGATAATTTTTCCATTGATTTGGATTGGGCATTCACTGCCGCGCTTAATTGACGATGTGTGTTAAGAGCTGCGATATTGTGGTTGATTCTCATTTGAAATTCCTCCTTGAATATTGTTTTTGTCCACTTCCTTGTGAACGTTTTTGATTATGTATTCCTAAATTCCTATGCAGAAGAGAAACAAGCCGGCCGGAATTTGTTTCCCTTGCTTACACCATTAATATCGGTGAACATTCAAAATGTTTAAGCCCTTTTTTAAAAAATTTCTCATTTCTCATTTAAAAATTAAAACCGCTCAGCAACTTTTGTCGCCGAGCGGGGTGGTTCATTTCAAATTCTTTTTTAACACATCCAAACTTTTCACGACGGCTTCCGTATTGGATTCCAGGACTGCCTGCCTCAATTCCCCGCGAACGATGTCCACATGTTTCGGGGCCCGGATGCCGATCTTTACTTGATCACCTTTCACTTCCGTAATGACAATTTCGATATCGTCTCCAATCCAAATCGTTTCGCCCGGTTTTCTTGTCAGTACCAGCATATGCTCACCCCTTCTCACTTTGCAGATCCAGTTTGTGGCGGATGGCATATGCCTCATCATTCAAGATGACTTGCTTCGCTTTTTTGTTCCGCGTATTCACGACAAGCGGCGCCCTCAAATTGGCCGTTGATTCGGCCAATGTGTCTTTCAATGTCACAATCACAAATACGGCCACTTCCTCTTCGCTCCGGATGTCCAGCGCATGAACCGTTGCCTCGTCGATTTCAAAGTCATAGTTTTCCTTAATGATATACGGGCTCGTGATGATAAAGGCCAAGTCTTTTGTTTTCACTGATTGAAGGATTTGAAAGGCGCCGTTTTCCCCGAGGGGAAGCTGAATGAATTGCTTTTCCCCTTCAAATCCCGGAATGCCGTGTTCAAAATTCAAAATCATCGTCGGATCGATGGTCATTTCACCCATATACGCTGTTTGAATGTTCATCATTTAACGACTCCTTACTGGTTTATACAAGCCAATCAATTCTTACTGATGGATAGTATACCATGCCGATGTTGACTTTTCCCGGTATATACTCATGAACCGGTTTATTGATTTTGGTATTGTTGATCACTTTTTGCGGTTCGATACGGATATCCACTTTGGCAGGCTCATAATGGATTTTCAAACTGCCGGGCTGCGGAATAAATTTGATATTTAAACTTGTATATGGCTGCCAATCTCTTAATTTTGCCTGTTCCGCAATAGGATTCCCGCCGTCTTCGATACGCATTAATTGCTGTCCTTCCTGCGCCCTTCTTGCAATGCCTTCCAAAACATCTTGCCTTCCCTGCCAGGCCATTTCCGCAATTCGTGACCGTGCGTTTTGATAACCCATACTTTCCCTTGCTTCATAAGCATCGATGAATAATTCGGACGGCGTTGTTTCAATGGTCATCTTTGCTTTCGGTTGTTGGAGATCGAGTTCGGCTTTTGGCTGCACGATTGTTTGGACCGGTTTCGTCGTGGTAATGCCAATCAGCGCATCGGTTGTCTCGATTCGGATTTTTGGGATATTCATCAAATTCCCCCTTGAAAGAAAGCGTTTGGATGGTCTCCAAACGCTTCGTAATGTTCATTGATAAATTATCTCATGAAATCCACCAAAGTCGGCTGGATGATGCGGGAGCCCACCGAAAGTGCGGCGCGGTGAATGGATTCCTGGGTAATTAAATCCGTAATGGATTTTTCATAATCAATATCTTCATTTTCGGACATTTGTTTTGTAGCAATGATTTCCTGGGATTGCAATCGATCATCCATCAGTTCAATGCGGTTTTGGCGTGCGCCGACATCCGCCCGGGTTGACAATAGTTCATCCATTACGCTGTCGATATCATTCAAATATGAAGATAATTCATCCGCGCTCTTAAAATCGATTGTCGCATCAATATCCGCAAACATGGAATCGATTTTTTTGAACAACTCAATCGGAGTTGTATTGATTTGGATGCTGATACCGTTGAAAACTTCGATTTCAATCGGTTTAGTGAATGCCGCTTTTTCGTCATCAGCCGCTGTATCAATGGAAAATTGGCCGTTCTCAAAAGGCGGAGTCGTTGTTTTGGTTCCGCTGAATATGTATCGATTTCCGATTTTCGTATTGGCCAAATTCTGAATATGTTCCCGCAATTGTTGCAGCTCGCTGTTGATTTGCAGACGTTCTTCCGGTGTCACCGTGTCAGTAGATGCCTGGACCATCAATTCCCTCGCGCGCTGCAGAGCCGAACCGATCTTGTCCAGCGCATCATCGGTTGTATTCAGCCAGTTGTAAGCTTCACCGATGTTGCGGGAATATTGTTGGACTTTGTTTAATTCGGCGCGATACCCGATCCCTTTCATGACAATGACCGGGTCATCGGAAGGACGGTTCACTTTTTTTCCCGTTGTGATCTGGTCCTGATATTTCCCCAATTTCGAGTAACTTGCAGAAAGATTTTTCAACAAATTATTAGAAAGCATTGACTGTGTCACGCGCATGGCGGTCACCTCCTACCTATAGTCCAACACGGCCCATTCCGTTAATGATTTTGTCCAATGTTTCATCAATTACCGTAATCATTCGGGCGTTTGCATTGTAAGCTTGTTGGAATGCAATCATATTCGTCATTTCTTCGTCGAGGGAAACGGAACTGATGGATGCCCTTCTTTCGGAAACGGATTGCTGCAATGTCAAGGCGTTATAAGTCAAACGCTGGGCTTGTTGACCATCGACGCCCAATTGGCCGACAATTCCTTCAAAGCAGCTTTGAACGCTTATGTTTCCAAGGCCCGCAATGGGATTGAACTTCAAATTGGCAAGGGCCAATGCATTTTTTCCGTTTCCCGGCTCGGCCTGATGTTCCGGTGAGTTTGATGCCGCAATCTTATTTGGATCATTGACGATTTCATTCGAAACATAAATATTTCCTGCAGTGATGTTTACAACATCAGCGGTCTCTTTATTAACAAAAAAGTTGACGCCTTTAGCCCCATCCAAATCGGTTCCGGATGTGTGAATGTTGTTGAATGCCTCCGCGAATTCCTTTGCCAATGTATTGATCTTCTCAAGCATTTCAGGGAAAAGGCCTTTTTCGGTACCATCTGCCGCCACATAGCCAAATGAATCCACCAGGGATTTTAATTTACCTAAATTGCTGAAGCTGTCGATACTGAATGGCCCTCCATCCCAGTCATTTCCTGATGGGATATCGTTTCCTTGGCTGTCTACCAATTTGAACCCTTGTACACTGTTTTCTGGCGTCAGGCCATCGCTTGTGTCTCCATCTATTCGGAACTGAACGAAGTCTTTGCCATCAATCAATTTCACTTTTGTTCCATCTTTCAGCTTCAAATACACTTTGACAGGGCCTTCCGCAATTGGAAGGGCATTACCGCCGGATTTGCCATACTCCAATTCAATCGGAAAATAGGTGGACAATTGGTCAAGCAACTTATCCCTTTCATCATACAAATCATTTGGCATGTAGCCGTTCGGTTCCACCGTTTGAATCTGATGGTTGAGCTGTGCAATTTGCTGCAACACGGAGTTGGCATCTCTCAACAGAATGCCGATTTCATTGCCGGCATTTTCTTTCAACTGCTGAATTGAATTATGTATGTAATGAAAAGAATCAGCAACCGCAATCGCCCGCTGTACGACTACCGCCCGGGCGCCTCCGTCTTCCGGCTGTACGTGCAAGTCCTGCAAGGCATTCCAAAACTCATCCAATGCTTTTGCCAAACCGTAATCGGATGGTTCATTCAAAACGTCTTCCAATTGGCTGATGGCCTTGGATCTTGCCTCCCAATACCCCAATTTGTTCGTTTCTTGACGATATTGCTGGTCAACAAAGGCATCCCATATCCGCTGTACCGATCCTGCTTCTACACCCGTCCCGATATGTCCCGCCGTTTTGGGAGCGTTCAAGCCGGAGCCGGGATAGCCGAGGGTCGGCTGCATGTTGACCCGCTGCCGGGAGTAGCCTTCCGTATTGGCGTTGGCGATGTTGTGTCCCGTTGTATATAAAGCGCTTTGCTGCGTGAACAGGCCGCGCTTGCTTGTTTCCAGTCCCATGAATGTGGAGCGCATAAGGTCTCCTCCTTGCAAAAAATTTCTTTCGCGGAAAGGTCGTCTTCCGCTGCCTATATTAATATGGAAGGAAATCGCAAATCCTTCCGAAGTTAGAAAGAAGAAGGGGGCTTCAAATCAAGCCGAATTCTATAGGCAAAGCCAGAGAGGGGTTCAGGTTCCGAATCGGCCAGAGATTCCGCTTTTGCTTCAAATGTATTTCCGAATCCTGCAATATGTATCGAAAGGGTCCATGAAAGTCCCTTCCGGCGTGAAAAATATGTATGGTTGCTTGCGAAAGGATCGGAATTTAAGATTCCCCTTTCGCGAAGATTTCCCGATTCCCGCGGAATGAGGAATGCTCCTCCTGATGGTCCCAAGGAATCTTCCAAAACCCCNTCCTTAAAGGGGCGCCAACCATTCTGCCATCTGTACATTGGGATTCAAAGAGCCGCTCCAACCTGAATGCCAATGTTTGCGAATTGCCCATCCGCGAAATTCTGCCGTCTGCCGTAAATCTGGAATCGCGGATTACCCCAAATCAGTCCCTAAACCTACACCTGCGAATCGAACAGCGACTGCCGGGAAGCGCCGCCTCCTTGCGACGTCCTGCCGGAATAATTGATCGGCTCAGCCTGCGGACGCAACATGTTCAATGTGACATTCACAAACTGCAATGAGTTCAAAATCAACTGTTGGTTCAACTCATTTTGCCGTTTCAACGCTTCAATCACATTCATCAACCGGCTTCGCACGTCAGCCAGCCGTCTCCGTTCCTCCTCATCTTCCACCGCTTCCATCAGCTCCGCAACGGTCGGCGGGCCGGACACTTTCAATCCTTTCGCCCGGAAATATTCCTTCACCTTCTCCTGCCGCTGCGCCTCCAGCTGCTCGATGGCCGCCACGTGGGATTGCTCGATTTTCAGTATGTTGTTCAATTCATCCACGTCGTTGTGTTTCACAAGTTCTGTTTTTTGATGGGCGTAATCAAGCAGGCTCTTATGCATTTTCTCAAGTTTTTCCAAAATTGAAAGAATCGGTTGAATGGACATGGTTCGGTACTCCTTTATATCCTTTTAAGAAACCTTTTCATCGGGCTTTCGCCATTGGCAAGCTCCTTGAAAAAATTTTTCCGCAATGGACAGAAGCTTTTTCAAAGTTGCGTCATTTCCGGTAAAATCTCAGCAGATCCTCCGCCAATTTGTGCGCATCCACCTGATATTGGCCGGATTGGATTTGCTGTTTAATGCGCTGGATTTTCTCCGCGCGCTCTTTCTTATAATCGGACGCAATGTGCAATTCTTTCGCCGCATCCGAAATTTCGATTTTATCTACATAATGGGCAGATTTTTCTTTCGGCGCAGCCACATTGCGGATCTGTTTGCTATACGGATTCACTGAATTTGTTTGAACTGGATGAATTTCCACAAGTTAGCCCCCTTCCTTTAACCTGTCTAATTCTTATTTCGGTTTGTTCACGAAAATGTTAAATAAAAAATAAAAAAACTCACATTCCCGTTATAATGATTAAGTATATCAACAATGGGGATGTGAGCAAGGTTATGTATGATTTAATCCTTGTTAATTTTTTCGCGGTCTGCCAAGTATGTATTTCTTTCATGTTTTTTTATGTTTTCCCGGAATTCCTTTGCCGCTTCAAAAGCGCGCAAATCCGATTTCAATTCTTCCGTGCAGCGTTCGCATAATCTCCCTTTTTTTGTCAACCGTCCGCAATTGTCGCAGGGGTAGCCCAGGTTCGGGAATACAGCCGGATGCAGGCGTCCTTTCCGCACCCATTTAAATAACAATTCCCTGTCGACGCCGGTCGCTTCAACGATCCGATCCACCGTCGCCGCGCGGTTCTCCCGTTTTCTCAAGAAACGATAGACGATTTGATACAGTTCTTCTTCTTCTTTGGCACACTTATAACAGACATCATTGAAGCCGGTATAGTTGAAAAACTCCCCGCATCTGGGACAATTCCGGATTTCTGCCACGACAATCCCTCCTATCCAAAAAATCTGTATTTGCCATTTATTATACATCAATGAATGCGGTTGCATAAGGAGATTTTCCATTCGTGCAAGTTCTTATGTGATCAAGGGGAGTATCCTTATGGCCAAGGGGATTCCTATGTGCCCAAGGGGTGTTTTCATGCTACCAAGATGAATGCCCTTCTGCCCAAGGTCATTCTCTATCTGCCCAAGATAGCTCTCCATCTATCCGAGGGGATTCCCTATGTGCCCAAGATGAAATCCCATATGCCCAAGGTGTTTTTCCATGTGCCCAAGATG
>JGI1652J44930_10000665_pt1 | contig 13337 bp, 9 predicted proteins | sample NewIslsDNAsample_FD_44930 | JGI IMG/M metagenome (IMG submission 44930)
GGAGTTGTCAGCGGACCTTTAATAGCCACTAAATATTCGCGAATTGTATCCAACGTTTCTTGCGGTAGCCATTCACCCAATTGATTGTAGGCTTTTTCTCCAGCAAATACTTCTTTCCAAACTATTTTTTTCTTACCATTATAGGCTTTTTCAACTGCTGCATCGAAAACTCTACTAGCTGCCGCCCAAATATCAGGACCGATTCCATCACCTTCTATAAAAGGAATGATTGGATAATCAGGCACGCGTAAAGTACCATTTTCAATCGTAATTTTTTCACCTTTTGTCATATTTTGATCTCCCTTCGATGAAACTTCTAGTCAACGTTTTTCAATTGGAATATAAGTTTGCTGTTGCTCTCCAACATATTTTGCTCTCGGTCGAATCAAGCGATTGTTCTCATATTGCTCTAAAATATGCGCTGTCCAACCAACTACCCGGCTCATGGCAAAAATAGGGGTATAAAACTCCTCATTCAACCCCAAATATTTATAGACGGAGGCAGAATAAAAATCAACATTTGGTTTGATTGATTTTCGTGATGTCACTAATTTTTCAATTTCAACCGACATCTGATACCACAAAGGCTCGCCCACCTTTTGACTTAATTGGCGTGACATTTCACGCAAATGTTTGGCGCGTGGATCCCCATCCTTATAAACACGATGGCCAAAACCCATAATCTTTTCTTTGCGNTCNAATTTTCGNTGTATGTATTCTTCAATTCGATCCATTGATCCAATCTCTTTTAGCATTGCCATGACACGTTCATTCGCACCGCCATGCAATGGGCCTTTTAGCGTTCCGATTGCTGTCGTCACCGCAGAATAAATATCCGATAACGTACCTGTTGTGACCCTAGCAGCAAAAGTAGAAGCATTTAACTCATGATCAGCATGTAAAACCAAAGCACGATCAAAAGCTTGACGGGCAACCTCAGATGGTTCTTCGCCATTTAACATATAGAGAAAGTTTGCAGCAAAGCCTAATCCTGGTTTCGGCTTCACAGGTTCTAAATTGTTTTTTAAGCGAGCAAAGGACGTAATAATGGTTGGAATTTGAGCAGTTANTTTGATGGCCTTTCGAAGGTTTGCTTCCTTGCTGCGCTCATCGGACTCTTGATCATACATTCCTAATGATGATACTGCCGTTCTCAGAACAGCCATTGGATGCGCATCTCGTGGATATGACTTAATTTGGTCGAGAATTTCTGTTGGAATGGAAGCATATTGATCAAACTTCTGTTTCAATTCAGCTAACTCGGTCCTATTTGGCAAACGACCATACCATAACAAATAGGCGACTTCTTCGAAATTGGAATATTTTGCTAAATCATCAATATGATATCCACGATATGTGAGCACACCATCAATAATTGAACTAATGCTAGATTCTACTGCTACAACACCTTCTAAACCCTTTTCAACCGCCATCTGTATTCTCTCCTTTAGCTCCACATACTTAATTTGCCAGCGAAACAATTATAATTGTTCGCAAATGCACAAATTCTAACTTGTTACCAACTAATGTCGAAAGGGAAAAATAAAAGACTCATGATCAAAACAATGTTCGATCAAGCACTTCCATATCCATTTCTTTTTTCATTTTATCACAAATGAATCCTACCAACATTATATGTATTTTTTCGCTCGAAAGAAAGAGCATAACAAATATAAATAAGAAAATGGTATAATAACCCTGTTACCTTAACAAAAGGGGTATTAAATCGTGAGTTATGGATACTGGCAAGGTGTTTTAATTCGAACTGCTATTGTTATTTTAATCCTGATCGCGATTTACTATGTGCTTGATTTTGCCCTTCCGCTTCTCTACCCATTTTTAATTGGTTGGCTCATTGCAATGATGATCGAACCACTTATCAGCTGGCTGGAGAAGCGAAAAATCCCTCGTTGGATCAGTGTAACCTTGATTCTCATTTTGATTTTCGGGCTCATCTTTACACTCATTTTCTTCATTATTGCTGAAATTGTGATTGAACTTACGCATCTAGCAGAATTGGTTCCCAATTTCTTTAACCGAGCCCAAAAACTCTTTGTGGATACATTTACAAAGGAAAATACAAAGATTCACCGGTTGATTCAAACTTTGCAGACCTATCTTGAGAAAAATCCTGATCACCAAAAGCAAATTATCGATAGCATTCGCGAAAACGCCAGCATACTTGCCCAAAAAGGTACAACCATTATCACCGATTTTCTAACCACAATCGGACAATTTNTAAGCGATCTACCATTTCTCTTAACGGTTCTCATCTTTATTATCTTGGCCTCGTTCTTTATCAGTTTAGACTGGCCGAAACTAAAGAAAAACCTGCTGGTCATGATTCCAAATCGAGCGCAAAGTACGTTAGGAATTGTGTTAAAAGATATAAAAAAAGCATTATTCGGTTTTGTGCGAGCGCAACTGATTCTCATCAGCATCACCTTCTTCATTGTTCTGATTGGCCTTTTCATTTTAAAAATTCCATATGCCATTACCATTGCTCTTTTGATTGGTGTTGTCGACTTATTACCATACTTAGGTGTAGGAGCTGTCCTGATCCCATGGGCGTTATATCTCTTTTTCACTGGAAATGTAGAACTAGGANTTGGTTTATCCATCATCTATATCATTATCGTTGTGGTTAGACAATTACTGGAACCCAAGCTCCTTTCCAGCAATGTAGGGCTTGATCCACTGCTAACATTAATCGCAATTTTTGTTGGACTGAAATTAATCGGTTTTCTCGGCATCATTATGGGGCCAGTCACAGTGGTGATTTTGCTAGCGCTTCATCGCGCACAAGTGTTTCGTGATATATGGAAATTTATCAAAGGCAAAAAACCAAACACTACCTTCCCCAACGNCTAAAAAAAGAGGGGTCAAATGCCCCTCTTGATTGTTTGCTGTTTCCTGTCAATAGTGGCAGAAAGCTTCTGTTGGTAACTTTTTCTTAGCCAAAATTTTATTTCTGTCGTGCCATCTCCTCTGGTTGTTTCAATTTTTCATAGATTTCGGGATACTTTCGCTTGATATTGATTCGTTTCATCGAGCGATCAGTCCATAAATGTGTCGTTGAGCCTTTGGCTAACAAAAGCTTGTCAGGCTGTCGCTTGGCTTCATATGTAAATGTAAGCTTACTGCCATTATGGGCAGAGATCCTTGTATAAATGGAAACTTCATCATCGTAACAAGCTGGTTGTATAAAGCGACACTGCACATCCACAACAGGCAAAAGCAAACCGAGTTCCTCTAATTTTCGATAGGTAATACCGAATTTCCGAATATAATCGGTTCGACCAATTTCAAACCAAACTAGATAATTCGCATGATAAACAACGCCCATTTGATCGGTTTCTTGATAACGCACACGTACAATGGACTCGGACATATCTTGCTCCATTTTTGTTGTCTGCCTCCCTCTCCATCATCAACTCCAATGTACCAAAAAAACAGCGTACATCCAAATCGTTGCCAAAATCGCTTTTTCCGAAATAAAAAGCGTTTGATNATACAAAAAATGTGCCACCAGCAAAAGTAAGCCAATTTAAACACATATTTCACGTTTTCTTCTCACATAATGAGAATAGCCAAATATGTAAAGCGAGAGTAAAATATAGACAAATGCTAAACGTGAAACCAGATCTTTGNTGACCAGAAAGGGGTTGAGACCATTGACTTGGCGCAAGAGAAAAAAGCGACGTAAAAAAATTCGTTGGTGGATCTACCCTCGACTCGGACTACTATAAACTACATCGCTGCATCGCCATCGGTGATCGAATAAATGAACAAAGCGTCGGTAAGGTTGACCGACGCTTTGTTTCTTTTTCAATTACAATACATTGGCTTGTCCAGAATAAATTTTGCCTCGTTTTGAATCAACTGTAATTTCCTTCTGGTCTCCAATTTTAGTTGTTGCATCTTTGACCCCCACGACCACTGGGATGCCCAGACTGACACCAACAACTGCTGCATGTGAAGTGAGTCCGCCTTCTTCTGTCACAATGGCAGCTGCTCGTTTCATGGCAGGAATCAACGATTTATCGGTACTCCGTGTGACAATAATGGCTCCATCTACCATCTTCTGTAAAATCTCTTCGGAAGTATGGCCGAGAATGGTTTTACCTGTGACAACTTTATTACCTACGCCTTGTCCCTGAGCCAATACTCCTCCCATTACATGCACCTTCATTAGATTGGTATTTCCGGATTCACCAACTGGAACACCAGCCGTTAAAATGACCAAATCGCCCTGTTGGACAATCTTCGAATCCAATACACTGGAGATAGCTGCTTGAAACATTTCATCGGTCGATGTTGCTGAAGATCCCAAAATGGAGTAAACACCCCACACCAATGTTAATTGTCGTAAGACAACTGGATTAGGCGTTACGGCAACGATCGGCACTTTTGGCCGATATTTTGAAACCATTCTTGCTGTATAACCTGACTCCGTCGGTGTGATAATGGCTTGACAATCGAGATTTTTTGCTGTGGAGACAACGGCTTGACTAATGGAATCCGTAATGCTTTTGCCAATCTCCTTTGTTCGTTGCTGATAAAGGTCATCATAATTCAAAACGGACTCGATCCGTTGGGCAATGGAATTCATCATCCGGAGTGATTCAACTGGATATTTGCCAGCTGCAGTCTCTCCTGATAACATAATGGCATCGGTTCCATCGAGTATGGCATTTGCAACATCACTTGCCTCCGCTCGTGTCGGGCGAGGATTTCGCTGCATGGAGTCCAACATTTGCGTTGCTGTTATTACAACTTTGCCCAATTGATTGCATTTTTTGATAATTTCCTTTTGTACAATGGGCACTTCTTCGACGGGAATCTCAACACCCATATCTCCCCTGGCAATCATGATCCCATCTGCCACTTTCAAAATGGAATTGAGATTTTCTATCCCTTCTTGATTTTCGATTTTGGCAATGATTAAAGCTTTGGAATCATGTTCCTCCAAGATCTTTCGGATTTGCAGAATATCCTCTTGTTTACGCACAAATGAAGCAGCTATATAATCAATCTCATGTTCAATTCCGAACAAAATATCTTGTGCATCTTTTTCGGTAATGCCGGGAAGATTGATCTTTACACCTGGGACATTAACTCCTTTTTTGCTTTTTAGAATCCCGCCATTCTTGACACGACAATGAATATCAGTCGAAGTGATTTCCTCAACGGTCAATTCAATTAAACCATCATCAATTAGAATTGTTGTACCAACTTCAATCTCTCTAGGTAAATCAGGATAGGATATGGAAACTCGTTCCTGATCACCTACGATGTTCTCCGTTGTCAAGATAAAAGTCTGTCCTTTTTCCAAATGAACCTGTGCTTCTTTTAAATTCCCGGTCCGAATTTCAGGCCCCTTTGTATCAAGTAAAATTCCTACCGTTTTTCCTTCCTCTTTTGCCGCCTGTCTGATCTTTCGAATACGTTCCGCATGTTCTTGATGAGAGCCATGCGAAAAATTCAAGCGAGCAACGTTCATCCCATTTCGAACCAATTCTCTCAAAACATACAAATCTTCCGAAGCTGGACCGATCGTACAAACAATTTTTGTTTTTCGCAGCATCAACCTCTTCCTTCCCGCTTGAACTATATCGATAAAATGCCAGCAAGTTCATATAACTCCATATTCGGCTTATGCTTCTGTTTTCGCGCTTCATCAAAATCAATACCTAAGAGTTCNTTTTTCTGGACTGCTACCATTTGGTTATATTTTCCCTGTAGCAACAATTCGACCGCTTTTGCACCCATACGACTTGCTAAGACACGATCAAATGCTGTGGGTTCGCCTCCACGTTGAATATGTCCCAATACCGTCACACGTGTCTCCCAACCGGTCATTTGCTTGATTTTCTCACCTATTTCGACTCCACTTCCAATTCCCTCTGCAACCAAAATAATACTGTGTTTTTTACCACGTTCGTAGCTTTGCTTCAATTTCATTACGATTTGATCAATATCATAGGGGACTTCGGGAATTAAGATGGATTCCGCTCCTGCAGCTACTCCCGCCCACAAAGCGATATCCCCAGCATCGCGACCCATTACTTCTACCACATAGGTTCGTTCATGTGAAGAAGCAGTATCACGAATCTTATCAATTGCTTCAATGACAGTATTGATCGCTGTATCAAAACCAATCGTAAAATCAGTACCCGCTATGTCATTATCAATGGTTCCTGGGATACCAATGGTCGGTATTCCCAAAGAAGATAATTTCTTCGCACCTTCAAAGGTTCCATCTCCACCAATAACAATCAAACCATCAATCTGATATTGTTTTAATTGTTCAACAGCTTTGGCTTGACCTTGTTCTTCCTTAAACTCTTCTGAGCGAGCACTATACAAAATGGTTCCACCACGATGAATAATATCGCCAACAGAGCCTTGCGAAAGTTTTTGGAAATCACCTTGCATTAAACCAGCATAACCACGGCGGATGCCATATACCTCGAGCTGATGATAAATCCCGCTACGCACAACAGCTCGAATCGCTGCATTCATCCCTGGAGCATCCCCACCGCTAGTCAATACAGCTATCCTCTTCATTCAAGAATCCTCCCACTATAAGATCTCATTTGCCATATGGGTCAAATCACGTCCATATGGGACAAAAATAGAAACCGATATACGGTTTCTTTGTTGTTACCTATCCATTCTCAACAAATTGCCCTATTTGGGCATACTTTTGATAGCGATCCTGGATCAAATCCTGTGGAGAGTACTTTCTCAATTCATCCAAATGCTTTTTAATCGCTGCTTTAATTCGCTTTGACTGCTCGTTCGGATCTTTATGTGCACCGCCTTTCGGCTCTGGAATAATCTCATCAATGATACCAAGTGAATACAAATCCTGTGCTGTAATTTTCAACGCCTCTGCTGCTTTTTGTGCTTCATTCGCATCGCGCCATAAGATGGCAGCAGCTCCTTCAGGTGAGATCACAGAGTAATAAGCATGCTCGAGCATTAACAACCGATTGCCTACACCAATCGCCAATGCTCCTCCACTTCCACCTTCACCCGTCACTACGCAAATAATCGGCACGCGAAAGCCGGCCATCTCTCTCAAATTCCGAGCAATGGCCTCGCTTTGCCCTCTCTCTTCTGCTTCAATTCCAGGATGTGCTCCCTGTGTATCAATAAAGCAAATAATGGGCCGTTGAAATTTATTGGCCTGTTGCATCAAGCGCAAAGCTTTACGATATCCTTCCGGATGAGGCAAACCAAAATTGCGCCGAATCTTATCTTTGGTATCCGTTCCGCGTTCATGTCCAATCACCGTTACAGGAAGCCCATCAAATTTGGCAATGCCCCCAACAATCGCTGGATCATCACCATACGCTCGATCTCCATAAAATTCCAAGAAATCAGTGAAAATGGTTTGAATGTAATGAAGGGTGGTAGGTCGACTAGGCAATCGAGCAATTTGCACCTTTTGCCATGTTGTCAGGTTCCCGTAAATCTCTTTCTCAAGGCGTTCTGCTNTGGCTTCCAGCTTCGCAATCTCATCACTTAAATCAATTTCTTTTTCTTTCGTGAATGACTTCAATTCATCAATTTTTTCCCGTAGTTCAAGCAATGGTTTCTCAAAGGATAAATGATTACTCATGAAGTGTTTGTCCCCTTCCTTGCACATGAAGATCAAGGATCTGCACAATGGTCTTTCTCAACTGATCCCTTGGAACAATTCGATCCAGTTGACCATGCTTGAGCAAAAATTCAGCTGTTTGAAAATCATCCGGAAGCTTTTGTTTAACCGTCTGCTCAACGACCCTTCTTCCAGCAAAACCAATCAGTGCACCAGGTTCTGCCAGATTGATGTCACCAAGTGAAGAGAAGCTAGCTGCAACACCACCCGTTGTTGGGTTTGTCATAACCGATATAAACAAGATTCCTTCTTGATTTAACTTTTCCAGGGCAACACTTGTCTTCGCCATTTGCATTAATGACAGAACGCCTTCTTGCATGCGAGCACCGCCCGATGCGGAAAATAAGATAANAGGATATCGCTTTGTAATTGCTCGTTCAATTGCACGCGTTATCTTCTCGCCAACAACTGATCCCATACTTCCCATGCGAAAGCGAGCATCCATTACACCTAAAATAGCAGGAAATCCACCAATTGTCGCCTCGCCTGTCACAATGGCTTCATTCAGTTTCGTTTTCTCCATATCGCCCTTTAACTTCTCTTGATAATGGGGAAAAGAAAGGGGATCAACTGAACGCATATCAGCATCAAACTCGAAAAAGCGCCCTTTATCTACCAACATATCAATCCGCTCATAAGCCGATAACGTATAATGATAATTGCAAGATTTACATACCTTTAGGTTTTTCTCTAATTCTTTTGCAGTTGTAATGGTCCCACAATTTGGACACTTTTCGATGATGCCTTCAGGAATTTCTTGCTTCGCTTTCTGTGAAGGGATCGTAGCGTATTTCCGTTTATTGCGAAACAGATCCTTAAACACGCTAACACCTCATAGTTTTCATGATTTTTCTTCCGTGAAACTTGTCCAGCCATACATCTGCCTGAATGAAAACACTAGCAAATAGTCGGACTGGTTAACCGCTGCGTTTTCACCAGAATTTTCTGAGGATCCACGTGTACTCTCGCTTCACCTGTTTGAATTGCAGCGCGCGCAACTTCTGCCGCTACATGCGGTGCAACTCGAGGATCAAATGGCGCCGGGATTACATAATCCGGCTTCAGTTCATCTTCACTAATCAGGTTGGCGATCGCATAAGCAGCCGCTATTTTCATTTCCTCATTAATCGCTTTTGCATGAACATCTAATGCACCACGAAAAATACCTGGAAAAGCCAAAACATTGTTAACTTGATTGGGATAATCTGATCTTCCTGTTCCCACCACTGTTGCGCCAGCTTCGAGTGCTAATTCTGGCATAATTTCAGGAACTGGATTGGCCATCGCAAATATAATCGGATCACGATTCATCAAACGAACCATTTCCGGCGTAACCGCATCCGCTACTGATACTCCGATAAAAACATCTGCACCCTTCATTACTTCTTGCAAGCTTCCCTTTACCTTCTCTTCATTAGTAATCCTTGCAATCTGACTCTTCACTTCATTCATGCCATCTGGGCGTCCTTCATAAATCGCACCCCTGCGATCACACATAATCACATCCTGCACGCCCACTTGTTTTAACAGACGAATAATCGCGATCCCTGCTGCACCAGCACCATTGGTTACAACACGAATCTCACTCATCTTTTTGTCAACAACTCGAAGCGCATTAATTAACCCAGCCAAGGTAACAATGGCTGTACCATGCTGATCATCATGAAAAACTGGAATATCAAGTTCCTTCTTTAATCGCTCCTCAATAATAAAACAATTGGGTGATGCAATATCTTCAAGATTAATTCCACCAAAAGTCGGAGCCATTAATTTTACGGTCTCAACAACTTGATCCACATCAGTTGTGTCCAAACAAATTGGGAACGCATCAACGCCAGCAAACGACTTAAACAATACCGATTTACCTTCCATCACCGGCATTGCTGCATATGGACCAATATTTCCTAAACCTAAAACTGCTGTTCCATCCGAAACAACTGCAACCAAGTTTCCTTTCATGGTATAGTCATACACTTTTTCTTTATTGGTATAAATCTCTTTACAAGGTTCTGCTACACCTGGTGAATAGGCCAAACTCAAATCTTCCTTATTATTTACAGGTACTTTTGATTGTACGGTTAATTTTCCTCTCTTTTTCAAATGCATTTCGAGTGCTTTTTCACGCAAACTTGTCATTGATACCGCCCTTTCTGAGGCTTTTCCAAGTATCCTTTTTATAATAGGCTTATTATACCAAAAGAATCAATCAAAATGCTAGCGAAATTCTGAGAGCTCTCCTTCAACTCCAATTTTGAATATGAACGGTTCCTTTACCTAGAATAGCCTCGATTTGCTCAATGCAAGTAGCTGTTGTATTTAAGCCATATTTTTCGAGCGGCAAGGCGACACCTTTGCCCGTTCGCTGATAAAACAATCGAACAGGAACAGGCCCGTTTATGTTGAGCAATAGTTCTTTCAATTGGCTTAATTTTTCCTTGGTCTCACACTCGGCTGATACTTTGAGTGTCGCAATTCGTAGACGATCCATTGCNGCAGCAATCACAGTTCCCTGCTTGCTGCCTTGCCAAATGCCCTTAACGATTATAGGAAGTTTTTCGGTCAATGTAAAATCCAATCGTCGATAAACAGCGGGAAAAATAACAACTTTTAACTGCCTACGCTGATCTTCAACGATAAGAAAAGCCATTAATTCGCCTTTTTTCGTTTGTTTCGTCTGCACTTGTCGGATCAGACCGGCCAAGCAGATGGGCTGCTTATGCTTGCTTTGTACAATTTCTCGAATTGAAGTATGAAGAAAAGGTTGAAGTCGACGTTGGAGGTGAAGAAAAGGATGTACTGATAAATTAACACCCAAATACTCTTTTTCCAATGCAAGCCGTTCTTGTTCTGTGTATGGCGTTAAATGTTGATAATCTTCTTTTTGAACTTGTCGAAAGAACGAAATCTGTTTGCTTGCTGTTGCTCTGTGATGGCGATGATGAAATAATTCTTCCACCATTGCCAACTGTTGTTTTCGATTACCTGGCAATGAATCAAGGGCTCCACTTTGAATCAATGCTTCAAATGTTGCGCGATTGCATGCCACATGATCAACTCGCTCCCACAGATCCACCAAATCACGAAAGGGTCCATCTTGACGTGCTCTTACAATCTCCTGTGCAGCCATTTTGCCCACATGTTTGATCGCATATAGACCAAAGCGAATGAAATTCTGTTCAACTGAAAAATAAACCTGACTCTTTTGAACATCTGGTGGTAAGACAGTAATCCCCATCCGATTTGCTTCAAGGATATATTTTTTGAGTTTTGAGTGTTGTTCAGACACAGTCGTTAACAAGGCTGTCATAAATTGCAGCGGATAATTTGCCTTCAAATATGCGGTCTGATAAGCAAGCATTCCATAAGCAACAGCATGGCTGCGATTAAACCCATAATCGGCAAATTGAACAATATAATCATAGATTTGGTGTCCAATCGCTTCATCATAACCATTCTGTATACAACCATTCACAAACAAAACTCGATTTTGATCCAGTAGCTCTTTCTTCTTTTTGGCAATCGCACGTCGCAAAATATCAGCTTGCCCTAAGCGAAATCCAGCCATTTTGGCTGCGATCTGCATAATTTGTTCTTGATAGACGATAATGCCAAACGTCTTATCCAAGATATCTGCTAAATCCGGATGCGGAACCTTCACGGAAGCGCGATTTGATTTAGCTTGAATGTATTTGGGGATTTGTTCCATCGGGCCCGGTCGATATAAAGCGAGCACTGCTACAATATCTTCAAATGTAGCGGGTTTAAGCTCCTTTAANACTTTTCGAATCCCTACCGATTCCAATTGAAAAACACCAATCGTATCCCCAGAAGCAAGCAGCTGATACGTTGATGGATCCTCCAATTGACCAAATCGTTTAACATGATTGGTGTCTTTTCGCTCTTGTTGAATTAAAGAAAGAGCACGTTCAATTACCGTAATGTTCCGCAAGCCCAATAGGTCAATCTTACACAAGCCAATCTTCTCAAGTTCTTCCATCGTATACTGCGTAAGCGGAAGATGATCATTTCCTTTTTGTAACGGAACATGATACACCAAAGGATCTTTTGAAAGCACGATTCCTGCTGCGTGCGTCGAAACATGACGTGGTAAACCTTCGATCTTAAAGGCAATCTCGAAAAGTCTTTTTACAGCTGCATGCTTTTGCCAACGTTTCAATCTTGGTTCTGTTTGAAATGCCTGTTTAAAAGTCATCCCAGGCCTTGCTGGAATTAACTTGGCAAGTTGATCAACAATCTTGCCTGCAACTCCCAAAATCCGCCCGATATCTCGGATCGCTGCACGTGGGGCCATGGTTCCAAAGGTAGCAATCTGTGCAATATGTGCATCACCATATTTATAGCGCAGATATTGGATCACTTCTTCACGTCGTTCATCATGAAAATCCAAATCAATATCCGGCATGCTGACCCGTTCCGGATTTAAAAAACGTTCAAATAACAGACCATATTTAAGCGGATCTACTTCTGTAATCTCCAACACATAGGCAACCAAACTGCCTGCAGCTGACCCGCGTCCCGGTCCCATTCCAATCTTCTCTCGCTTTGCAAATTGCACCAGATCCCATACAATTAAAAAATAATCATGATAACCCATTTGATCAATTACTGACAATTCATATTTCAANCGCTTGGTAACTGCTTCGGTTAAGCGACCATATCGCTTTTTCGCGCCTTCCCAACACTTTTTCTCCAAAAAAGACTGTGCCGACATCCCGGCAGGCACAGGAAATTGAGGATACAATCGCTTGCCAAGTGTTATATTGACTTGACATCTTTCGGCAATACGGGCTGTATTGAGAAGCGCTTCTGGTACACTCGAAAAGATTCTTTCCATTTCTTCAGCTGAAGCGAGATGAAGATGACGCCGGGAGGTTTTTAGGTCATCGAAACGAATTCCTTTGCGAATGCATATTAAGCTTTCATGGATCAAATGATCCTCAGGCAGTATATAATGAACATTATTGGTTGCTACCAACGGGATGTTTAGCTCTTGGGACCAATGAATCAATTGTTGGTTCACTTTTTGTTGTTCATGCGTTTGGGGCTGTTGTAGCTCGAAGAAAAAATTCTCTTGCCCAAAGATCGAGCAATACTCGCCAATAATTTCCCTTGCATCCGCTAAGCGGTCATCCAATATCGCTTGCGGAATTTCGCCTTTTAAACANGCGCTCAAGGCGATTAAACCCTTCGCATACTTTTTTAAGACATTTTTTTCTACGCCCGGGAAACGATTCGCATGAGCTTCCGTTGTCAAGCGAAGAAGATTGCGATATCCTTCGTCTGTTTCCGCAAGCAAAATCAGATGATAACCCTCCTGGTTGTGCCGCTGCAGCTGATGACCTTGATCAACGATCACCATTTCACATCCGATGATGGGATGAATACCATTCTGTTTACAGGCTTGATAAAATGGGATTACTCCATACATCGCTACATGATCCGTAATCGCAAGTGCATGCATTCCTAACTCTTTAGCTCGCTGNATTAACGATTTGATTCGTGCTGCTCCATCCAAGAGGCTGTACTCCGTATGGACATGTAAATGAACAAAGGATTGTGACATAGCTTTTCCCACCTTAGAACTTACAGATCTCGCTATAAAACACTTGTGAAATGGTGACGATTAGGTATATGATAAGCTTGTGCA